>Ga0206126_10000918_pt1 | contig 38297 bp, 39 predicted proteins | sample Helgoland_Spring_5_FD_148621 | JGI IMG/M metagenome (GOLD analysis project Ga0206126, IMG submission 148621) | Pelagic subsurface seawater microbial communities from Kabeltonne, Helgoland, North Sea - Helgoland_Spring_Bloom_20160412_1 | ecosystem: Environmental > Aquatic > Marine > Epipelagic ...
ACATTGGAAAATTCTTCGATCAATGCTTCGGCCTGTGTGTTCGACAGGTCCTGACGCATAATGAAGACATGCTCATAAAATGACATGTGCTTTCCTGTTTTTTAGGTGCGCTTCAAAGATCAGAGTTAAGACCGCAGTCTGATCACGAGAGGCCACACGGGAGAAGGTTTGCCTGCGGATGGCTGCCTTTGCCACAGCTGGGGAAAAGGTGCAAGGTTTATGGCGCATGTTCGTGGTTTTAAAAACGATTTTCAATGCGCCCGCGTGGTCCCTGGCCGGGAGCAGTCGCAGCGTGGCTTCGGTAAACCATTGCGGTGCAACGTGACAGGGGATATGCCAAGAAAATCCGAAGTTTTGAAAGAGGATCAAAATGCGAGCATTTGTTTTTCCAGGTCAAGGGGCTCAGACCATCGGCATGGGCCAAGATCTAGCGGCCAGCTACCCGGCGGCAAAAGCGGTGTTTGAAGAAGTCGATGACGCCTTGGGACGGGATCTATCGGGTCTGATTTGGGATGGGGAAATTGAAACATTGACCCTCACAGCCAATGCGCAGCCCGCTTTGATGGCGACGTCTTTGGCTGCTTTGAGGGCTCTGCAGGCGGAAGGGCTAGGACTTGAAACTGCCTCTTTCTTGGCGGGGCATTCGCTCGGTGAATATTCCGCTCTGGCGGCGGCAGGGGCGATGACCATTGCCGATACGGCCCGTTTATTGCGCATTCGTGGCTCAGCCATGCAGGAGGCTGTGCCGGTTGGCATCGGTGCCATGGCAGCAATCTTGGGGTTGGATTTCACCGCCGTCACTGCCGTGGCGGCAGCGGCAGCTCAGGGCGAGGTGTGCCAGGCGGCCAATGACAATGATCCAGGACAGGTTGTGGTTTCAGGTCATAAAGCGGCTGTTGAGCGCGCTGTGGATCTGGCCAAGGAGGCCGGTGCAAAACGCGCTGTGCTTTTGCCTGTGAGCGCGCCCTTCCACTGCGCTTTGATGCAGCCAGCCGCGGACCGTATGGCGCACGCCTTGGCAGAGGTCGAGATCAGCGCGCCGTCAGTGCCTGTGGTCGCCAATGTACGGGCCAGCGCCGTCTCAGATCCAGAATTGATCCGTTCGCTTTTGGTGGAGCAGGTCACCGGCTCGGTGCGCTGGCGCGAATCTATGTCTTATTTGGCTGCTGAGGGTGTGACAGAGGTTTGGGAAGTTGGCGCAGGTAAAGCTTTGTCAGGCATGATCCGCCGCATCGACCAGGCGATTGCGTGCCAGGCGATTGGGAGCCCCGAGGATATCGCCAAGCTGCAAGGTGCTGCCGGCGCCTAGGGATCACATTTTGGTCAGTGCACCGGTTGGAAATAATGACGAATTTAGGAGAATCACATGTTTCGTTTGGATGGAAAAAACGCTTTGATCACCGGAGCCTCCGGCGGCATTGGCGGGGAAATTGCAAAGGCGCTGCATGCGGCAGGGGCGAGCGTGGCCCTCTCGGGGACTCGCGTGGAACCGCTACAGGCTTTAGCAGATGAGTTGGGGTCGCGCTCACATGTCTTGCCGTGCAACCTTTCGGATGCCGAGGCGGTGATGGCTCTGCCCAAACAGGCTGTTGACGCCATGGGCAGCGTAGAAATTTTGGTCAATAACGCCGGCGTGACCCGCGACAACCTCTTCATGCGCATGTCGGATGACGAATGGACGTCGGTTCTCGACATCAATCTGACCAGCACCATGCGCCTGTGTAAAGGCGTGATGCGCGGCATGATGAAAGCCCGCTGGGGCCGGATCATCAATGTATCATCCATCGTTGGATCGACAGGCAATCCAGGGCAGGCCAATTATGCCGCCTCTAAAGCCGGCGTTGTAGCCATGTCGAAATCATTGGCCTATGAGGTGGCCACGCGGGGCATCACTGTCAATTGCATAGCGCCCGGTTTTATCACCACCGCGATGACCGATAAATTGACAGAAGATCAAAAAGCGGGAATTTTATCTCAAGTGCCGGCTGGCCGAATGGGCAGTTCGGGCGAAATTGCGGCCGCGGCCCTTTATTTGGCAAGTGATGAAGCGGGCTATACGACGGGGGCCACGTTACATGTCAACGGCGGTATGGCCATGGTTTAGAGGTTTTTTGCCGATTTCGAATTGCCGGTGACAAAACATTTGCCCCCCGGCCATCCTGTGCTATAGCCGGCGCAACGACGTGATTTGCACCTTTTCGTGTTCACATCGGCCCCCTGTGGCAAACCGGGGATCTACCGCTTCGATGTTGAAGCACATCAAGACCGCAAGTTGTGCGGAGAACAACGGGCGCAAGCCCCGGAATGAATAAGGATCTGAGATATGAGCGAAGTCGCTGACCGTGTTAAAAAAATTGTTGTAGAACACCTGGGTGTTGAGGAAGATAAAGTTGTTGATAATGCTTCTTTCATCGATGACCTCGGCGCAGATAGCCTGGACACAGTTGAACTGGTTATGGCTTTCGAAGAAGAGTTTGGAATTGAAATTCCCGATGATGCTGCGGAAACAATCCAAACATTCGGTGACGCTGTCAAGCATATCTCTGAAGCCGTTTAATTTCAGCACCTTGAATTTCGATTGCGGCATCCTCTTTGGGTGCCGTTTTCATTTGTACCCCCGGTAATTATTCCAAAATTGGGGGCTGACCTATGGACAGGTTTAGATCATAATTGACCCGAGATCAAAATTGGAGATCAAGATGCGTCGTGTCGTGGTAACTGGGCTTGGAATGGTATCGCCTTTGGCGGATGGGGTTGAAGCGACCTGGGAGCGTTTGCTCGCAGGAGCCTCCGGTGCAGGGATGATTGAGAAATTTGATACCAGGAATGTGGTTACGAAATACGCCTGCGAAGTGCCACTGGGCGATGGCACGAATGGCACCTTTAATGGCAATGCGTATTTGGAGCCCAAAGAACGGCGAAAAATTGACGATTTCATTCTTTTCGGAATGGCCGCCGCCCAGCAAGCTGTGCAGGACAGTGGATGGATGCCTCAGGCAGATACGGATCGTGTCCGTACCGGCGTGATGATCGGATCCGGTATAGGCGGTTTGCAAACCATTGCAGATACGGCTTTGTTGATTGACAAAAAAGGTCCGCGGCGGGTTTCGCCATTCTTTATTCCAGGGGCATTGATCAATCTGGTCTCGGGACAGGTGAGCATCAAATATGGATTTAAGGGGCCGAATCATGCGGTTGTAACGGCCTGCTCGACCGGTGCACATGCCATTGGCGATGCCAGCCGTTTGATCATGTTTGGTGATGCGGATGTTATGGTGGCAGGCGGCGCTGAAAGCTCAATCTGTGAGATTGGTATCGCTGGATTTAATGCCTGCAAAGCTCTGTCGACTAAGTCAGAAACGGACCCAACAAAGGCCAGCCGCCCCTATGATGCGGACAGAGATGGCTTTGTGATGGGTGAGGGGGCCGGTGTGGTTGTCCTTGAAGAGCTGGAGCATGCCAAAGCGCGCGGTGCGAAAATTTACGCAGAGGTTTTAGGCTATGGCATGTCTGGTGACGCCTATCATATCACCGCCCCATCCGAAACCGGTGAGGGCGGCGAGCGGTCTATGCGAGCGGCCCTGAAAAATGCGGGCCTCGAGCCCCAGGCGATTGATTATATCAATGCGCATGGCACATCGACGATGGCCGATACCATTGAACTGAGCGCGGTGGAGCGTTTATTGGGCGATGCAGCCTCTGGTGTGACCATGTCATCCACCAAATCATCCACCGGCCATTTGCTGGGCGCGGCGGGCGCAATTGAGGCGATCTTCAGCATTCTGGCCATTCGCGATCAAGTTGCCCCTCCGACCATCAATCTGGACAACCCTGCGGTGGAGACACCGATTGATCTGGCACCAAATGCCAAGGTAGAACGCCAAATCAATGTTGCTCTGTCCAATTCTTTCGGTTTTGGCGGCACAAATGCCAGCGTCATTTTCGGGAAATTTGCATAATATGTGGCGAAATATTGCGTCCAATGCAATAACCTTGATTGTTATCGGTCTCTTCCTGATTGGCGGGGTCATGACGCTTCTCAAAGCGGAGTATTACAAAACTGGCCCCTTGACAGAGGCCATTTGCCTCAAAGTCGAGCCCGGCAGCTCGATGCAGAAAATTTCCGTTTATTTGCGGGATAAGGGCGCGGTTCGAAGCAAAGAATTGTTCAATATCGGAGCCGATTATACCGATAGATCTGGCCGCCTCAAAGCTGGTAGTTTCTTGATCCCGGCGGGCGCGTCTATGGCGGAAATTGCAGACCAAATCACTACCAGTGGCCGCAATACCTGTGGCACGGAGGTGGTCTATCGCGTGGGGGTCACACGCAGCACGGTTTTGGTGCGGGAATTGGATCCAGTGTTGAATAGCTATGCGGAAGTTGCGCGTTTTACCCCCGCTGAGGACACAGCACCGGAGGCCTATCTCCGGGTGATTGACCAAGGCGATACGCGCATTCGGCTTGCAATCGCAGAGGGCACAACCAGTTGGCAAGTGGTCGAAGCCCTCAAAGCCATCGACATTTTGACGGGTGATATAGCACAGATCCCCGCAGAGGGCACCTTGGCACCGGACAGCTACGAGATCAAAGCTGGCGATCTGCGCCAAGACCTGCTCGCGCGGATGCTGCAGGCGCAAGAGCGCCGCCTGGCAGAGGTTTGGGCGCAGCGCCGTGATATCACACCCGTTGAGACGATGGAGGAGCTGCTGATCTTAGCGTCCATCATAGAAAAAGAGACTGGTGTGGCCGATGAACGTTTCACAGTGGCCTCGGTTTTTGCCAATAGATTGGAAAAGGGCATGCCGCTGCAAACGGATCCCACTGTTATTTATGGGGTGACCCTGGGCAAGGGACCCTTGGGCCGGGGTCTGCGCAAAAGCGAACTGCGCAAAGACACCCCTTGGAACACCTATGTAAACCGTGGTCTGCCGCCAACGCCTATTGCCAATCCGGGCTTGGCCAGCTTGCAAGCGGCGCTGAAACCGGCCGAGACGGATTTTATATTTTTCGTAGCCGACGGTACCGGTGGCCATGCCTTTGCGGTGACTCTCAAAGAGCACAATCGCAATGTTGCCGCTTGGCGCAAAATTGAAGCATCCCGATAGCCGTAAGGCTTTGTCAATGTGACCGCTCGCAAAGGTTTTAAAGGTTTTACACCTTTGGGCCAAACTCCTCGCATACCACTGTAAAGCACGGATGCCGCGATGCGGTGCCCAGCTGTTGCGCCAAGAAGAGGTCAGTCAAGCCCAATGGCGCTACAGCGCTGCGATGCGCTCCGCCGATGGCGCGCATGGCGTGTTAGAGCTGCAAGTGGCGCAGCTTTCTGAAAGTTTTGGTCCTGGCTTGTTTCGCAAATTTCGGTTCACTGCTTAATGCCTCAAAGATCTCTAAAACATGCCAGGTCAGCACGCAGGGAAGGCAGAGGCTGCCTGGGCGGCTCGGGTGATGCCGAGGTCTTTTCAAGAATTCCGAGTGGCCCCGGTCGCCTGTGTCAGGTGAAACATCTGGGCAGATAGGTTGATAAGTTTGGTAATCTGCCTATGTAATGGGAAACAAAGCCCTACCAGAGGATTGACCCATGGCACAAACAGCAGCGCAATTGGAGACCATAGACCCGGTTTGGGATAAAATGCTGCGGCAAGCGCAAAGCGCATTGGCGCAGGAGCCGCTCTTAGGCGCTATGATCCATTCCAGCATTCTGCATCACAGCAGCTTGGAGCAAGCCCTGTCCTACCGTATTGCGCTGAAGCTGGCGTCAGCAGAAATGCCAGAGCAAATGCTGCGCGAAATTGCTGATCACACCATCCAATCTGAGGGTCTGGGGGCCTATTCGCGCGCCGATCTCATGGCGGTACGTGAACGTGATCCAGCCTGCCATAATTTGACTCAGCCTTTGTTGTTTTTCAAGGGCTTCCAAGCTATTCAAGCCTATCGCGTTGGCCATGCCCTCTGGTGCGACGGGCGCAAAGATCTGGCGTATTTTTTCCAATCTCGAATTTCAGAAGTCTTTGGCATTGATATTCATCCCGCAGCCGTTATCGGACGCGGGCTTATGATTGATCACGCGCATTCGATCGTGATCGGTGAGACGGCTGTGGTGGGAGATAATGTATCAATGCTGCACTCGGTAACTTTGGGCGGCACGGGCAAGCAAGATGATGAACGTCACCCAAAGATCGGCAATGGTGTTTTGATTGGGGCGGGGGCAAAGGTTTTGGGCAATATCAAAGTTGGCCATTGCAGCCGGATTGCCGCTGGCTCTGTGGTGCTCCATGAGGTGCCGCCTTGCAAAACAGTTGCTGGGGTTCCTGCAAAGATTGTCGGAGAGGCTGGTTGTGAGCAACCTTCCATCACCATGGATCAACTCCTAGGTTGAGCGGCCCAAGGGCACGCAGTGTCATAAAAAAACCCGACGCAGCATTGGCTGGGCCGGGTTTTTTGGTGATTATGAGCCAGCGCTTACGCCAGCATAGACAGGGGATGCTCCAGATTGTGAACAATCGCATCGAGCAATTCGGCGCCTAAAGCCCCGTCAATCACCCGGTGATCCACGGACATGGTCACGGACATGACAGTTGCCACGCTCAGCGTGCCATCTGCGTCCACAACTGGGCGTTTTTTGCCAGCTCCGACCGCGAGAATGGCCCCTTGCGGCGGGTTGATCACCGCATCAAAGTTATCAATGCCCATCATGCCGAGATTTGAGATCGAGAAACTGCCACCCTGATATTCATGGGGCGCCAATTTGCGGCTGCGGGCGCGGGCGGCGAGATCTTTCATCTCAACCGCTAATTTTGACAAAGATTTGCTGTCAGCGTCCAGCAGGACCGGAGTGAACAATCCCCCCTGAATGGCAACGGCGACAGAGATATCTGACGCTTCCATCTGCAAAACGCGGTCACCGGCCCAAACTGCATTGGCCGCCGGAACGCTTTGCAGCGCCATGGCGCAGGCTTTGATGATAAAATCATTCACCGAGAGCTTCACACCTCGAGCTGCAAGCCCCGCGTTCACCTCACTGCGCAGCTTGAGCAGATTGTCGAGCTGAATGTCACGGCGGAGGTAGAAATGCGGGACGGTTTGCTTGGCTTCGGTCAACCGGTCGGCAATCACCCTGCGCATCCCATCCAAAGATACGGTTTTATAGCTGCGACCCTGATAAAGTGCCTCCACGCTGGCGGCACTTGCGGAGCTGGGCAGTGAGGCTGCGGGGCCGGGAGCGCCGGCGAGGGGCGCTGCGGCGGCAGAGGAGGCTGCGGCTGCGGCAGGGACGCCACTCACATCGGCTTTGACAATTCGCCCTTTGGGCCCAGATCCGCTGATCTGCGTCAGATCCAACCCTTGATCGGCAGCAATGCGCCGCGCCAGGGGGGAGGCGAAAATGCGTGTGCCGTCATTCGAGCTCATGGCGGCAGGCGCGGCACTGGGTGGCGCGCTTGGAGCTGGCGCATGAGCTGTGCTCTCCTCTGCGGCCACAGGAGCAGCGGCTGCGGTACTTTGAGCTGGCGGCGAGGCGGTTGCATCCGCCGCATCACCCTCTTCGAGCAAAATGGCGATGGCCGAATTGACCTTCACATTCGCAGTGCCTTCGGCCACCAAGAGTTTGCCGATGACGCCCTCATCAACGGCTTCAAACTCCATTGTCGCTTTGTCGGTTTCAATTTCAGCCAAAAGATCGCCAGATTGAACCCGATCCCCTTCAGCAACCAACCATTTGGCCAGGGTTCCCTCTTCCATCGTGGGCGATAGGGCCGGCATAAGAATTTCAAGTGCCATGGGGCGCTCCTTAACGGTAGAGGACAGATTTGGCCGCCGTCATCACTTCATCCGTGGTGACCAGGGCAAGTTTCTCAAGATTGGCCGCATAGGGCATGGGAACGTCTTTGCCTGTGCAGGTTATAACGGGGGCATCGAGATAATCAAAAGCCTCCTGCATCAGAACAGAGGAGATATGGCTGCCAATAGAGCAGACCGGGAACCCTTCTTCGATGGTGACGCAGCGATTGGTCTTTTTCACAGAGTTCACCACCGTGGCGGTGTCCAAAGGACGTAAACAGCGTAGGTCAATAACTTCCGCACTGACGCCCATCTCAGCCAGTTGATCTGCGGCTTCCAGCGCATATTTCATCCCAATGCCGAAGCTGACCAATGTGATGTCATTGCCCTCGCGCCAGATGCGCGCCTTGCCAAGAGGCACGGTGTAATCGGGCAAGTCTGGGACTTGGAAGCTCTGGCCATAGAGAATTTCATTCTCCAAAAAGATCACCGGGTTGGGATCGCGAATGGCTGATTTGAGCAGACCTTTGGCATCATCTGCCGAATATGGCATCACGACTTTCAGCCCAGGGATATGGGCATACCAGGCCGCATAGTCTTGGCTATGCTGCGCTCCGACGCGGGCCGCTGCCCCATTGGGGCCACGGAATACCATCGGCGCGCCCATCTGACCACCGGACATATAGAGGGTTTTGGCCGCAGAGTTGATGATATGATCCATCGCCTGCATGGCGAAGTTGAAGGTCATAAATTCGACAACAGGCTTTAGCCCACCAAAGGCGGCACCGACAGCAATGCCGGCAAACCCATGCTCGGTAATTGGCGTATCAATCACGCGTTTGGATCCGAACTCATCGAGCATACCTTGCGAGATCTTATAAGCGCCTTGATATTCTGCCACCTCTTCACCCATGAGGTAGACCGTCTCATCAGAGCGCATCTCCTCGGACATGGCTTCGCGAATGGCTTCGCGCACGGTCAGGCTTTTAAATGACGTGCCGGCCGGCACATCATGTTCGACGACCTGCACAGCAACGGGGGCTTGCGCAGATGCGCTGGTTGGCGCTGCCGGCGTTTGCGCAGCAGCGCTGGCTGCTGGGGCGGCCGTCTGGGCCGGGGAGGCGGCATCAGATAGGCTCTCGCCCTCGTCAAGCAAAACGGCAATGGCAGAGTTGACAGCCACATTGGCCGTTCCTTCCGCAATCAACAGTTTGCCAATTACTCCCTCATCAACCGCTTCGAATTCCATTGTTGCTTTGTCGGTTTCAATTTCAGCCAGGATATCGCCTGAACTGACCTTATCACCTTCAGCAACCAGCCATTTGGCCAGGGTGCCTTCTTCCATTGTAGGGGACAGTGCGGGCATCAAAATTTCAATCGCCATGGGTTAAGCCTCCGCCTGTGCATAAATATCTGTCCAAAGTTCATCCAAAGCCGGTTCCGGGCTTTGTTTTGCAAATTCCGCGCTTTCGTTGACCACGGCTTTGATGTCCTTATCGATCGCCTTGAGATCCTCTTCGCTGCAATGTTTACTGGTCAGGAGCAGATCGCGCACATGTTCAATGGCGTCTTTTTCTTCACGAATTTTCTGGACCTCTTCGCGTGTCCGGTATTTGGCGGGATCGGACATTGAGTGGCCGCGGTAGCGGTAGGTTTTGATCTCAAGTATATAGGGGCCCTTGCCAGAGCGGCAATGCGCAACGGCCGTCTCGCCAGCGGCTTTTACCGCCAAAACATCCATGCCATCAATCGCTTCGCCCGGAATGCCAAAGGCGCGGCCACGTTCGTAGATTTCTGCGGATGAAGTGGAGCGTTGCTGTGATGTGCCCATGGCGTATTGGTTGTTTTCAATCACAAAAACCACTGGAAGATCCCAAAGCGCTGCCATGTTGAACGTTTCGTAAACCTGGCCCTGATTGGCTGCGCCATCTCCGAAATATGCAAAGGTTACCCGGCCATTGCCGAGATATTTATCGGCAAATGCCAGGCCTGCACCGATGGGCACCTGCGCTCCCACAATGCCGTGACCGCCGTAGAAATGCTTCTCTTTCGAGAACATATGCATCGAGCCGCCTTTGCCTTTGGAATATCCGCCGCTGCGACCGGTCAGCTCGGCCATAACGCCGTTGGCTTCCATGCCACAGGCCAGCATATGGCCGTGATCGCGGTAGGATGTCACGCGCTTGTCGCCTTCCTCTGCTGCCGCTTCGAGTCCCACCACAACTGCTTCTTGACCGATGTAGAGATGACAAAAGCCACCAATCAAACCCATGCCATAGAGCTGGCCGGCCTTCTCTTCAAATCGCCGGATCAGCAGCATTTCGCGGTAGTAATGCAGCAAATCGTCCTTCGAGACATTTGTCTTGCTTGTTTTTTTAGCCGCCATCGGGACCTCGTAAAAATAGTTTAGCGTTAAACTATTCTTTATCACAGGTTGATTGCCAATGTGAACAATTTATTTTATATAATTAATTGAGGTAATTAGATTGATTTACTGGATGACGATTTCATCGGGGCGAATGAAGCCTAGAACATCACGAGCCTGTTGGTCCAAGAGATCAAGATCTAAATAGTGATCTGACAGGCGCAGAGTTTTGTTTTCCAGTTGAGAAATTGAACGTTGCACTGTGCTCAATTTTTGCTGCAACTCATCGGCTTCTGCTTGGTAGGCTGCGCGGCGCAAAATGCCGTAATCGCCTTGAATGGCGGAAAATATGAAATAGGCGGCCAATGTCAGCGACACAAATGTCACGGCCAGAGGGCCAACTGAAGGGATGCTGCGCTGTCTCATGTATTGCCTATGCCTCTCACGGGCTTTTAAGCAGTATGACACGTCAGGCGATCCTTGTGAATCCCCTGATTCGTTTTTCTTTTAAATTTTATCCTGCGATTGAGGCGCGGTAGATCTCATCTATGGTTTGCCCCAGGGTTCGATCAAACTCCGCATCTGTTTGGTCTGCAGATAGCCCTTCGGTGAGGGCGCGGGAGAAGCTGGCAATCATCTTGCTGTTTTTGGACAGGCGCGCATTGGCCTCTGCGCGGCTATAGCCACCTGACAGCGCGACAACCGACAGAACGCGCGGGTGTTGGCAAAGGCTGCTGTAAAGATTGGCCGTTTCGGGCAGTGTGAGTTTGAGCATCACCGTTTGATCGGCGGGCAGAGCATCGAGATGGCTCAAGAGCGTATCGCGCAAAATATTTTCTGCGTCTGGCTTATCCGCAATTGTGATTGAAATTTCTGGCTCCAGAATAGGTGTCAGACCCTGGGCGATGATCTGCGCGCCAATCTCAAATTGCTCCGCAACAATTTGCGAGATGCCCTCGCGGTTGGCACCATGAATAACAGAGCGCATCTTTGTGCCAAAAATGCCCAATGCTGCGGCGCGCTGCAAAACACTGTCCAGATCCGGCATCGGTTTGAGCAATTGCACGTCTTCGGCTGTGTCTTGCAGGCCCTTGTCGACCTTCAAAAATGGCACAACGCCACGTTGCTGCCACAAATATTGCGGCGCCGGTTGCCCATCGAAATCCCGATCCATCGTATCTTCGAAGAGAATCGCGCCGACCACTTTGCTGCCTGTGAAGTCAGAAGAGCGCACAATCCGGCTGCGCATCGCGTGGATCATATCAAACATTTCTGCATCACTGGAGAAGGCTTTCGCATCAACCCCATAGGCAGCCAGAGCTTTGGGGGTCGACCCACCGCTTTGATCCAAAGCGGCAATAAAGCCTTGGCCGGCCTGAATTAAGTCTCGTTGTTCTTGATGTGACATGCTGACTACCGACTCAAAGTTGAAGCTATGAAAACGGTTTAGGCGGCTTGGCGCAAAGCTTCAATATTGGTGGCGCTAACGGTCTGAAATTAGGGCGCGCTTGACGATCTTAGGCGGTCAGCGCAGCGACGCCCGGCAAATCTTTGCCCTCCATCCATTCCAAAAATGCACCGCCCGCGGTGGAGATATAGCTAAAGCCATCGGCCGCGCCGGCTTGGTTGAGCGCAGCCACCGTATCGCCACCTCCGGCCACCGAGATCAGCTTGCCCATTTTGGTCAGGGTTGCGGCTGATTGCGCTGCGGCATTGGTGGCGCGGTCAAAGGGCTGCAGTTCAAAAGCGCCGAGTGGTCCATTCCAAATCAAAGTGCGGGCACCGGCCAAACATGCGCCAATGCGCGCGACAGTTTCAGCCCCGGCATCCAGGATCATTGCATCCTCTGGACAGGCCTGGGCATCGACAGTTTGATGCGGTGCATGGGCAGAAAATTCTCGGGCAACAACGATATCCGAGGGTAAAATAATCTCGCAACCCGTGGTTTGCGCCCGCTCTAAAATGCGCCGTGCCGTCTCGGCCAGATCATGCTCGCAGAGGCTTTTGCCCACTGCATATCCCTGCGCGGCCAGAAACGTATTCGCCATGCCGCCACCAATGACGAGGTGATCTACTTGCCCCACCAAATTGCTTAACAGATCCAATTTTGAGGAGACCTTAGCACCACCAACGACTGCCACTACCGGGCGTTCGGGCCTGCCCAATGCTGCCTCAAGCGCCTTGAGTTCTTCTGCCATCAACCTGCCGGCACAGGCTGGCCGCAACCGGGCCAGAGCTTCGGTCGAGGCATGGGCGCGATGGGCGGCGGAGAAGGCATCATTGCAATAAATATCTCCCAGATCTGCCAAGCGTTGAGCCAATTGCGGATCATTGGGCTCTTCGCCCGGTTCGAATCGAATATTCTCGATCAAAACCACTTGGTTTTTGGCAAAAGCGATGGTCTCGCGCGCCTGATCTAGGCTGGTGAATTTCACCGCAACTCCCAGGGCCCGCTCAAGGGCCGGCACGGTGACTTTTAAGGAGAGCTCATCTACGGCCCGTCCTTTTGGCCGCCCGAAATGGGCAATGAGGATGGGCGTCCCACCGGATTTCAAAATATGCTGCACCGTGGGCACGATCCGATCAATCCGCGTGGTATCAGTGACGCGGCCATTTTCGACTGGCACATTGATGTCAACACGGGTGAGCACGCGCTTGCCCAGGAGTTGCATGTGATCCAAAGTTTTCCAGCTCATCTCGGTCTCCTTAATTGTGGCTCTGTTAACACCCGATATCGGGCGAAGGTCAACCGGTTGGGTCTTTTCCTTCGCTGGAATTTTCATTAGGTTGCCGACCAAATCAAAAGGAGCGCCCCAATGGCCGATACGCAGACCAAAGACCTCGAAAATACAATCTTGATGGAATTGAAAGATGGGACAGTCACCATCAAGCTTTTGCCAGATGTGGCGCCGCTACATTGTGAGCGGATGAAAGATTTGGTGCGGACCGGGCAATACGATAATGTGGCGTTTCACCGCGTAATTGATGGCTTTATGGCGCAAACCGGCGATGTGGAGCACGGCAATATGGAAGATAACTTCAACCTGCGCGCGGCCGGCACTGGCGGGTCGAAACTGCCAAATCTCCAGGCTGAGTTCTCCAAACTGCCCCATGACCGCGGCACCATCGGTGCGGCTCGGTCACAAAACCCAGATTCGGCCAACAGCCAATTCTTCATCAACTTTTCTGACAATCACTTTCTGAACGGTCAGTACACAGTCTATGGCCGCGTAACCTCTGGTATGGAACATGTGGATGCCATCACCCGCGGTGAACCGGCGCCCAATCCAGATCGCATGATTTCTATGAAGGTGGCTGCCGATGCTTAGGCTCGCCGCAGTTTTTGCATGTATCGCCGGGCCTGCTTTGGCCGGTGGTCTTGAAATTGAGGTCCTTGGCGAGACTGTGACTGGCACGGTTCAAATTGATCTGCTCGAGGATGTGGCGCCGTTGCATTCAGCGCAGATTTTGGCACTGGCAGAGCAGGGCGCTTATGATGGGGTGGTGTTTCATCGGGTCATTGAGGGCTTTATGGCGCAGACCGGTGATGTACGCTTTGGAAAAAATCCCGAAGATATGTCGCGCGCTGGCATGGGCGGGTCAGACCTGGGCAATATCCTAGCAGAATTTTCTGACGTGCCCTTTGACCGCGGCGTGGTCGGCATGGCCCGCTCGCAAAACCCAAATAGCGCCAATAGCCAGTTTTTCATCATGTTCGAGCCGGGCTATTTCCTCAATGGGCAATATACGGTTGTCGGTCGTGTGACCTCGGGGATGGATGTGGTGGATCGCTTGAAACGCGGGCATCCGCAATCGGGAGCGATTACCGGCCAGCCTGATGTGATGCATCGGGTGACTGCGGTGGATTAATGAGGGGTGTTTTAGACCTCCTGGCCGTCAACGGCCAAAGGCGCGGTGCAGATGCCCCGCGCCTTTTTCATGCCTAGCCGTCAAAATTTGCCAATTCGGTGAGGCGCAGCGCCTCTGAGCGGAGTTTGGCGATGGTGGTGAGGTTGACCGGATCAGCCTTAAAGCTGCCCCAGCTTTGCACCAAAGGATCGGCTTGGGTGCCCGGTGCGATCGGGTATTCGTAATTGTCGGACGAGTAAATCTCTTGCGCGGCCGGTGAGGCAAGATAGGTCATCAGGGCCAGTGCCTCGTCCCGATTGGGCGCAGATTTGGTCATTGCCATGCCAGATACATTCACATGCGTGCCCGCGCCTTCAAACACTGGAAATTCAATTGAAACGCTGCCGGCCCAGGCTTGCTGTTCGGGATCGGCGAGCATTTTGCCCATATAATATGTGTTTCCAATGGAAATATCACATTCCCCCGCCCATATCGCTTTGACTTGCGCCCGGTCGTTGCCCTGCGGTTTGCGGGCCAGATTGGCTTTCACCGCTTTGAGCCAAGTCAATGTCTGAGCTTCACCATGGTGATGCAAATAGGCGGCGGTAAGGGCGAGCATATAAGAATGTGTGCCGGAGCGCGTGCAAATACGTCCCTGCCATTTCGGATCTGCAAGCTCTTCATAGCTGGTAACCTCGCCTTTGGTGACCCGCTCTTTTGAGGCATAGATGATCCGGGCCCGTGTGGTCAGGCCAAACCATTGATTTTCGGGATCGCGATATGCTGCTGGGATATTTTCTGTCAGGCTGGCATCAATCACCGGCTGCGTAAGCCCGGCAGAGACCACGTTATGAAGCCGTGAAATATCAGTGGTGAACACCAAATCCGCGGGCGAGCGTTTGCCCTCAGCCCGCAAACGCTCAATCATACCTTTCTTTAGAAAGGCAACATTGACCGCAATTCCGGTCTTTTCGGTAAAGCCATCCATCAAAGGTTTGATCAAGGCGGGTTCTCGGTAGGAATAGACATTGACCTCCTTTGCGGCCAGTGGGGTGGCAATGGCAAACGCGCAAAGGGCAAGGGTGGTGACGTGAAAATTAGGCATAGCTTTCTCCAAGGTTGCTGGAGAGCTTATATCCGAGTATTTTTGTCAGGTCAATACCTGATTATTTTAATAAGGTTTTGGCTCCTCCTGTTTCACCGCGTTCCAAAGCGCGTCCATCTCGGCGAGATCCGACTGTGAAGGCGTCCGGCCCTCTTGTTGAAGTTTATCTTCAATACAATTGAATCTGAGCGTAAATTTTTGATTTGCATCTCGCAAAGCCTGCTCTGGATCAATGTTCAAATGCCGAGCTAAATTGGCCATAACGAACATTACGTCACCAAATTCCTCATGGCGATGCGCGGCGCTCTCGGCCGCCGTAAGCTCATCAATTTCTTCGCGTATCTTGTCGAGCACCTGCTCGATATCTGGCCAATCAAAGCCGACCCGCGCCGCGCGCTTTTGCAATTTGACCGCCCGCGTCAATGCGGGCAAACCCAGAGCAACCCCGTCCAAAGTTCGGGTTTGATCGGCTCGAGCGCGTTCTGCGGCCTTGATGGTTTCCCAGTCTATGGTCTGCTGCTCTGCGGTTTTATCGCGCGACTGATCGCCAAATACATGCGGATGACGGGCAACCATTTTATCGCTGATCGCATCGGCGACCGTGTGAAAGGTGAAAAGTCCCTCCTCCTCTCCAATAGCGGTGTGATAGACCGTTTGCAGCAGCAGATCGCCCAGCTCTCCTTTCAAATCGGCCATATCTCCGCGCGCAATGGCATCGGCGACCTCATAGGCCTCTTCGATCGTATAGGGGGCAATGGAGCTGAAACTTTGCTCAATATCCCAAGGGCAGCCCGTGTCAGGGTCGCGCAGGCGACGCATGATATAAAGCAGACGTTCAATACCCCCATTTTTTGCGTGTAGCAGATCATTATTCTCCATTGCCTTGCTCCCTCAATTCCGCTTTTCTTGGCCCATAAGGAGCCAGCCCATGCCAATCGTCAACCGTATCGCTGAATTTGCTGAGGACATGAAAGCCTGGCGACGTCATTTGCATCAAAATCCAGAGCTTGGGTTTGACTGCCATGAAACCGCCGCATTCGTGGTGGAGCGTTTGCAAGAGTTTGGCATCACCGAAATTCACAGTGGCATTGCGCAATCTGGGCTCGTGGCTTTGATACATGGCCGCGCCCCCGGCCCAGTGATTGGCCTGCGCGCCGATATGGATGCGCTGCCAATTGAGGAGGCAACCGGGGTGGCTTATGCCAGTCAGGTTCCAGGCAAGATGCATGCCTGTGGCCATGACGGGCATACCACCATGTTGCTGGGCGCGGCGCGCTATTTGGCGGAAACGCGTAATTTTGCCGGCACTGTGGCCTTGATCTTTCAGCCGGCCGAGGAGAATGGCGGCGGCGGTGAGGTTATGGTGCAAGAGGGGCTTATTGAGCGTTTTGCAATTGACAGTGTCTACGCGCTGCATTGCGAGCCAGATGCCCCAGTTGGGCAGTTGAGCACGACGCCCGGTCCGATCATGGCAGCGGTGGACACATTTGAAGTGCAGATTACCGGGCAGGGCGGTCATGGGGCCATGCCGCATTTGGCCGTTGATGCCATTCCGGCCGCTGTGTCGATTACCCAGGCGTTTCAAACCATCGTGAGCCGCAATCACAATGCGGTCGAGGATTTGGTGGTGAGCGTGACGCAAATTCACGCAGGCACAATAGATAATGTCATCAATGACAGCGCCTTCATCGGTGGCACGGTGCGCAGTTTTGCCCGTCCGGTGCAGGATATGGTCGAGCGGCGGATGCGTGAAATTTGCGCAGGTCACGCGGCGGCCTTTGCGGTCGATGTGACATGCACCTATAGCCGCGGCTATCCCGCCACGGTCAATATGCCCGAACACACTGCCTTTGCCAGCCAGGTGGCCGAAGAGGTTTGCGGGACGGCTCTTCTTGAGACAGACCGGACTCGCGAGATGGGGGCGGAGGATTTTTCCTATCTACTGGAAAAAAGGCCGGGGTGTTATTTGTTTTTGGGGCAGGGAGAGGGGGCCGCTTGGCACAATGCGGCCTTTGATTTCAATGATGAAGTATCCCCGGTCGGGGCCTCATTTTTTGCGCGTTTGGTAGAACGCGCGCAACCTTTGGAGCAATAAATGGCACTGAAAGACGCAGCAAATGACGTGGATAATGCGATTACGGGCGAGGGCTACAAAGGCATGTCTTTTGAAAATGCCTTCGGTGGTGCCTTATCTTTTATGCGTCGTCGCTATTCAAAAGATCTGGCGGGCGTAGATCTTGCGGTCACGGGCGTGCCGTTTGATCAGGCGGTGACCAACCGCCCCGGCACAAGGCTGGGTCCGCGGGCAATCCGGGAGGCGAGCAGCTTGCAGCCCTGTGATCCGCCCTATGGCTGGGATATCAACCCCTTGGCGGAGTATAACATATGTGATTATGGAGATCTGGCCTTCGATTACGCCAATATCCCCGCCTTTCCAGCAGCTCTCAAGGCGCATATTTCCGGCATTCTTGCAAAAGGGCCAGGCACTTTGACCCTTGGCGGGGATCATTACATCACCTTTCCAATTCTGCGGGCCTATGCGGAAAAATTTGGCCCCCTGGCTTTGATCCAGTTTGATGCCCATTCCGACACTTGGCCAGATGATGATCCGGCTCGAGTGGATCACGGCACGATGTTTTATAAGGCTGTGAAAGAGGGGATCGTGGATGTGAAACGCTCGGTTCAAATCGGCATTCGCACCCAGAATGATTACGACGCTGGGGTGCATGTCATTGATGCGCCGCGCGTGCATGAGCAGGGCTGGGCGGCCAGTGTGGCGCAGATAAAGCAGATTGTTGGCGATCACCCAACCTATCTGACCTTTGATATTGATTGCCTTGACCCGGCTTTCGCACCGGGCACGGGCACGCCGGTGTGGGGCGGCCTGTCGTCGGCGCAGGCCGCTGCCATTTTGCGCGGCTTGCGCGGGATCAATATGAAAGGTGGCGATGTGGTTGAAGTCTCACCACCCTTTGATACCACCGGCGCCACGGCGATTGCGGGGGCGCATGTGGGTATGGAGTTGATGTGCCTTTACTGTTGGAACCTGCGCGCAGGCCGCGCTTAAGCCCTATCAAACCTGTCTATGGGCTTGTGTCCTAGAACAGTTGCAAAGGCCGCTGCAAAACGGCAGGTCAACATAAGATGAGAAGGCGCAGCCCGGTCTTGCCACCGGGCAAAACCTTATGGCGTGGCGGCCGGGGCCATGCAGAGCTCTGTATCAGTTTCGCCGCCCATAGGGCGCCTGTGATCTCTAAATTTCCCCAGTCTTCAAGCTCAGTGGCTAAGTTTTCCATTGCCACAGCGCGGCATCCCCCGCAAACTCTGGGCAAAGACAAAGGATATGCGCATGCCCAACCAACCAATTTCCGGCAATGATTTGGCCCGTTTTGCCGGGCAGCAAACCTTTATGCGCCTGCCAGAGGCACAAAGTCCAGAGGGATTGGATGTCGTTGTGCTGGGCATCCCCATGGATATTGGCACCTCTTGGCGGTCCGGTACGCGGTTTGGCCCCAAGCAAATTCGCCAAGAAAGCGCGATGATCCGGCCGTATAACTTACAGACAGGCGCGGCACCTTTTGACAGCCTGCAAGTGGCAGATATGGGCGATGTTGCAATCAATACCTTTAGCCTGGCTGAGAGTTTGAGCATTATTGAGAGGACCTACGACGGTTTGCACGACTACCCTGTGGTGCCGGCTACGCTGGGCGGGGATCATTCTTTAACCCTGCCGATCCTGCGTTCGATTGGCAAAAAGCACGGGCCTGTGGCCTTGGTGCATGTCGACGCACATGCGGATGTGAACGATGAGATGTTTGGAGAGCGTGAAACCCATGGGACGGTATTCCGCCGCGCTTTTGAGGAAGGGCTGCTTGTGCCGGAGTTGGTCTATCAAATAGGCTTGCGCGGCACCGGCTATACGGCTGAAGATTTTTCCGAGGCCGCCGATTGGGGCTTCAATATGATCACGGCGCCAGAAATTTGGCACAAATCTCTGACCCCCCTGGGCCAAGAGATTCGCCAAGCCATCGGGGATCACCCCTGTTATCTGACCTATGATATCGACAGCCTAGATCCGGCCTATGCCCCGGGCACCGGCACGCCAGAGATTGGCGGGCTGACCACGCCGCAGGCTATGGAACTGATCCGCGCCCTACGTGGATTGAATATCGTTGGGTTTGATATGGTTGAAGTGAGCCCTATGTATGACACTTCGGGCAACACGGCCCTAACGGCGGCGAATTTGATGTTTGAAATCTTGAGCATCCTGCCCGGTGTTGCTTATCGTTGAGGGGCTAACTTTTGATAAAAATTCTGGTGGTGGCGCTGGCGCTTTTTGCTGGCTTGCAAGTTGTGGCACGCTTCTGGCCGATTGTGCATTCCGACTGGCCGGGCGGGCCTATGGCGGCCGGGAAAAGCGTGCAAACGCATCTCAGCGGCTTGTATTTACGCCGTGATGATCTCGATTTTGCGCAGATCAAAAGCCGCATTTTGGCCAATCCGCGCCACGAGATACTGACGTTGGAACCTCGGCTCAAAGTGCTCCTGCGATCCCGCGTCTGGGGTTTTAAAGACATTGCCGAGCTGTGGCGCGATGAGAATGGCACGCATCTGCGTGGTCACTCTAGTTTCGGCGGATTTGACTGGGGCAGCAATAAAAAACGGATTGAGGCCTGGATTGCCCGTTAAAATCGCCTGCAACGCTTCGGCCCCTCTTGACGCCGCAGGCGACATAGGCGAGCTGAAGGCATGATAGCAGAAGATACATTACAGCAAATCATCCAAAGGTTTGAGTTCATCGAAGCTCAAATGGGAGAAGGTGCCGGCGATATTGCCAAATTGGCCAAGGAATATTCTGATTTACGGCCAGTGGTCGAAGAAGTGCGGGCCTATCAGACTTTGCTGCGCGATATATCTGATGCGGAAATGATGATGGATGATCCAGATATGCGCGAGCTGGCGGCAGAAGAGCTGCCCGTGCTCCGCGCGGCATTGCCCAAGGCCGAGCATGATTTGCAGCTGACGCTTTTGCCGAAAGATGAGGCAGATGCGCGTCCGGCGATTTTGGAAATTCGTCCTGGAACAGGCGGTGATGAAGCTGCGCTTTTTGCCGCCGATTTGATCCGCATGTATCAGCGCTATGTTGAGGCCAAAGGCTGGGGTTTTGATGTTATTGAACATCAAGCCACAGAGCTGGGCGGTGTGAAAGAGTTTGTCGCCCATATCAAAGGTGAAGGGGTTTTTGCCAAGCTGAAGTATGAAAGCGGCGTGCATCGGGTGCAGCGCGTGCCTAGCACAGAAAGCGGCGGGCGCGTTCACACCTCAGCGGCCACAGTGGCGGTATTGCCTGAAGCGGAGGATGTGGATATTCACATTGATCCAAACGATATTCGCATTGATACCATGCGAGCCAGCGGGGCCGGGGGGCAGCATGTGAACACCACCGATTCCGCGGTGCGCATCACCCATTTGCCCACCGGATTGATTGTGGTCAGCGCTGAAAAATCACAGCATCGCAACCGCGAAATTGCCATGCAGGTTCTCAAAACCCGGCTCTATGATCTGGAACGCGAGCGGGTGGATGGGGAGCGCTCTGCCAACCGCAAATCGCAAGTAGGATCTGGCGATCGCTCAGAACGGATCCGTACCTATAATTTCCCACAGGGTCGGATGACCGATCATCGCATCGGTCTCACGCTCTACCGGCTTGAGCAAATCTTACAGGGTGATTTGGACGAAATCATTGATGCGTTGACCTCAGAGGCACAAGCGGCCTTGCTGGCGGAAATGAACGGATGAGCCAAAGTTTCCAGACGGCCTTGACACATGCCGGGCAAAGGCTTTTGGGCGCCGGTATTAAGGAGTTTCGACGCGAGGCGCGCATTTTATTGGCCTTTGTGGTGGGTTTAGACCCGCTGCAAGTCTCTATGCGGCTCGAAGAAACGCTTAATGTCGAACAATCTGCCAAGCTAGAGGCTGCTCTGAGGTCTCGGGTGGCGCGTGTGCCGATGTCGCATATTTTGTGCTACCGCGACTTCTATGAACATCGTTTTATCGTCACCCCCGATGTTTTGGATCCGCGACCGGAAACCGAAGAGCTGGTGGCGCGCGCGCTATCGGCCCCGTTTGAAAATGTCCTGGATCTTGGGACAGGGTCGGGCTGTATCATTCTGTCGCTCTTGGCTGAAAATTCATCGGCGCGCGGACTGGCCGTGGATCAATCGGCACAGGCGCTTGAGGTGGCGCGCCGCAACGCTGAAAATTTGCGCTTAACCGATCGCCTTAGGTTTTGCCGATCTGACTGGTGTCAGGAGCTTTCCGCCGAGCAATTTGATCTTATTGTCTCCAATCCGCCCTATATTCACCCGGCTGCACTGAAAGGCCTATCACCGGAAGTGCATCACGAGCCCATATCTGCGCTGACCGACAATATAGATGGGTTGAGCCATTACGCGACAATTGCCCATCAAGCGCATGGGTTTTTAGCGCCAGAGGGCCGGTTGCTGTTTGAAATTGGCTATGACCAAGGGGCTGCGGTGGCTCAGATACTGCGCAAAGAAGGCTACCGCGACATCGCCATTTTGGAAGATTTGGACCACAGACCGCGTGTTGTCTCTTGCCAGGCTCGGGTGGAAAAAATGGAATAATCGGAACAAATAACGATTTTTTGCTTGCTGATTTGGGCCAAACATGTTTTGTAAAAAGCGTCGAGACCATGCGCAGGCATGTACGACATGAAACTCAATCATGACCAATTGCAGTTATTACTTAATCGGTCCGTCGCCAAATAGGCTTTTTCAAAACATGAGATCTTCAAAAACGCGCCCTCGCTCGAAGAATAATCGTAATAATCATAATCGCTCCGGCGCGAACATCATGAACCGCGTGTTTGATAGTTCAGGGCCCGAAGGCAAAGTTCGTGGCACGCCGCAGCAAATTATTGAAAAATACCAACTGCTCACCCGTGATGCACAATTGTCAGGTGACCGTGTGGCAGCTGAAAACTTCCAGCAGCACGCTGAACATTACATGCGGCTCTTGGCAGATGCTCAGCGAGAAATCGAGGCGCGCCGGGATCAGCAAGATCGTGAGAATCGTGAGAAACAAGCTCAGCGGGATCAGGAACGGGGTGAACGCAGCGATCGCGCGGAACCGCGGCGCAATAGCGGCGATGATGAACATGCCAAAATGCCCTCAGCCTTGGACGTGGCTGATTTTTCAGATGCGCCGCAGCCGGATTTAGCACCTTTGAACCCGGCCGATTTGGCGCAAACTCCACCGAGAGAGCCGAGCAACAGTGCCGAGCCTGCCAAACCGCGTGTGCGCCGTCGGCCCGCCAAACCGGTCAGTGACCCGGCACCGGAGGCTGACGCTGCCGCCACGCCTGCGCCTGTTTTAGAAGATTAAATCAGGACTCTTTGGCTCTCAATAGGTCTCAGCCCCGCGCGCAGCCCGGTGTTGCCATCGGGCAAAATGTTATGGATTGTTGGTTGGATTATGTAGAGGTCTTAACCCTCAGCCTTTGTTTGATCGGGTGTTTTTTAGATTTATTTCGCCAGTCGGCGCGCCAAGGCGCAGAATCCTTCAAGAGATATTTCTTCGGCCCGCGCGGTGGGCTCGAGTCCCGCATCTCGCAGTGCGGTTTCAATATCTGGAGCGGCAGACTTCAGGCTCGAACGGAGCATCTTGCGGCGTTGATTGAACGCCATAGCCACTGTGGACGACAAAAGCCCCGCTGGCGCTGGAAATCGTGGTTCTGCCAAGGCTTCGAGATGCACGACGGCCGAATGGACTTTCGGTGGCGGGGTAAAGGCTTCAGGTGGCAGTTCCATGACCACAGAGGGACTGCTCTTCCATTGCGCCAAAATACCAAGGCGCCCATAGGCCTTTGTGCCTGGCTTTGCGATAATCCGCTCAGCCACCTCTTTTTGAAACATCAAAGTCAAACTGCTCCAAAATGCTGGCCAGTCTTTCGGTGTCAGCCAGCGGACCAAAAGCTCGGTGCCCACGTTATAGGGCAAGTTGGCCACCACGCGGACCGGTCCGGTGAGTTGGCCGCGGATGTCAAAATCCAAAGCATCGGCGTTGAACACATCCAAACGGCCCGGATAGGCCGCAGCAATCTGGGCCAGAGCCCCCATGCAGCGCGGATCTTTCTCCAAGGCCACGACCCGGCGCGCGCCAGCAGCCAAAAGCCCGCGCGTCAAACCGCCCGGTCCGGGCCCCACTTCTAAGACATCATGGCCACTTATATCTCCGGCCAGCCTGGCAATTTTTGATGTAATGTTGAGATCCAGTAGAAAGTTCTGTCCCAAAGATTTTTTTGCTTCCAATCCATGGGAGGCAATCACGTCGCGCAGTGGTGGAAGATCGTCAATTTGCATTCTGGCGCGCCCTTATCATGCGATCTGCACAGCGTATGGCTTGAACCATTGAGGAGGCGTCCGCAAGGCCTTTACCGGCAATATCAAAGGCGGTGCCATGGTCGGGAGAGGTCCGCACGATGGGCAGCCCCAAGGTGACATTCACGCCGCCGGAAAAATCCAAGGTCTTAATTGGGATCAAGGCTTGATCATGGTACATGCACAGAGCTGCGTCATAGCTGGCGCGCGCTTTTGGGTGAAATAGCGTATCTGCGGAATGGGGTCCGGTGATGGCCAGCCCGGCGTTTTGCAGCTCAGCCACCCAGGGGGTGATTTGGTCAATATCCTCCTGGCCAATCTTACCGCCTTCGCTGGCATGTGGATTGAGCCCGGCGACGCTGATGCGCGGTGCTGCGATGCCAAAATCATGGCGCAGGGCCTCATGCAGGATGTGAGCGGTGCTGTGAAACAACTCTTTGGTGATCGCCTGAGGCACATCGCTGATCGGGATATGAATGGTGAGCGGTACGACCGAAAGCGTCGGGCAAGTCAGCATCATCACAACCTGCTGAACATCGCAGAGATGCGCCAGAAATTCCGTATGTCCGGGAAACTGAAATCCAGCCCCGTCTTGCAAAATCGCCTTATGAATGGGCGCAGTGCATAGACCGGCCATCTGTCCGGCCTGGGTGAGCCGTACTGCCTTTTCAATGGCCGCGATGACCCCGACTGCATTGCGCGGATCTGGGAGGCCAGGATGCGCGGGTTGGGCGAAATCGATTTGATGCAGCCAAATGTGATCTGGGGGTGGCGGTGCCGTATTGGGCTGAAACAGCGTGAATGGAACGTCCCGCGGCAAATGCCGCTGATCGCCAAAAAGGACCATAGGGATCTCTGTGCCAATCTCTTTCTGCGCAGTTCTAAATATTTCAAGCCCAATGCCAGCGGGATCGCCGCAGGGGACGGCAAGGGGCGCGCGTATGGTCTTATCTGTAATCACCAAAGCACCTGTACCAAAAATCAAATTTCAAAGCGCCAGGAGCCAATTCTTCTGGATTTGAAACTTTGTAAAACCATCACCGCAGTCGGGCGTTAATGATAGACGACATCTGCACTGGCGCGCAGCTCGGCGAGAAAGCCGTCGGCCAGGCTTGAGATACGAGCAGAGCGCAGGTTATCTGCAACTTGTCCCATCGAAACATCTTCTAGCGCTGCATAGACCCGCGCGCAGAGCATGACAATTTCAGGATGATCCCCTGCCGCTGCCGGCATGTCATCAAATTCATTCTTATCCAGCCCCATCAGCCGCAGAGATAAGGCTTGGGACATTCGATTGGGGCTTTCAGATCGAATTGTCAAGGTGAGCGATGGATCGTCTTTGGCCGCGCCGTAAAAATCATCACAGGTATCGGCCATCTGCGTGGCGGCTTTCACAGCATCCGCCGGTCCCTTTAAATGCGCGTATTCAATGGTGGAAATCTTTGGCGATTGCGATGTGGTCTCTGCCACATCACGCAGTTGAAACAATACGACGGCATTTGGCACCTCAAGCGGGTTGGTGATCTGACCTGGGCGCAAACCGGAAATAATAGGACGCAGACCATCGGGCAGGTCGCTCAGATTGGCCCATTCCAGCCGACCACCATTCATGCGCGATTGCGCAACCGAGAGTAGGCGGGCTTGTTCAGAGAATTCAGCGGTTGAACTGATGCGCCCTAAGCGTTCCACAGTTTGACGTGCGATGTTCAGATCTTCCGCAGAGCCGGCTGGTAAAACAATTTCAGTCAAGAGCACTTTGACCCCGCCCTGAGCCCCAGCAGAGGCAAGTGCCCGGTCAATTTCTGTTTCACTTGGTGCGCTGCGGGCCGCAAAGCGGGCGCGAATAAGTTCGCGCCAGGTCACACCAACCATGATGAAATCGCGGTAAGTTTGCTCATCAACGCCGCTTTGCGCCAGGGTTTCGAGCAATTGATCGAGGTCGAGATTGGCATTGGCGGCAAAATCTTCCATGGCACTAAGCAGCTGTGCACCGCTGAGCTTAATTCCAGCCCGATCAGCGGCGGCCATTTTCAAACGATCTTCAATCAAACTGTCGCGCGCGCGCTGCGCCATACCAGAGGAGCGCTGTAAAATTTCCAAAAACAGCTCGCGTTGCTCTAACTCATAGGCTGTGATAGCGGCCCTGTTTACGGAAATCACCGGATCAAACAGCCCTTGCGCCTGAGAGGCGCTTTGGAGCGAGCCGATCAAAACAAGAGCTGCTAGACCGATGCGCCGGGTGATCTTGATCATTTCAAACCTCATTTACGATTCGCCGCATTGACGGCTTTTCTTTATGTTTCTGACGCCAGTAGAAAATCCAGCCAGTTCTACACTCAGACCAAATTCAGTTTTATCTGTCAACGTGGTGGATGTTGCAAACCGACGCGAGGCCGAAAAATCCAAGATAACGCATTCATTTTCATATTCTAACCCGAATTCGAATTTGGACGCCTCACCGACTGAGGTGTCAAATTGAAATTCCGAGGTCGAGAGCCAATCGGGCAAAAATTGGTAGTTCCATTTCAATGCAAGCGAGCTTAACGCCACCTGGCGATTTTCCGCCTCATCGGCGGTTAATCCAACATAGGTTGTGTCCAGCCGATGATTGCCCGTGTGCCAACTGGCACGGATTTCAGTTTTTTTGAGCCGACCGAAATCTTCTAGCAAGCTGCGCGCAACCAATTCCATGCCATGGGAGGTTTGGACTTGGGCGGCGAGCAGCCAATCGCTCACGTGGCCGCTTAGGCCCGAGGTCTTGGTAAAACTGTTGGTGCTGTCTGTTCGATAGATTCGGCCAATCTCCCAGCCAATCTTGGTTTGATTTGGATACTCAATGCCGCCCGCCAGCCCGATATTTAGGCGAAGGCCAGTTTCAATCAGATCGAATCCTGGCGCGCGATTGAAGCGGAACAGATTACCCTCGTCAAACTCGACCTGAGTGCTGTCCTGATTGGGAATAGTATCCGAATCCGCGATCACCCCGGCCAATTGGATGCGCTGTTCGAGCCGCTGCACGGCACCACCGGCAAACCTCCGGGCGAGGGGCCAGCGCAGGCCAAGTGCGCCGCCGCTGCTGATCCGGGTGACGACAGGTGCGATATCTTGGTGCTGGCGCACAAGGTAATGGGATGCTTCCAGCTCAGTGGCGACATCTACAACTAACCCCTTGGGCAGCACCCAATCGCGGTGATATTTGGCCAGCGATGACAGGCGCAGCGTGTCATAGCCGTCAACCTCATCGCCCCTGTCTGGTCCGTCAACCGGGGATGTGGAGGAGCGGTAGCTGGTCAATAGGCTGGCTTTCAGATCAAAAACACCTCCTAAATCATTGGGATAATTTCGATATTGTGTGATGGCTTCGGTGACTAAAGTTGGTTGGGTGGCATTGCTCTCGCTGTCACGCAAGGAATGATAGTTGGAAAACCGCAGCTCTATGTTGCGGCTTTTTTGGGTGCGCACAAGCGTGACTTTGTTTTCCAACCTATCAATTTCTTTGACGTCATATTCAAATAAATAGGCCGGATCATTGGTGCTTTGCAGCTGTCCGCTGAATGCATAGCCAGTGTCTAAGGCAAAATTGGCCGTGCCGAAGATATAACCGCGATCCTGGCCCGCAAGAAGCGTGTCGCGCGAATAAGCGCCCTCAAGCGCGATGGTCCCTGTGTGAAAGGCTTGGCGATATCTCAGGCCCAGGGTCTTGGTGCGCGAAGACACCATTGGCGAAAGAGTGAGGTCGCGATGATCGCCGATTTCAATGAAATATGGCACGCGAATTGCGGTCCCTAAAGTCGTAGAGGTGGTCAGTTCTGGAACCAAAAACCCGGTGGCGCGCTTCAAGCTGGGGTCGGGCAGCCGCAAATAGGGAAAGAAAAACACGGGCACGTCCATTATCCGCAATTGTGCCTGATCAAAATAAATTTGCTTTTCTGCGCTGTCATGTACGATACGCTTGGCACGGATTTGCCAAAGTGGCGTCTGACCGGCGCAGACAAAACAAGAGGTCGCAGAGACATGCGAGGCTTGACTATAGGTTGCAGTCACGCGGGAAATCTGCGCCGCTGCAATTTGCACTTGCTGGCTTAGGATGATCCGGGCACTGGTGATGATCCCCGCCGAGAGATCGGAGGACAGATCGGCTTGATCGGCCAATATGACTGTTCCGCTGCCGTCTTGCAGCTTGATGGGACCTGACAGCGACAAGCGTCCCTCGCGGCTATTATAGGTGATGGTCCGGGCGGTGATCTGAACGCCGCCATGCCACACAGTCACGGACCCGCTGGCACGCAGGGTGCCTTCGGGTGAAATTTCAATGCGGTCGGCAATCAAATGGGCCGCGTCCTGTGCCCAAAGTGCCGGCGCTCCAGTCAACCATAGGACTGTAAGAAGAAGCCATCTCATCTAACCGTCCTCTGTGTGCAAAAGAAACGCCAGGGACAAGCCAATGGCGGCAATGGGCGGTATCCATGCCGCCCAAATTTCTGGCAATTGGCCATTTTCACCGAGAATTTGGGCGAAATTGCGCAGAAAATACAGACCAAAGCCAAACAGCAGGGTCATAAGCACGCGTATGCCCGTCCGACTTTGCCGGCCGTGTCGCATCGTAAACCCAGCACCGATCATGACGACCGAGGCGAGAAATAACGGCAGTGCCATCTCCATATGAAACCAAACCCGATGGCGCCTGGCGGAAAAGCCAGCTTTTTCGAGCTGGTTGATGAAGGCGGGCAATTGCCAGATCGGTATTGAAGATGGGCTGCCAAAGCTGTCCTGAATATGATCTTTGGTCAATTCGGTTGGAATTTTATACTGTCTTTTTGTATCTGCCTCAGCCTCTGGATTGCCCCTAAGTTCCAGTTGCCATTCTTTCGCATTAATAAGGTTCCAAAACCCGTCTCCTAAAGTCGCCGTTGTGGCTGCAATACGACGTGTGGCCTGGCCGCTCAGGTCGAATTCGTAAAGCGCCACGTCAAACAAGCGTGTGCCATCCAAATTGCTGCGCTTGGCATGGATGACCGTTTGCGCCTGGTCGTCGCCTTGGCGCAACCAAAGCCCTGTGCTTGAAACGGAGACGGCGCTTACCCTTGATGAAAAAAAACTCGACAAAAGCTGCTCATATTTTTTTTGTGTACCGGCGACGATTGGGTTGATAATGGCGACCGCAATAAGCCCGATAAGCAGTGATGTGAGGATCGGACCATATAGGGCGCGCAAGGCAGAACGCCCAGCGGCCCGCGTCACCACCAATTCACTGCTGCGCGCCAGGTTCAAAAACAACATGATCGAGCAGAGCACTGTGACTAATGGGAGCATTTGGTAGAGCGTGGCCGGCACATTGAGCACCACCAAATGCGTTTTTTGGCTGAGCGTGATCTCCATTCCGCGAAATCGGCGCAATTGTTCGATGAAATCCAATAAGACGACCAATACCAAGAACCCACCCAAAACATAGGCAAATGCTACGGCAAAGCGGCGGGCGAAATACAAATGCAAAATCATACGCCCGGCACCTTTTGCGAGACCCATATTTGATCGGCCTTGAAGATGATGCTGTAAGACAGCACCGCGCCAAAGAGAGAGGGCAGGTATAAAACCCAAAGCGCCGCGTGATTTTGGCGGCTGTAGTCTAAACAAAGACCTTCAATAAATTTAATCAAAATCAGATATATAACCGCCATCAAGATTGGACGCCAGTGGCCAAAGCGGCTGTAACGGGCCGTGACCATCACCGCAAAACCAATCAGCACCAGGCATATTGACAATAACGGTCCTGCCAATCGCTGATGCAGCGTATAGAGCATGTCAAAGCGGGCGCTTTGCGTCATATCCGGCGCGCTCACGAGTTTTTGGATCAGCTCCAGGCTGGTGAAATGCTCTGCGCCCTTGGGGGCTGTGCCGCCTGGGCTGACGATTTGACCAATATTTATGACGAAATCATTAAACTGGGTGACCGCGAGTTTTTCGCTGCTCAGATCGAGGTTCTGGATCACACCGTCAATCAACACCAAGCGCGGCCCAACCTCTGAACGCACCAAAAAGGCTTTGGCCGCTGAGTATGTGATATTTTTGCCGGGGCTGGAGGCATCATTGAGGAAAACGCCTTCGAGCTGACCTTCCGCGGTGATATGGCGTAGGTAAAAGGTAATGGTGGCACTCGGTGTTAGGAACTTGCCCTCGGTCAACAGCCTTGCGGTGAGGTTTTCAGCAACTTCCATCTGCCTTAGATGCAGTTGCGCTTGGCTAATCGGCACCAGGATGCTGCTGAGCACGAGGGTTAAGACCGCAAGGCTCACCGCAAAGCCCCAGACGGGTTTGGCAATCTGCGCCACCGACAGACCCGCGGTCTGCATAACCACCAACTCGCGGTCTGTCACCAGGCGATGGACCACATAGATCACCGCAGCAAATCCGGCGATTGGGGCGATTGCAAATATCATCCAAGGCAGGGTGAGGGAGGTGAACTCCAAAAAGACCAATGCTGATTGACCATCGGCAATCAGCCGATCAAATAAGCGCACTGCGCGGTTGATCCAATAAATCAACACCAATACCAATGCAAAAAACCCAAACATTGTGAGCAATTGCTTTAGAATATATGTGTTGATCCGCCCCATATGGCCCCCGCAGTGATCTTGTGTTTACTGCTAAAGGAAATTGCACAGAACAGAAACATGAATCTGGTCAAAATCAATGCGACAAGCTAGGCTTCGCCCATAATTTTTTTAAAGGAACGCCCATGACACCGCTGCCAAAGTTTACCATCTCTGAGTTGGAATTAGATCGCTTGCAGGACTATGAGGGGCAAATCGTGCTTTTGGTTCAAGAAGACGGCCGCATGGATGTGGTGGGGCGGCGGATCAATAAGGCAACCAAGGGCGCGTTGGCACGATTTTTAGACTCCAAAGCGTTTCAAGACTTGGGGGGCGGTAAAGTTATGACGCTTTCTTATCCGGCTGGCTTGATGGCCTGTGCGGTGAGCGTGGCTAAAATCAACCGCAATTCCACCCAAGCTGAGGCCCGCAGCTGCGGCGTGGCGCTCGCCAAGGCCAGCGTCACGGAGCGCTTCGTCATCGCGTTCAGCAAGTTCAAGCGGATCAGCGATTTAATCGAAGGCATGGCGCTGCGCAATTATGACTATTTGGATCAAAAAAGCGATGCGACACCAACTCCCTTTGATGTGGAGGTGATGGGGGCAGATGCGCTGGAACAGAAGGCTGAGATTGAGGCAAAATTGGCGGTGTTGGAAGGGGTGTTTTTCACCCGTGACCTGACCAATGCGCCGGCCAATGTGCTGACAACGAGCCATTTTGCCGAGCAGCTTGCGGCTTTAAGCGATTTGGGGATCAAGGTGGACGTGTTGGAGGAAGCGGAGCTGGAAAAACTTGGTATGCGCACTCTTTTGTGTGTGGGCCAGGGATCTGACAGCCCCTCCAAGGTTGTGGTCATGCACTGGAACGGCGGCGGCGGCGAGGTACCATTTGCCCTGGTCGGCAAGGGGGTTGTCTTTGACACCGGCGGCATCTCCTTGAAGCCGGCGGGCGGCATGGAAGATATGACTATGGATATGGGCGGCGCAGGCGTTGTTGCGGGGGTGATGAAAGCCTTGGCGCAGCGCGGGGCTAAGGCCAATGTGGTCGGCGTTGTAGGGCTGGTGGAGAATATGCCCTCTGGCAATGCTGTGCGCCCCGGCGATGTTATCACATCCATGAAAGGCGACACGGTCGAAGTCATCAATACGGATGCTGAAGGGCGTTTGGTTCTGGCCGATATTCTTTGGTACACGCAAGAACGTTTTGCGCCCAGTGGCATGATCAACCTGGCAACTTTGACCGGCGCGATCATCATCGGTTTGGGCCATGAAATGGCCGGTGTATTTTCCAATAATGACAAATTGTCTCAGGATTTTATTACTGCGGCGAAGGCCGAAGGCGAAGGCGCTTGGCGTATGCCTTTGGCGCCGGCCTATGACAAAATGCTCAAGTCGCGCATTGCTGATATGAAAAATGTGGGCACCCGGGCAGCCGGCTCGATCACAGCCGCGCAGTTTTTGCAGCGGTTTGTGAAAGACGACATGCCTTGGGCGCATCTGGATATCGCTGGCGTCGCCTCTATTGCCTCAGAAAGTGCCTATGCGCCCAAAGGCGCGACCGGATGGGGTGTGCGGGCCCTAAACCGTTTGATTGCGGATCATTACGAGAATAAGGGCGAGGGCGCGCTGGGTGAGTGAGGTCTACTTTTACCATCTCACGCGCCAGAGGGTCGATCAGGCCCTGCGCCCACTTTTGGGCAAATGTCTCGCCAATGGCTGGCGGGTGTTGATCCGTGGCCGCGAGGAGGCAGAGATTCGTCAGCTCGACGATGCACTGTGGCAAGGCCCCGCTGAAGAGTTCCTGACCCATGGGCTCGCCGGCGCAGCCCAGGAGGCCGATCAACCTGTACTGCTTGCGCTGGAGGGGCATAAGGCACAGCACGACTGTTTGATTTGTGTCGGTGGCAGCGCCGTTACCGCCGATGAGGTCTTAGCCAGCAAGCGCGTGTGTATCCTGTTTCAAGATGACAATGGGCTGCACATGCAAACGGCGCGGTCGCAATGGAGGTCCCTAACAGAGGCAGGGCTCGCGGCGAAATATTGGAGCCAAGCCCAAGGCAATTGGGAACTTCAGGCGGAAAAAGCCGCCAGCACGGCCTAGCGGCCGGCCAAAACATCTCTAAGTAAGCTGGTTCAGCGGCGCAGGATCAGTTGATCCTGGGCAATTTCAATGCGCCCGAAAAGCCCCAGGTAGCTCATACCCAACAGGCTCTTTTCCATCTCTCCGCCATTGATTGCGACCGAGACTCCTTGGTCCAAATAGGGACCAAGCTGAATGGTTTTGAGGCGGCTATAGGCGATGGGCACAATGCCATTTGCCGTGCGCGCACTGCCCAAAAACGCCAGTTTCTCCAAATCAAACCCAATGCGGGCGGCATCTGCGCGCGATAAGACGATATCACTGGCCCCGGTATCGACCAGAAAATCAATTGCAGCACCGTTCACCTCAGCTGTCACATAGTAATGCCCATCGGGCGCACGGGGCAGGGCAATGGTGCCGTCCTGCTGGGTGATGGGCAAGCTGTTGCGGCCATAATCACGACTGATATCGCCCCAGAGCCCGTAAACGGCCATGCAGCCCAGGAAAATCATCCCCCAGACAAGAGCCATTTGCAGCGATTTGCCGACCGATTGGCGGTGGCTCGCCAAATAGGCGCCGCCCAAAGCCACCAGCAGCAGGGCTAAATATCCAAGACTTGCAAGTGACTCGCCGCTCATGTCCGCCTCCAGATCGCGCGCGCGAGCCCTTAGCCAAAGGTCGCGCTAAAGCCCAGCAATCCGTTTAAGATAAATTGCACCGCCAGCGCCGCCAATAGCATGCCCAAGACCCGGCTGACCACCAAAATTCCTGTTTGCCCCAAAGCGCGCTCCATAAATCCTGCGAGCATGAAGAGGACAAAGGTCGCGAGGACCACCGCGCCCATCACAACGATCACGCTTATTTGCTGCAAAAGATTGCCCTGTGCCTCATTGATCAACAAAATGATCGACGCAATCGCCCCGGGCCCGGCAATCAAGGGCGTGGCCAGGGGAAAGACTGATGGATCGCGGTCATCATCGTCCAGCTCATCTCCTTTGGTGCTGCGCCGCTTGGCGCGCAGCTCAAATAGCATTTCCATTGCGGTTAAGAACAATAGGGCTCCCCCGGCAATTTGAAAGGCTGGCATAGAGATGCCTGCAAAGCCCAATACCGCATCGCCAAAAAAGCCAAAGAGCGCCAGAATAACAAAGGCGATCACACAGGCTCGCAGCCCAATCGCCTTGCGCTTTGTTGGCTCGATACCTTGAGTCAGGGCCACGAATATCGGTGCCAAACCGATGGGATCCATCACGACGAATAACGTCGCAAAGGCCCAAATCAGCGGCAGGGTCTCAATCATATTAACCATTGTCTAATTTCTCTAAAGTTTCACTGGCGCTCAGCCATAGCTTTTCGGCCCGCAATAGGGCCGTTTCAACTTCATGAAACTTTTTTTGCCAAACCGCAAGGTCGGTGGCATTGTGATCTTCATAGAGCTTTGGATCTGCGAGCTTTTCTTGTAACTTTTCATGCATCACAGTGATTTTCTCGATACGCTCCTCGGCGCGCTTTAGCTCGCTGCGCGCCGCAATCCGATGCTCGCGTCCAGGCTTTTTGACTTTCGGCTTTTCAGAGGATTTCTTAGGCGCCGCGCCGCCGAGAAGAAAATCGCGATAGGCCGAAAGATCTTGGTCAAAAGGTGTGACCCGCCCGCTTGAGACCAACCACAATCGGTCGGCGACGAGCGATAGAAGATGCATGTCATGGCTGACCAAGATCACCGCGCCAGAATATGTTGTCAGCGCTTGCACCAATACCTCGCGGCTTTCGATATCCAGATGGTTTGTTGGCTCATCCAAAATCAGCATATGCGGCGCATCCAATGTGGCCAGTAAGAGCGACAGGCGCGCCTTTTGCCCACCTGACAAGCGCGCAACCACGGTATCGACCTGATCGGGCCCCAGGCCAAAGCCTGAGAGCATGGCGCGCAGGCGGGCCGGGCTGTGATCGGGGCGTTCCGATTGCAGATGTTGCAGCGGTGTTTCGTCCAGTTTCAGCTCATCGACCTGATGCTGTGCGAAATAGCCAATGCGCAATTTATTGTGGGTTACTAACCGCCCAGCAGAGGTCTTGAGCCGACCGGAGATCAATTTCGAAAGGGTGGATTTCCCCTCACCATTCTTGCCCAGAAGCGCGATACGATCGTCTTGATCAATCCGTAGCTCCAGCTGAGACAGAATATCTGGGCCGCCATAGCCCACGGCCCCATTCTCAATGGCAACAATTGGCGGTGAAAGCTCTTCGGGCTGCGGGAAGGTGAAGACCCGCTTTGCCACTTCCTCAGGCGGCGTGATAAGCTCCATCCGCTCGAGCGCTTTCACGCGCGATTGCGCTTGTTTGGCTTTGGAGGCCTTGGCTTTGAAGCGATCGACAAAACTTTGCAAATGTTCGCGCTGCGCCGATTGCTTTTTCGCGGCAGCCGCTTGCACGGCGCGTTTCGCGGCGCGGGTTTTGGCAAATGTGTCGTAATTGCCTTGGTAGAAGGTCAATTGCTTGTTCTCGAGATGCAAGATCCCGCCCACCGCGCGATTGAGCAGGTCGCGGTCGTGGCTGATCACCACCACAGTATGCGGATAGCGCGCCAGAAAGGCCTCGAGCCAGATGGTGCCCTCAAGATCGAGATAGTTGGTCGGCTCATCCAGCAGCAAAAGATCTGGCGCGGAAAACAAAACCGCCGCCAGGGCCACCCGCATGCGCCAACCGCCCGAAAAATCAGCGCAGGGGCGTTTTTGCGCGGCTTCATCAAAGCCCAATCCTTTGAGAATGGCAGAGGCGCGCCCTTCGGCGGACCAGGCATCAATATCGGTCAGACGGGTTTGCACCTCGGCTATTCTGTTGGGATCTTCGCTGGTATCGGCCAAAAGCGCCGCCCGCTCGACATCTGCGGCCAAGACCGTATCGAGCAGCGACAGGTCATTGGCCGGGGCCTCTTGCGCCACGCCGCCAATCTTGGCCCGACGCGGTAGTTCAATAGAGCCGCTTTCCAGTGCCAATTCCCCGCGGATAATGCGAAAAAGCGTGGTTTTTCCGGTGCCATTGGGGCCGACAAAGCCCACTTTATGGCCGGTGGGAATGGTCGCACTGGCGCCCTCAAACAAGCGGCGGCCATCGACGGCATAGGTGATGTCTTGGATTTTCAGCATGGCCCTCCCATGACGCGAAGCGCAGCAAAGGTCAATCCCGCCGACCGATCAACCCGGCAACCACCGCCGCGCCCATGGCCGTAATCACCCAGCCGGCCATTTGCACCAGCCAGCGCAGCCAGTGACCCCATTTCCCCCATGCGCTGCGGGATGCCGAGGGGGCCCAATTTTTCTACTGCCCCAAAGCATCCAGCGGGATAAACAGATCCAGCGCATAGAGCCATGCGCTAAAGCTTTCATAGTCGCGCCCGGGTTCGGTCTTGACCCAAGCATCCAATTGCGCACGCCAGAGCGGCGAGTCGGCTGGGAGGGGCGTGTTTGGGAAGCTGCGCAGCCATTCTGGCGACTTGAGCACGACAGCGGAGGTCGGTGCGAATTGCCCGCGGCGGTGGGTTTGCTCGGCAAAGCAGAAGGTGACCGCAAAGATTATGGCGATCCAGGGCAAGACCCGCGTGGGCTGGTGACCATATCCGAATATCCATTTGAAAACCCAGCTTAAGAAATGCAGAAACACGTGAGCATAGCCCGCCCATTCTCGCCGCAACGTGCCGTCCATGCCGGTGATCGCTGCGTCCCATTCGACCGCGCGCTGCTTGTCTTCGCGCAGGATCAATACCTGAGCGGCTTCCCTAGCAAACCCCTGCTGGCGCAAGACATTGGCCAGCTGTACATAGGGCGCCGGGGTTAAGCGGCTGACAGTATCGCCATGTTTGGCCAGCCAGTCCAGGCGCTCTTGCACATCCATGTCGCTGTCAATGCGGTCATAGCGAAAAGAGGACAGGCACAGTTTCTTCACAGGATCCCACGACCCCGACGGATCATGCAGGGTGCCAACCTGGGCGTCGATCAATTCAACTGTGATCCCGTCCCCCTGTACACCCCGCCAGAAAAACCCGTCCCGCAACCGCATCCCAGAGGCAATTAACCCTTTGGCGAGTTTGGCGCCGGACATATCCAAATTCCCAGCAATCTCTGCTCGGGTTAATTTGACCTTGCCTCGGGCCTCAAATCCGCCTGACAAAACCGCATCGACCCCGACTGTGGTAGCATAACATGTCAGCGCCTCAGGTTCGGCCCAAAACTTGCCATCCCTACAGGCCAGCTGCCCGCCAATCTTCGCGCCGGCCAGATTAACTTCTCCTTGGGCCGCAAATCCGTCTGACAAACACACATTGGCCCCGACGGTTATGGTGTCACAGTGCAGCGCCACAGGTTTTGTTGTAAATTTGCTGCGCGCACAATCCAGCTGCCCGGTGATATTCGCGCCGCTGCGATCAACCTTTCCTTTGGCCTCAAAATCGTTACGCAAAAGCATACTGGCCCCGACTGTTATGGTGTCAAAGCGCAGCGCCACATCTTTTGCCAAAAACTTACCGCCGTTACAGTCCAGATCCCCGGCAATCTTCGCGCCGCCCAGATCGACTGGGCCACTTGCTTCAAATCCATCCCTCAGATGCAGGCTGCTGCTGCACCGCAGTCGTTGGGCAAGCATTGCCGGCAGCCGCGTGCCGGTCAGATAGAGCCCGGACAGGGTGCAATCCTGCAGAATTACATCTTTTTTCAGGGTGCAGTTGAGCAGCCCCAGCGGCACCGGCACGGCCTCGCCTGTAAGGGACAGATGTTCATCGATCCATGCGCCCCAAATGTGCAGCCCTTGGGCCGGGAGTTTGCAATCTTCGGTGCCCAGCAACAGCTCCCGGATCAACCCGGCGCGGATGGTGTTTTCGTCATTGCCCTTTGTTGGTCGTACGTTACTGATTTGCAGACCTAGCCCCGCGCGGCAGAATGCGATCAATGCTTTTTCAGCGGGTTTGTCGTAATCTTTTAACGGCATTTAAATAAACTTGTCTAAATATGCCCCTTGATAGCCCAGAGCGGCGGCCTGCGCAATCTTGCCCCGCCGCGGCTGCCTGCGGCGCAATCAAGGCTTTCCAATCTCTCCGCCGCATGCTAACGCGCCGGTCAATATCAATCCGCAACAGAAAGGCCCTTGAACATGGCTCTGGAACGCACATTCTCAATCATCAAACCCGATGCAACCCGCCGTAACCTTACTGGCAAGATCAATGCCAAATTTGAAGAGGCTGGCCTGCGCATTGTGGCGCAAAAACGTATTCACTTGACCATGGCTCAGGCCGGTGAATTCTATGCGGTGCATAAAGAGCGCCCGTTTTACGGTGAGCTGTGCGAATTTATGGCCTCCGCTCCGATCGTAGCGCAGGTTTTGGAAGGCGAAGCCGCCATTGCCAAGAACCGTGAAGTCATGGGCGCAACCAATCCCGCAGATGCCGCCCCCGGCACCATCCGCGCAGAATTTGCTGAATCCGTTGGTGAAAACTCCGTGCATGGCTCAGATGCGCCCGAGACTGCCGCACAAGAGATTGCCTATTTCTTTTCGGGTCTTGAACTGGTTGGCTAACTAAAACCCCTCGGGTTTCAGGGCTGCATCCTTCGGGGTGTGGCCTTTTTTATCGCCGCGGGCCTGTGCCGATGCGATCTAGGATTTTTTCAATGCCGTGTTCGTTGAGGCCCCGGTGCTCGGCGACCAGCGCGTCGAAATCTCCGCGCAGGGAAGCTTTTTCCGCACCTTTGCAATCGTTCCATGGGCGGCTTTGAAGCGCCATATGCAGCACATAATAGGCGATGAAATGCGGCCGCGCGCCGGAGCGGAGCAATCGGCGGTAGGCCTCATCTGCGCCGCAGGCCTGTAAGGCCTCCGCGGTCGGGATACTGGCCGCATTTAACTGGGCTTCCATGGCCGGTCCAAGATTGCGTATGGTGGAAATGGCAGTCATGGGAGGGCAGAGGGGTCACATTTGGATCTCCCCACCCATGAGCGGCCTCACAGGTGGGGCGTGTTTTATGCGTCTTGGCGCACGGTTTGGCGCTGCTTGCCCAGGCCAGAGATTTCAAGCTCCATCACATCGCCGGGCTTGAGGTAGACCGGCTCCGGTTTCATGCCCATCCCCACGCCCGGAGGGGTTCCG
>Ga0206126_10000919_pt1 | contig 38249 bp, 26 predicted proteins | sample Helgoland_Spring_5_FD_148621 | JGI IMG/M metagenome (GOLD analysis project Ga0206126, IMG submission 148621) | Pelagic subsurface seawater microbial communities from Kabeltonne, Helgoland, North Sea - Helgoland_Spring_Bloom_20160412_1 | ecosystem: Environmental > Aquatic > Marine > Epipelagic ...
GTTTTGCCCATTCCAAGGTTGGAATGGCTCCAACAATTGCAAACGCTCAGACGCTCCATTCACCTTGACCTCGACGCCACTGCCATCTGCGGCCGGAGCCACGTAGCCCGCATCCTCAACGTCAAATCCTAACGAAGGAAGCTCATCCCCTTTGGGTTCTTCCAGCATCACTTTCGTGCCATCAGGAAGCGTCAGTGGATCCGTCAACGGATTGAATGTCAAATCACCGGCAATGGCGAGCGCTGTGACCAATTCGGGTGATCCCACAAACGCGTGGGTGTTGGGGTTGCCATCCGCTCGCTTGGAGAAGTTGCGATTGAATGAGTGAACAATGGAGTTCTTTTCTTTCTTCTCAGCACCTGCGCGTGCCCATTGGCCAATGCACGGACCGCACGCATTGGCAAATACACTTCCTCCCATTTTCTCAAACGTGGAAATAAATCCATCCCGGTCGATGGTGTAACGCACCAATTCCGAACCTGGGGTAATGGTCAAATGAGCTTTCGCTTCTATTCCCTTTTCAACGGCTTGTGTGGCAATGCTCGCGGAACGGCTGATGTCTTCATAGCTCGAGTTGGTGCAAGAACCGATCAGTCCATACTCCAGTGAAGTGGGCCAGTCGTTTTTGGCTGCAGCCTCCTTCATCTCACTGATTGGAGTGGCGAGGTCTGGCGTGAAAGGACCGTTCAAATGCGGCTCCAATTCACTCAAGTTGATTTCGATGACTTGGTCAAAATAAGCCTCTGGATTCGAGTAAACCTCAGCGTCTCCTGTGAGGTGCTCTCGGATGCCGTTGGCCATTTCCGCGACATCAGCGCGACCTGTAGCGCGCAAGTAGCGTTCCATGCTATCGTCGTAACCAAAGGTCGATGTGGTCGCTCCAATTTCCGCTCCCATATTGCAGATGGTGCCTTTGCCCGTGCAGCTCAACGATTCAGCTCCTTCGCCAAAATACTCGACGATGCATCCTGTGCCACCTTTCACGGTGAGCACGCCTGCAACCTTCAAAATAACGTCCTTGGCGGAAGCCCAACCCGAAAGTTTTCCGGTGAGTTTGATCCCGATCAATTTGGGAAACTTCAGTTCCCATGGCATGCCCGCCATGACATCAACCGCATCTGCTCCACCAACCCCGACAGCGACCATGCCCAAACCACCGGCATTGACCGTGTGTGAATCGGTTCCGATCATCATTCCTCCTGGGAAAGCATAGTTTTCCAAAACCACCTGGTGGATGATCCCTCCGCCTGGCTTCCAAAAACCAATGCCGAATTTGTTCGAAACCGACTCCAAGAAGTTGTAGACTTCGTTGTTCTTGTTGATGGCTTCTTGAAGGTCTGAATCCGCTTGCACCTTGGCTTGGATCAAGTGATCGCAATGCACAGTAGATGGAACAGCCGCTTTGGCCTTGCCTGCCTGCATGAATTGAAGCAACGCCATTTGGGCCGTTGCATCTTGCATCGCGACTCGGTCCGGTGCAAAATCTACATAGTCCGCACCACGCTTATACGCCTGCTGGGCATCTCCCTCCCAAAGGTGCGTATACAAAATCTTCTCAGCCAATGTCAGGTTCTTGCCTGTCATGCGGCGAGCCGCTTCTACATTCTTGGGGAATCGCTCATAGACCGAGCGGATCATTGCCAAATCAAAAGTCATCTTCTCTTTTCTTTAGTCTGCAAATGTACGCAGTACATTCGCATAACATGAAAACGGAGCTGCTCATTGAAATGATGCGGATCGCAGTGCGGTCGATACGAAGTAATTTGCTGCGCACTTCGCTCACGATTGCGATCATTGGTCTCGGCATCATGGCGTTGATCAGCATGACGACAGCAACTTCTTCCCTGGAGGCCAACGTCACACAACAATTCTCGTCCTTGGGCACCGATGTTTTTACCTTCCGCCAGCGCACTGAAACCGGCGTCAACCGCGGACAAAGAGTGAAAGCGGGTGAGCCCATCACCTACGAAGAAGCACAACGTTTTGCAGCGGAAGTTTCTGATGAGATCACCGCGAGTTATTCGGTTTACGGGACGAGCCAGGCCACGTTGAAACGAGGACAGGAACAGACCAACCCCAACATTCAAATCCTTGGAATCGAAGAGCATTACTTAGAAGTAAGTGGTTACGATTTGGACAAAGGCAGGAATCTAACCCCAAAGGAAGCTCGGTCTTCTCAGCGGCTAGCACTGATCGGATCGGATTTGGCTAGTGAATTGTTTGATCCGTGGGAGGAACCCGTTGGCGCTGATTTCTCGATCGGGTCGCAGCGTTACCAGGTCATTGGTGTATTGAAGTCGCGCGGACAGTCATTCGGCATGTCACAAGACAATCAATGTTATGTCCCGATCCCGTGCATTCGACAGCAATTCTCGGACGAGAACAGAAGTTACCGAATCGCGTGCAAGGTGGATAATCCCGAGCAAATTGCAAGCCTTGCCGAAGAAGCCATGGGGGTCATGCGGGTGGTCCGACAGGACCGACCGGGCGAAGATTTATCCTTTCGCGTGGCCATGAGCAATAGCCTAGTGGACACCCTTCAGGAAGCGACAAGCGGGATTACAATGGCAGCGACCATCATTGGCATCATCACACTTTTTGGGGCGGGCATCGGTCTCATGAACATCATGCTCGTCAGTGTTTCGGAACGCACTCGGGAGATTGGCACACGTAAGGCGTTGGGTGCAACACCGAATGCCATTCGCTCCCAATTCCTCATCGAGGTAATCATCATCGGACAGCTAGGCGGAGCGGTTGGCATTGCACTCGGTTTGGCAACCGGAAATGCCATTGCTTTTTTCATGGAAACCCCTTTTGTGCTGCCCTGGGGCTGGATGATCTCTGGCGTCATTTTGAGCCTGCTCACCAGCATTGCAAGTGGTTATTACCCTGCTCGTCAGGCCGCCAAACTGGACCCCATCGTAGCGCTGGGAAGGGAGTGAATCAGGACGTTTCGCGTTCCAAGATTTGTGCCATTCGCTTGCGCTCTTTGACAATGACCAAGCGCGCCTCTGAAGTCGTTCCTTCAATGGAAGCCAACAGCGTTTGCCAGTCCGTCTCGTCGCGAGCAGGGATTGGCTCTAACGCCACATCTTCCAAGGCTGAGTCAAGGGACAGGGCGAGAAATTCTTCCATGTAGCGCACTTGAAGATTGCAAAGCGCATTTCCGAATCGAACCAACACATCTGGATCAAGTGTAGCTGCCATGGCCGTCCGCAAACGTCGGATGTTTTCGACGTGATTGCGAACCAGCAAAACAAAGTTAGGGCCTGAAGGCAGTAGCGGCGGCAATTCAACGGGTGCGCCCAACGGTTCCACATTCAACACCCGAGAGACATCACTCAGTTGGACGAGGCGATTGACACGGGATCGAAACAAAGCAGGCACCACTGGCTGCCGCATGAAATGATCTCGGACCGCAAAGGCTTCTGCATCCAGTCGTTCCATAACATTTTCGATTTCGATCGGCTCTGAAAGCCCGAGCAAAGCGTGCGCTGTTCCTTTATCCATTCTTATTCAATCCGTGACAGAAAGTGAAGATAAGCCAACAATTCAATTCACCCTCGTTTTGAAGCCCTTCGGTTGTTAAATTTGTAACAAACAGAAGTCCTTATGAAAATGACGACCCTTAGTACTCTCCTGATTGCGGCTTGGACGATGGTAGCTTGCAGCACCGATACGCCTGCCGACTCCAACGCTGATTCGGCTTCAGCGAATTCAACCGAAACAGGACGTGCAGATGCGGCTCCGCAGACCGCTGAAATCTCCGCCCTTTACAAAGACGGAACCAACGATCAAAACAGAGGCGACAAAGTAGGACCCGTTCGCGTGCACGGAACCATGACTTCCAGCACATCAGGGGATGTAATTCTTTATGAGAGCGAAGGAAGAAACAGCTCGGAAGTGGCTCGCACCAAACTGGTCAACCGCTCCTTTGACTTCGGCGCGTTGGAATTGGGCCGCGGTTTTTTCAAAATCAGTTACAACGGCGAAACCAACGCTACGGACATCATCATCAACCCCGATGAGCCCGACCTCTACATCGAATTCAAATCGAGCCGGTTGAGCGCTACAAAAAGCGCTGAAGGGTCCGCTGAGAATACGGCATGGTTCGCATTCCAGACCAAGCAGGTCCAACACGACCAAGCCGTCCGCAAACTTCGTCAGGGGATCAAGGATGCAGGCGCATTTCGCAGCCGTATCGAAGCCCAAATCAAAGACAAAGAAGAAGCGTTTGCCCTCGAGCAACATGCCATGATAGACGCCAATCCCGGTACCTATTTTGCAAAATGGCTGGGTTGGATAAATCCCAAATACCCCACCCTCCAAGGACGGTTTTTTGAAGACATCGATCCTTTGGACAACAGCGCTGTGCGATCCATGGCATTGAGCGACCGCATTCAGAAAATGATGCGCTCATTCAGCGGAGGCACTGACAGCGGCTTCCTCGCCTGCATCGATTTGGTCAAGGCACACTTCGAGCCCAACCCTTTTGCCTTGGAAAGTGTTCTGTATTCGATGCTCGATGGATTTTACAACACTGGAAAAGAAACCATCTGTCAGTACATCCTCGACAATTACATCTTTGACGAAGACTGTGGAGCTGATTTGAGTGATGCCATTCGGCTTCGCGCACAAGGCATCATCAACCTCCAAGTGGGTAAGACCCCTCCGAATTTTGAAATCAACAAGTGGGATGGAGGATCATTGGATCTCTATGAAACCGTGAAGGAGAATCAGTACACGTTGCTCATGTTTTGGGCATCTTGGTGCCACAAATGCGAGCAAGAAATGCCCAACATTGGCCCGATGTACGCCAAGCACGGATACAAAGGGTTTGAAGTGGTCGGAATCAGCCTGGATCAAGTCCGAGCCACCTGGGAAAAAGCCATCAGCGACAACGGTATGACCTGGCCCAACGTCAGCCAATTGCAAGCGTGGAATAGCCCTGTTGTGGCAGATTACAAGGTCACGGCGACCCCAACCTACTTTCTTTTGGACCAGGAGGGCAAGATTGTTTTGAAGCCCAAGCGCTACTTTGAGGTCGACAAATTTTTGAACGAGAATTTGAAGTAACCCGATTCAATCGGTTCAGCGGTCACGCAACATGCTCACAATCACTCCATCTGCGAGACCGACCTTGGGCACCCAAATGAAATCTGTCTCTGCGAACTGGAGGATCTTCAGGTAAATCTCACCTGCCGGGACGATGACATCGGCCCTGTTTCGCTTCAATCCGAACAATGCCGAGCGTTCAGCCAAAGGAACGGCCGATAGCTCTTTCATGATGGATTCGATGGCTGAAACAGACAGGTTAGCGTCTTTTTCGAGCCGGGCGAGTCTGTGGTAGCGATTGATGTTGCCTCCCGTTCCGATGGCCAACCAAGGCTTGTCTCCTCGGCACTCATTCACGAATGCTTTGATTCGCTCCCATTCGCCTTCGGGTGTTGTGCCTTTGAGCATGCGCACGGTACCGAGCTTAAAACTTTTCCAGGCAATGCGCTCATTCGCACGGACAACGGAAAGTTCCGTGCTGCCGCCTCCTACGTCAATGCAAAGCAAATCACGGTTGAATTTGCTGCTCACGTTTTTGAAGTTTTGAAAAATCAAACCCGCCTCTTCTTCCCCACTGAGGCATTCAATCTTAATGTCCGATTTGCGAAAAACAGCCGCAATGACGTCGTCACGGTTCTTCGCACTCCGCAACGCACTCGTCGCGACTGCCCGAAACGCCTCGACTTCCTGCACATCAATGAGATGACGGAATGCCACCATGACCTTCACCAAACTCTTGGTCTTGGCCTTGGATAGTTTACCCCGTTCAAAGACTTCTCCTCCCAATCGCAATGGAACACGGTAATAGGCAATACGTTCCTGCTGATGATTCGCAGCTTTGGAATCATCAATGTCTTTGATGAGCAGACGAACTGCATTGGAACCGATGTCGATGGCAGCAAAACGCATAGCCCTTAAAATTAATGCTTTATTGGTTTCATTATTCAGTCTGTGCATAGACCTGATGCGTCAATTCAGACGCATCCACCCTCTTACTACCCTTCTTTGGTGCGATGAAGGCATTGGAGAAGTGCACGTCCACCTTGCGCGCATGCAAATTGTCCTTGAGCTGATGGTCCAGGTACTGTGCTAAAACCGATTGCAAATGGATGTCTTCAATCGGAACACTCACCTCCACACGGTGATCCAGATTCCGCTTCATCCAATCGGCTGAACTCAAAAAATACTTTGGCGAACCATTGTTCTCAAAATACAGGACCCGAGCATGCTCCAAGTAACGCCCCAACAAGCTGCGCACCTGGATATTTTCACTCATTCCTTTGACACCTGGGATCAACGAACAAATGCCACGGATAATCAAATCAATTCTGACTCCTGACTGGCTTGCAGTATACAACGCCTCAATCATTTCTGCATCGACCAGGTTGTTCAGCTTCAAAATCACACGGGCGGTTCGTCCCTGTTGTGCGTGTTCGGTTTCTCGGCCCAGCAATTCCAAGAACGTCGAGCGTGTTTGGTAAGGGCTGACCACGAGTTTCTCGAAATCTGGACGCTCGTAATTGTTGGAGAAAAAGCTAAAGAGCGTGGCCACCTCCTCGGTGAGCTCGGCGTTGGCCGTGAAAAGTCCAAAGTCACTGAATACCCGTGCCATATCCTCGTGAAAATTCCCCGTACCGATATAGGCGATGCGCTGCCGTTTCCCCTCCACTTTTCGATCGATGAGAAACATCTTGGAATGCACTTTCAATCCCGTCACCCCAAATTCCACCTGTATCCCCGCCTCCTGGAGCACATTGGAAATTTTGATGTTGTGCCGCTCGTCAAAACGCGCAGCCAATTCAATCACCACCTGGACCTCTTTTCCATTGTAGGCGGCATTGACAAGTGCATTGATAATCTTGGAATTGTGCGCCACCCGGTACAGGTTGATGCAAATCCGTTCGACAGTAGGGTCAATGGCTGCCTCTCGCAAGGCGTCTACGACTTGTCCAAAATTGTGGTAGGGAAAATGCAGCAAAACATCGCGTTTCAACACTTGATTCAACATGCTGCTTTTGCCCTGAAAGTACCTGTGCTTATGGGCTTTTCGTTTCGGAAAGACGAGGTCACTTCTACCAAAATCGGGAAATTTCATCAAATCTTTTCGGTTGTGATACCGGGTACCTGAAATGATGTTTTCACTTTCCCCTAAGTCCAATTTATTCATGACCAAGTCGAGCATGGCCGCCGGCATCTCTCGGTCATAGATCATTCGCACAAAATCCCCATTCTTCCGTTGGCTGACGCCATCCGCCATTTTATCCATTAAGGACATGGATAGGTCATCGTCCATGTCAATCTCTGCATCCCGTGTAACCTTAATCGCATGCGCATATAGCCGATCAGGCTGAAAAAGCTGAAAGATTTTATGCAACTCTTTCCGAATCACATCGTCCACAAAAGCCACGGAACGATTGCCTTGCGGCGAAGGCAAAATCACAAAGCGTGGACGGTGCGGTGGAATTTGGACGAGGGCATATTCTTTGGTCACTTTTGATCCATATTGGGTCTCCAGTCCTACCATGAAATACAGAACACCATCTTTCAAATCTGGAAACGGACGGCCTTCGGTGATCATGATCGGAACCAAATGCGGTCGAATTTGCTGCTTGAAGTAGTTGGCTACAAAGTCCTCTTGTTCCTCAGAGAATTGCTCTTCATTGAGGATTCTAATCCCCTCCTCTTCCAGGGCCTGTTCCACCCGTTCGTATGCCTGATTGTACTCACCCTGCAGTTCCACTACTCGATTGGTAACAGCTTGCAATGTGGATTGTACGCCAAATCCTAAAGTGGTCATACTCGATTCATCCACTAATAACGCGCGTTGCAAATTGGCAACTCGTACGCGGAAGAATTCATCCATATTGTTGGAAAAAATCCCCAGAAAGCGAACCCGCTCAATCAAGGGATTATCGCTGCGAACCGCTTCCTGCAGTACGCGGTGGTTGAAGGCCAACCAACTCAACTCTCGATTGATCAATCGATCCGAATGAACAGGATTTTTAGTCACGCTCAAATATACTTTGATAAGGTATCGCTGCGCGATGAACGGCTTAACTTTGCATCTTTAATTCAAACGAACCAGACCATGCTTGTAGGTAAAAATGCCCCGCACTTCTCATCCAATGCTTACGTCAACGGGAAAATTGTACGGAACTTCTCCCTCGAAGCGTACAAGGGAAAGCAAAACGTACTGCTCATTTTCTATCCCAAAAATTTTACCTCCTTGTGCCAAAGCGAATTGGTGGCCTTTCAAGATCAACTGATCGAATTTGAAGCACGAAACACAGCCGTCGTGGCCTGCTCCACAGATACTGCCGATTCCCATGCGGCTGCGGCGCGCATTCCACGTGAAGACGGGGGGATCATGGGTGTTCAATTCCCGATTGTCAGCGATGCCAACAAAACCATCGCCACCAACTACGATGTCATCAGCGGAGAGTATGACTATTCGGAAGATGGCCTTCTCACCAGCAACTCAGAAATGACTGCATTGCGTGGGTCCTTTCTGATCGACAAAAATGGCATGGTACAACACCACCTATTGAATTTCTTTCCCCTCGGACGGAGTGTGGATGAGGCCTTGCGGATGGCCGATGCGCTCTGTCACGTCCAGGAAAGCGGTCAAGGATGCCCCGCCAACTGGACCAAGGAGTGATCAATCGCTCGTCTTCTCTTGACTGCCTTTCCTGAACCACGACTCCATTCGGTTCACCATTGATTTCGTTCCTTCCATGCGAATTCGAACGGAATGCCCTTTGCGCTTGAATTCAAGGGTGAGCGTAGCCAAATTGGCAGAACTCTCGGATGGTCCTGCTCGAAGCTGCTCGAGTTCTTGGCGCCGGATCGGGATGGCATAAACCTCCAATCGCACTTTGGTGAAAGCGATGACTCCGCCCTGGGTCCGTTGAAAGTTGACGGGAGTTCGGTGGGTCAAGGCATCGCGCATGGATTGCAAATCGTCCAAGCCTTCAAGTCTAACCAAATCGAGTTTGGGGGAACCCAAGGGCCTCCCCTTGAGCGTTTGACGAATCGCATCCATCCAGGGCCACTTCGGCCCGCAAATCGCATGAACCTCCTTCCAGCGGTTCGGATCATTGTAAGTCACATTCCAATGCATCATGGCACAGTGTCAGGGTCCAGTGGGAAGATTCTCCCCAATCGATTCCAATGGCTTTGATAGGCTCCGTCTGCATCATACCGTTCGGCCTGCCAATCCACATCAAATTTGCGCTGCGGCCTCGGATCGTTGCCTATGCCTGCGACATACAGCCAATTGCCTGTATTGCTGCACGGATCGAAGTCAATGAGCCAATGCTCAAACCATTCCGCACATGCCCGCCAATCCAACCCAAGGTCGTGAATCGCATACGAGGCCACATTTTGACGTCCTCGGTTGGACATGAATCCTGTGAGCCGCAACTCATGCATGTTGGCGTTGACAAAAGGGCTGCGCGTTGTTCCGGTGCACCAAGCTTTCCACTGCAACGGGTGATGGGAAACAGGGTTGCGCGCTGATTCCTTTAATCCCGTAGCGTGCCAAATGCGGTTCCCATGCTGCATGGCAACGAATCGAAAGTAGTCCCGCCACAGCAACTCAAAAATCAACCAATAGGTGCTATCATTGGAGCCTTCCTCTTCTTCATAGCGGCGAATGGCATGGTAAATGGAGCGGGGGCTCATGCATCCCCACGCCAACCAAGGGCTGAATTTGCTGGAGTAATCCCATCCGAGCATGCCGTTTCGGGTCTGCTTGTAGGAACTCAAAGAGTGGGTTCCCCAGAAATAATGTTGCAAGCGCTTCCAGCCGGTCACCGCGCCGCCTTCAAAACACATCGTGTCTTCAGGCAAACCTGCCAATCGCTGCAACCCATCCGGATCGAAGGAAATGGATTCCATTCCTTGGGGTGACGGTGGCAATTGCGGAATCGGCAATTGCGGGCGAATGTCAAGGCCGCGCTTCTCTACCTTGTTGCGAAACCGCGAGAATATCTCGGGCAAATCTTCCACAGCAAAAGGCAAATCTTCGGGGTGCACAAGGGTAGATCCTTCCACCACATGATGCGGAATCATTTCGGAAATGGCCTCGGCAGACTGGGTTTCCTCGCCGGTGTGGCAACGCTGGGAAAATACCGCTTCACAATTCCATTCCTTCGCCATCTGCAAGACACACTCGACCGGATTGCCATGAAGAACGCGCAATTGCTGTCCAACTCCTCGCAATTCACGGTCCAAATCCGCCAGGCTCTCGAGCATGAACCTTCGGCGGTGGTCGCCCATTCGTTCCTCTCCTTGACTCCATTCGGAGCCGGTGGGAATGACAAAAACAAACACCGCCTCTTCCGCTTGTTGAGCCATGGCCGTGAGTGCTGGATTATCCAACAAGCGCAAATCTTCTCGAAACCAATACAGGGCGCGCATCACAATTCTTCTATTCGGTTCAAATTCATCGCTGCCGTTTCGAGGAGCGCTCGCTGTTTTTCCGGATCCATGCGATCCCACGTCCGGTATGCCATTCCGATCCGTGGGTTGCGCTCCAACTTATCGCGGTGGCGGTCGTAAAAATCCCAGTACAAAGCGTTAAAGGGACAGGCCTTCTCTCCCACCTTTTCATTGGGGTCATACTGGCAGCCCTTGCAGTAATGCCCCATCTTTTTTAAGTACTGCGCACTGCTTACGTATGGCTTAGAACCCACGATTCCACCGTCGGCAAATTGGCTCATCCCCCGGGTATTTGTGATTTCCACCCATTGCAAGGCATCGATGTAAACCCCAAGGTACCAAGCATCCAACTCATCCGGATGAATGCCCGCTAAGAGTGCAAAGTTTCCCGTCACCATCAAGCGCTGGATGTGATGTGCGTATGCATGCTCCATGGTTTGCTCAATGGCATGGGAGACACAGGCCATGTTCGTTTTCCCGGTCCAAAACCAGTCTGGCAATTTTCGCTTGTGCTCGAAGAAGTTTAACGTTTCGTAGTTCGGCATGTGCGCCCAATACACGCCACGCATGTATTCCCTCCAGCCCAAAATTTGCCGTATGAACCCCTCCGCTTGCGAAACATCAATTCGATCGGGTTCATCGTGAAATGCCTGCTCTACCGCGTTTACGACTTCGGAAGGAGTGAGCAATTTGGCATTCATTGCAAAGCTCAGTCGGGAATGATAGACACTCCAACTGTTGGTGGTGAGTGCGTCTTGAAAATCGCCAAAATGCGGCAATAACGTTTCAATGAAGTAGGCCAGAACCTCAAGGCCATCTGCGCGCGTGATTGGCCAACCGAATCGTTTTGAATCCAAGCGACCGGTCGTCTTTACACCTGCGGCTTCGATCATGTTTACCAATCCCTCCACGTTCCGGTCCAATGTCAACGGCAATGGCGGCATGTGATCTTTGGGAAGCTTTTGCCGATTGGACGCATCGTAATTCCAGCTGCCGCCCTCGGGATCACCCGTCGGGGTCATCAATACATCGTGCTTCTTCCGCATTGCGCGGTAAAAGTTCTCGAGGCGATAGGTTTTCTTGCCTTTGAAAAACGACGCCAGCTCTGAGCGCTTTGTGTAAAAATGCTCCGAATCGAACACCTCAATCTCCAAATCTTCCGTTCGATTGTGCGCACTCCATTCGGTCAGTTGCTGGTCCAGCCGGTACTCATCGGGCATTTGCCAACTTACCTTGGCCGCATTTACTTCCGCTCGTATCCAATCGAGGTTCTCCGTCAACGATTGACGGTTCCGCGCATCGTCCAAGGTGAGGTAAAACACCCGAAAACCTGAGGTTGCTCGCTGCTGTGCGAACAAACGCATCGCCCCGAAAAAAGCAACCACCTTCTGAATGTGATGCGGCGCATAATCCGTTTCTTGGCGCATTTCCATGAGCACGTAAACCACTTCTTGCGAAACAGGCTCCACAAACCACGAATGCTGGGAATTAAGCTGATCGCCCAAAATGAGCCGAACTTCCTTCGCCGGACTCAAATGCCTGAGCTCCGAAATTGAATCGTTCCAATCTTCATGCATGTTCCAATGGGATTTTGGATGAACGTTGGCTTCGGCAGCGTTTCGAGCAATAGCGAACTTCATCCCAACAGGATTCCCACTTCTTTCGCCATGAAAAAGGTTTTTCGCACACCGTACATATACGGTCTGGTGGGTAGTGCTCGCGTCGCATGAGAATTTAACCTCGTGCACGCGCCAAGGTTCACACGTGGTCGGAATTATCCTTTTTGCAAAGCTTTCAACTCCGACCACTTCATCGGAACCGGTGTAGCCGTGACAGCTCCAGGAACTTCCTGATCCGTCAGAAACTTCAACACCAAATCATTGAAGAGTTCTGGCGCCTCAATGCTGCATACGTGGCCACAATTTTCAATGACCGTCAGGCGCATGTTCTTCTGAATCCGTGCAAACCGTTTCGCCGCACGCAAGAAGATGTGGTCTTGGCTTCCCATCACCAATAATCCCTTCTTCATGACCGGTCGATGGATGTATTCTTGGGCCAAGTTGAAAAATGGCTTGTACAACTGAATCCATTTCATGTACTCCCGCGTGGACAAACGCTTGCTTTGGCGCCGGAAAATAGAGCGGCTCAGGCGGTGATTTCGTCGGGGCAAAACAATGAAACTAAAAAGCCAATACAGCGCGCGGTAGGGCAAAACATGGGACAAGAGCTTGCCCGAATGAACGAACCAGTGCATCAAGCGGCTGCCATCGAAAATGGCTCCCGCCATGATCATCCGATCGACCAGCTGCGGTCTTTCAATGTCAATTTTTTGCAAAATGACACTGCCAATGCTCAAACTCATGAAATGGGCCTTCTCGATGTTCAAATGATCGATGACCGCGAGAATGTCTTTGGCCACAATGTCGAAATCGTATGCGGGAAATTCCGGCATGATTTCTTTGCTGTAGCCGTGGTCCCGCAAGTCAATCAGCAAAAGACGAAAGTGTGGGGCGAAGGCTTCAATCTGAAACTTCCACGTGCGGATACTGCCCCCTGCTCCATGGATGAAAACCAACCAAGGTGCATTCGGATTCTCCGCAACCACCTCATGGTGCAGCAACGTGCGATCTGAGTCATCACCGCCCTGCGGCGTTGACGTCTCCAAAGTTGCATGGATGGTGCTGCTTTTCATGTGGCTAATTTCGTTGAAATTCTGGCTGAAATTTCATTTTCAAGCATCTTCCCATCCCTTCATAAAATCCGGCTCGAATTCTGGGGTTGTTTGATCCGGTTTCGCATAGGCGAGGCGACTCAACTTTTTGGTGATGTGATAGCCATCCAAAGAACTCAATGCGATGATTCCGAGGCCTTCTAAGTCCAAATAGCCATCTTTTGCCCACGCCGTCTCGGGAAATTCCACCCAACGAATCTGGCCCACAACAAAACGGCATTCATTTTGTGGAATTTTCCATTCGTCCACGCGTTCCAAGCCCAACCTCACAGGAGCTTCTTCAACTGCGGGTGCTTCAAATCCACAGCGATAGACGGGCGTGAAGCCAAGTTCGTCAAACTCACTGGAAGATTCGGGATACCGAGCGCTCGCTTGGTGCGCGCGCTTGTAAAAATCTTGGGCCACATGATTCATGGTGAACACACCGGTTTCTCGGATATTCCAATACGTATGACTGCCATGCTCGGGTTCTGATGGTGGGCGAAAAACCACACCAATCAAGGCGGGATCTGAGCCCAAATGAACGGCAGAGCTGACGATGCTCAGGTTGTGATTGCCTGCCCCATTGGCGGTGCCAATGAGATTGGCACTCTTGAAGCCACTCAGGCTATTGACCAATCGTCCACGCTTGCGCTGCGGCATCAACTCCAGGTCCAAATCGTTGAGGGTCTTCATCGGTGTGTGCCGTTATTTGCGAATGCCATTCATCCCGCCGTCCGCCTGAAACACTTGGCCGGTGGTGAAGGCCGCACCGTCCCCGAGGAGCCACGCAGCCAGTGAAGCAATCTCCTCTGCGGATCCAACGCGGTTCAATGGATGCCGAGCTGCTGACGCCTCCTGTTTTGCCTCGCTGCTCAACATTGCACTGGCAAGCGGCGTGTCAGTCAAGGATGGAGCGATGGCATTGACACGGATTTGAGGGGACCATTCTGCCGCCAACGACCGGGTCAATCCCTCCACAGCTCCTTTGGCCATGGCTATGCTGGTGTGATAGGGCATTCCTGTTTGAACCGCCACAGTACTGAACAAAACCACCGATGCTTGCTTTGATTTTTGAAGCAGGGAAAAGTTGGTCTGCAGCGTTTGAGCGGCTCCCCAAGCGTTGACATTCCAATCTTCCAACGCATGCTCCTTTTTCATCCCTTTCATGGGTTTCAAGCGAATGGTTCCCGGGCAATAGGCGATTCCATCAAGTTGATCTGCAAAGCCACTCAAATCACATGGATGGGCGACTGCATCAAAAACCAAACTCTGGTATTCTCCAACGGCATCGGTTGGACGTTGGACTCCCGTGCGGGAAACCCCGATAACCCGGTGTCCAGCGTCGAGGAGTTGTTCCCGAAGTGCTTCGCCAATCCCTTTCGAATCGCCCACGACGGCAATGGTTTTGAAGGCGCTCATTGTTCTCCTTTTTCGAGGTTGATGAGCTCATCTTCTACCGAAGCCGCCTCCGCTACCAATGCATCCGAACGGGTGCGGTCAATGGTACTTAGGCGATGCGCTTCAGCGAGGAGTTCCGCGTGTTTTTTTTGAAGTCGTTTGCGCGGGTCAGACTTGAATGGATTCCACATAAAAGTGAAACAACTCTACCGCACTGGTGTTCGACGTCAGCCCAATTCTGCCAACTTCGTCTGCAACACTTCGAGTTTTGCCAGGGCATCCGACTCTTTCTTTCGTTCCAGCGCCACCACATTGTTGGGGGCATTCTGAACAAAGCGCTCGTTGGACAACTTTCCGCGAACACTCTTGAGGAAGCCGCTCAAATGATCCAATTCCTTTTGGATTTTCGCTTTTTCGGCATCGACATCCACCGCTGACCCGAAGGGTACGAAAAATGACGTGGTCCCCACAACAAAGCCAAATGCATTGGGCACCTTGGAATCGACCCGTTGGACGGCACTGAGGTTCGTCAGCTTGATCAAAGCTGATTCCAACGCAAGCGGATAATCCGCTCCTTCTTGGATGTTCAACGCTAACGGTTCGCGCTGCGGAATCTGATTGTTTTTGCGAATCGTGCGAATCTCTGAAACCGCCTGCTGGAAAGGAATGAATTCCTGAAGCAAATTTGCATTCTTGGCTTTCGGTTCAGGCCAAGAAGCGATGCAAATGGCTTCGTTGGGGTTCGAACGCTCCCGAATCCAATGCCATATTTCTTCGGTGAGAAATGGCATAAAGGGATGCAACAACTTCAATAAGTCTTCAAAAATAGTGACCGTGGTGTTCATGGTCTTGCGATCAATGGGTTCGCCAAATGGCGGCTTGATCAATTCGAGGTACCAGCTGCAAAAATCATCCCAAACCAGGCGATAAGTCGTCATCAGAGCCTCGCTCAATCGGAATTCAGCGAATTGCCCTTCCAGATCTTCCATTACCTCTTGTATTCTGCTTTCCATCCACTCCACAGCAACGGAAGAGGAGGCTGGTTGCTGCCGTGATTCGTCTATTTCCCAGCCTTGGGTCAGTCGGAAAGCATTCCAAATCTTATTGGCGAAATTTCGGCCTTGCTCACATAGTTTTTCATCAAAGGGAAGGTCATTTCCGGCAGGCGAAGTGAGCAACATACCCACGCGGACGCCATCGGCACCGTACTGCTCCATGAGTTCAATCGGATCCGGGCTATTGCCCAAGCTTTTCGACATTTTCCGCCCCTGCTCGTCCCTTACAATCCCCGTGTAATATACATTTTTGAATGGCGCCTCACCCCGGTATTCATAACCGGCAATGATCATTCGTGCCACCCAGAAAAACATGATTTCTGGCGCGGTAACCAGGTCCGCTGTGGGGTAGTAATAACTGACTTCTTCTTCGGTCTTCAACCCATCAAACACCTGAATCGGCCAAAGCCAACTGCTAAACCACGTGTCCATCACATCCTCATCTTGATGCAATGCATCCATCGTCATTTCGGCATTTCCTGACTTGATGCGGGCCGCATCTATGGCTTCTTCCGCCGTCTTTGCCACCACAAAATCCGATTCACCATCGCCATAAAACCAAGCAGGAATGCGATGCCCCCACCACAACTGTCGACTTACGCACCAGTCCTTGACATTCTCCATCCAATGGCGGTAGCTGTTCTTGAACTTCGGCGGATGGAAGGCAATGGTTCCATCCATCACGTGATCCAACGCCGGTTGTGCAAGCCCTTTCATCTTCAAGAACCACTGCAATGACAATCGCGGTTCAATGACCGCATTCGTCCGTTCCGACCGACCGACGCTGTTGGTGTAATCCTCCGTTTTGACAAGGTGCTTAGAAGCCTCCAACGCCTTCGCCACCTCCTTCCGCGCATCGAATCGGTCCATGCCATTCAAGGCACCACCGGCGTCATTGAGGGTTCCGTCCGGATTGAAAATAGTGATGCTTTCCAAATCGTGCTTTTGGCCCAAGTCGTAATCATTGACGTCGTGAGCAGGAGTCACTTTGAGGCAACCGGTTCCAAATTCCCGATCGACATAATCGTCCAAAATAATGGGCACATCGCGATCGGTCATGGGCACGCGGGCACGCTTGCCGTGCAAGTGCAAGAACCGTTCATCCTCAGGGTGAATGCAAATCGCTGTATCCCCCATGATGGTCTCGGGTCGGGTTGTGGCAACCGTGAGGTAAACTCCGTCAGTCCCCACCACCTCATAACGCACGTAGTAGAGTTTTCCATTTTCTTCGGTATGGATGACCTCCTCGTCGCTCAAAGCCGTTTGCGCGACTGGATCCCAGTGCACCATCCGCTCACCCCGATAAATCAAGCCTTTGTTGAACAAATCGATGAAGGTATCTACGACGCCATCGTAGTATTTTTCATCCATGGTGAAACGGGTCCGCGACCAATCACAACTCGCCCCCAATTTCTTGAGCTGATCGAGGATGATGCCCCCGTGCTCATGGGTCCAATCCCATGCGTGGCCCAAAAATTCATCTCGGCTTAAATCGGATTTTTTAATGCCCTTTTCACGCAACCGACGGACCACTTTGGCTTCTGTGGCGATTGACGCATGATCGGTTCCAGGCACCCAACACGCATTCTTACCCAACATTCGAGCTCGTCGCACAAGGACGTCTTGGATCGTATTATTCAGCATATGCCCCATGTGGAGGACACCGGTCACATTGGGTGGCGGAATCACAACGGTATAGGGCTCACGTTCATCCGGCTTGGATTCAAAGAATCCATTCTCTAGCCAGAATTCGTACCACTTCGTCTCCGAAGCATTGGGGTTATACTGAGCAGGCAATTCCATGGCGGTTCTTTCAAAGTTTCGTGCTATGCAAAAATGGCATAAAAAAGAAGTCGTTCCTCAACGAAGAGGGACGACTTCTCAAATGGCGACTTCGCCTAATTCGATTTGGGAGATTACTCCTTGTTCAGGGGTGCTCCGGTTGAAGCCGGCTTTACCGGTGCTCCTCCCGCATTGTTGATGTCAGATGCTTCGACCTTCCCTTTGATGCGGATCACCTTCGTAGGCTCATTGGAAGCATTCGAAGTGATGGTAACGCTCTTGTTGATTGGGCCGATGCGTTTCGTGTCATAGCGCACGCTGATGGCTGATGTTGCACCCGGCATAATGGGTGTCTTCTCACATTTTGGCACCGTGCATCCGCAAGAACCTTTGCAACGTGAGATGATCAAAGGCTCCGTTCCGTCATTGGTAACCGTGAATTCACACCCTCCATCGGCACCTTGTGAAATGGTTCCGTAATCATGAACGTCTTTGTCCAATGAGATGGACGGTCCTTGTGCAATGGCTACCGTGAACGCTCCAGCGATCATTAAGCAAGCAGTCAAAAATTGTTTCATAGCTAATTTTCTTATTTCGTTATAAAGATAGTCAGATTCAAGGAAATGAAAACGTCAAACGTTCAAATTGAGACAAATTCACATTTCCCTTTCTCAAGGAGTCAATTATCGAGCCAAAAAAAAGGGATACACCAGCGTGCATCCCTTTTTCGGCTTTTTCAAATCCGTTTTTATTCGCAGCTCGTTCCAAATACAGAAAGGAACTGAAGCAAATCAGGCGTTCCAATGGAGCCATCATTGTTCAAATCACCTGGGCAATCTCCGGCAGAAGAGAACTCACATGATCCGTCGTCCATATTCGCTGTGGCGTCATAGTTCTCCGCCTCTTCATACGTACAACCGGCAGCAACTGCATTCAAGCAAAAGCCGTCCGCTGTGACACTGAAAGGATTGTATTCCGCGTAAGCTGGGTCTGCGCAACCTGCGCACTGATCGCAACTGTTGAAACAAGCACCAGAAGTCAGCATATCGCCCGTGACTTCTATGACACGGTTGCCTCCGTTGCCACAATCACCGACGCTCTCGTCAGCACCCCATGCATCGCCATTGATGAATTTATACTCGTACGAACCGATTTGCAATTGAAGGACTACTTCATGAACCCCGTATCCTACCAAAGGAACAGTAATTGAAGCCGGATCCCACCCTTGGAAGCTTCCTGCCAGATGCACTCCTGCATCCGCAACCACTTCGTTGGACATGTTCACACGGAAAGCCACCAGGTAGGTACAGCTTCCGTCGTCGACATTGGCTCCTTCCTCGTAGTTCTGAGCGGATGTATCCGTGCAACCGTTGTAGTTGCAGTCTCCTTCATCCGTTGCATTTTCATTGTAGTTATCCGCTGAGTCGTCCTGGCATCCCACAACCTCTTGGCAATCCAAAACGGTATCGCCATCGGTGTCGGTGTAATCACAAGCAACGCTCAGATCACAGAAGTCGGTGAATCCACATGCCATCGGATCTCCACAACCCATGTTGAATGAAGAAATAGGGGCCACCCACAAGTAGCTGGCTCCGATAATGGGAACAGCTGACTGCCATACTCCATTGGTCTCACTCAAAATCACTGTACCTCCTGAAATCGGATCCACAAAGCGAATGAGATCACCACAGAATGAGATGGAAGCAGCTCCTGCCAAACCAACCAAATCTGCGAGCAAACCGCCGGTTTGATCCGTGATGTTGCTAAAGTTCATAGGGCCATCCGTTCCATCGCCCAAGAACACACCGTTCAATGCGACGTTCGGATTGACACTTCCGCTCGCTTCACAGTCGGCAGCAAAGGCTTCGTTCTCCGTTCCTGTGAGGGTAACTCCGACCAACCAAACGGATTCCGCACCTGTGACAATGGTCTCTGACTCATTGAAATCACAACTGCCATCGTCATCTGTAGCCGCTCCGTTGTAGTTACAAGCAATCGCACTGGTACATCCGAAGACCACCAACGAATTGCCTTCGCAATCGAAGCCTTCTTCTGCATAAACGCAGCTGCCATCGTTCGTGGTTGCAAGTGCGTTGTAGTTGCATGCTGCTTCATCGTCGCAACCGGGTCCAAGATCCACCACCTGCATGCTCACTGCCAAGCGAGGAGCCGTGTAATCCTGAATGATATCGATCCACGCCAATGCCTCTTCTGGCCCCATGGTCGGGTTCAATGTCAGCTGTGTCGCCGCGATGCTGGTTCCGTTGGCTTCGTCCACCATTTGGGTCGTTGCTACATCCCACCATTGCCAAGGAGAACCATCATAAGGCTCCGATGGCATGCCGTCCACGTAATTGTTCATCACGGGGTACAAACCGTCCCAACCATTGTTGCCCAGCGCTGCTGCTGGATCGACCAAGCCGATTTCAGCAAATGAAGCATTGTTATTGGTAGCATAACCGTTGATTTCACTGTGCACATCAAATGCACCAGAAACCTCAACAACCGGCTCATTGGTGGTAGGAACAATCAAAACTCCCGTGGTGTAGGGGGCAAATTGGTCGTGGGGAGCGTGGAAGCTCACCATTGGCATATCGCCCTCGTCCAACCAGTTCAAGTCACCTAAAGCACCTCCCAAGTTCATTTGGAAGTTGAAATCTGAGGAATATCCAACGTGGTTGGCCATGCACAATTGGAACCCACCGGCAGATGCTGGCGCATAAGTGTCCGTGGTTGCATTGGGATCCCCATGGATGCTTTCAATCACAACAGGGATATAAGATCCGTCTCCTGGATCGTACCAAAACTTGGTGATCGGATTGCCTGCGTCGTCCACGATGATGTCATTGTAATCCGAAATCGTAGATGAAGCAAGGGTGATGTAACCACCGGTTCCCTCGCCAAACATTGCAATCTTGTCTCCGCTCACTCCGTAGGGATTGCCGTCTTCAGCGATCGACTTGCGGAAATAACGAACCGCGGTGCGGCTGTCTTGAACGCCCCTGTACGCGGCTTGGATCAGCTGAGTCGTACGCTCCGTTTGAGTTCCAGCAAGTGGATTCCAACCCAATCGGTAATCGACCGACGCTACTACATATCCCATTCGAGCAAAGCGGCTGCAGATTTCAACCGCACTGCTGTCTGTTCGTGTTCCAACGGCACTTCCATTGACATATTGTGGCAAGAAGTTACCCGTGTGGAAGTAGAGGATCACCGGACGATCTGTCTCCGAATCACCTGCGGGTTGGTAGACATCCATCAACAAGTTCTCAGCCATTGGCGGCATGCCCTGCAAAGCTGGAATAACCGTAATATTTTCTCCATAAACTACGCCAGCCTCAACGGTGACGTCCTCAAAAATCTCATCGATGTATCGGACTCCACCTGCAATCGTTGACTCGGTAACTACACCCATCGCCAAGCCCATGCGCGGCGTGTTGTAGTCAAGCATCTGTTCAATCCAACCCATGGCTTCCTCTTCGCCCATTGTTGGGTTCAACGTCAATTGGGTAGCAAGGATATTGGTTCCATTGGCTTCGTCGTAGGCGGCTACAGGAGCTTGATCCCACCACTGCCAAGGAGAGCTATCATATGGCTCCGTTGGGATTCCATCGACATAGCTATTCAATACAGGAAACAATCCGTCGTAGCCCAAGTTGGCCGGCGAACCCGCATCATCCAATCCAGCATCGGCGAAGATTGCATTGTTATTCGCCGCATAACCATTGATCTCTTCATGAATGTCCATGGCTCCAGAAACCTCAACGACAGGTTCGTTGGTCGTAGGCACGACCAATACTGACGTCTCGTAAGGAGCAAACGGATCGTGAGGACATTGGAAACTAACCATCGGCATGTCACCTTCGTCCAACCAATTCAAATCGCCCAATGCACCTCCTGCATTCATTTGGAAACTGAAGTCTGAGCTGTATCCTACGTGGTTTGCAGCGCAGAGTTGGAAGCCCCCAACAGATTCGGGAGCGTATGTGTCAGTTGTTGCGTTGACATCGCCATGGATTCCTTCGATTACCATTGGGATGTAAGAACCATCGCCTGGGTTGTACCAGAATTTCGAGATGGGATTGCCCAAATCGTCCACGATGATGTCGTTGTAATCTGAGATGGTGGAAGAAGCAAGGGTGATGTATCCACCCGTACCATCGCCGATCATGCCAATCTTGTCGGCATCAATGCCGTATGGATTGCCCGACTCAGCGTCCGTCATCCGGAAAAAGCGAACTGCCGTGCGGCTGTCTTGGACCCCACGGTACGCCGCTTGTATCAACTGAATGGTTCGTTCCTCTTGCGTTCCTGCAAGTGGATTCCAACCCAATCGGTAATCAACGGATGCCACGACATATCCCATTTTGGCATAACGCGTGCACATCTCAACGATGTAATTGTCTGTTTTGGTTCCCAAGGCACCTCCATTAACATAGGGAGGCAAGAAATTACCCGTGTGGAAAGCAAGCAACAAAGGTCGATTCGTTTCAGAATCGCCTGCCGGCTCGTAAATGTCGAGTTTCAAATCCTCCATCATAGGTGGGAGGCCTTGAAGGGCCGTAATGACCGTAATGTTTTGTCCATAGACAACGTCCGAAGTAACCGTGACGTCATCAAAAACCTCATCGAGGTAACGGGTCTGTGCTTGCGTTTGCAACACAGCTAGGCACGCCACAAGCGCGCTGAATAGAAATTTTTTCATCAGATTTGGTTCTCTGTTATGGTCTTAAGTTTCGGATGTAAGGTAGTAAAAAAATACTGAGTCCGTCCACAGGACACGAAATTCATGCGTAAAATAAAGTGCTTCGACGCCAATAATAAGTATTTCGATAGACTCTCAGTCCAATCAGTTCTTTTTGTGATTGAACTCATACAGCAAGCTTGCATAGAGCATTCGCCCAACAAAAGGCCCGCCATAGGCCTCGATATGAATGTTTTGCAACAGATTCGAGCCTCCCAGCTTCAACGTAGTATTCAGCTCTTTGAAGTTTGCATTGACTTGGGCATCCAGCAAATCGTATGTCGGAACAAAGCCCGTGAATTGAGGAGAACCTTCAAAAATAAAGCCCTGAACCCATTTGTAATTGACACCAAAGCCCCACGTTGATTTGCCTTTCAATTTCAAATCACGCGCGGTCAAGCTCAGATTGTACTTGTGCTTCGGTGTATTGAACGCGGGGATGATGGGATCGTCCTCGTCGGTTTTGACCAGTTCGTTCCAGCTGTAATTTCCCGCGACCATGAAGTTGTTGTCCAGGTAATAATTCAAGCCAATCGAGGCTCCCTGGGTTTGCACCTCATTTATAGAATTGGCCGCATAGCGATAAACATCCACCGCTCGGGGCGCTTGTTCATTCCCGATAAAAAGGGCATCGAGCCCGATGTTGTAGCCGATGAAGTCTTCGTAAACACTGAAATAATAGCCTGCATCCACATAAACCTTTTCGCCCAAGGTCGTGCGATAGCCTACCTCGAAGGTCTTCACTCGCTCAGGCCGAATGGGGTCGATGTCAAAATAGACAAGGGTATCTCGATTCAGGCCATATTGACCCGCCGCGGCGTTTGCACTGTTTCGGAAATCGATGAAACTGCTAATGGTGATCAAGCTGTCGGCTCCTTCTAAGTTTCCAACCAACGTTGCAGGACCGACATCCAACCATAAGTATTGATCAGCCAATGTTGGGTTGCGCAACGCAGAACTGAAACTCATACGGAGGTAATCCTGCTCACGCGGCGAAAAAACAAAGGAGGCTGCTGGCGAATAGACCCAATCGAAATTTTGATTTTTGTCCGCACGAATTGTCGCAGTTCCAATCAAGCGGTCTTCCAAGAAACGCCGCTTGATTCCTGTGTAAAATCCAACCTCTTGGTTTACGATGCGCTCGCTCGTGGTGTCACTGAAAATGGTTCCATCGCTCCATGGGGTGTAGCGCCTGAAATTCCCACCCACTCGAATTTCTTCAAGGCCCTGTGGGTTGAAGATGTACTCCCCGTGGACATGGGACAAGCTGGACTGATCAAAGAATCGAGTCCCGCCCTCTCCTTCATTGTTTTTGGCAGAGATCAAAGCATTAAACTTCGATTCAAATTCTGGCGTACCGGGCTGCAAATATCCATTCGGGTTCTGGGCAACATCGTTGAGTCCGGCATAGCCCGAATTGGTCCATTCCTCGACTTGCTCATGCCAGTCAAATAGGTTCTGACCATTGACCTCGTACCAGTAATCGATGCTGTCCTGGTCGATGGTATAGGTGGGGACGCCATCCACCCACTCCAAAACCCCACTCGGCCACGTTTCCGAAATGCCCGGCGCGATGCTATCCACCCAATAGCGGTAGTAGACCTTGGAATACTGATAATCGTCACGGGTTTCCTGCTGCAACTTCAATGCGGTCGCGTATGGGTCGTATGAATTTCCGGCATCCTCACTCGTCCGGTACGCCCGTACGAACCACTTGCCAGGCTTGCGCAACTCCAATTTGTGTTGGTAAAACTGGATATCACGCAGGCTGAATCGGTTATCACCTTGGTAGACAGTGGTTCCAAATCCCGAATTGAATCCATAAATAAGTTCCGGACTCTCGTAGGTTTCTTCCGGCCGCAGTCGCCAATGAAGGGCAGTACTAAATTTCAAATTCTCCGTGTTGTAATCGACGAGATCAATTTCTTTGTATCCGGTGCGGAAAAAAGTTCCCAGACCACGGGCATTGCTGCTGCCATCTCCCGCATAATCGAAGACCGGCTTGTATTCATCGCCATAGATGTTCACGGCATCGTATCGGCCCGCGTTGTCCCTTCCAACAATTGCTCCGTCAACAGGATCATAATTGTTCGCCTCCCAATCGTATGCCGACATGCGGTATGCATTAATCTTCAAACCCAAAACAGGATTCCCTTCGTCATCCGTTGTATAATCCGCATAGCGAAAGGCCAGTTCATTCAATTCTCGCTCCCCGACGCGCAGTGAAGCGGTCACTCCCGGGAACTGAAACGGGGACTTCGTCTCCATGGATACAACGCCATTGAACGCACCCGGACCATAAAATGCAGAACTCGCTCCAGCGACAATGTCCACATTCCTCACATCCAATTCCGATGCCCCGAGGAAGTTCCCCAGCGAGAAGTTGAGCCCTGGGCTTTGATTATCGATTCCATCGATGAGCTGCAAGGACCGAACAGGAGATGTGGAGTTGAATCCGCGTGTATTGATGATTTTAAAACCCAAACTCGCCGAGGTCACATCCACCCCTTTGAGGTTGCCCAAACCTTCGTAAAAGGAACCGCTTGGCGCCTCTTTGATGGCAATCACATCCATGGATTCTACGGTGAGTGGCGCCTGCTTTTGCTTTTGGCTGATTCGATCCCCCACGACTTCAGCCGCATCGATCAGAACCTGATCGGGAAGCAATTTGACCGTTATGCGCTCTGAAGCGTCTTGAACGGTGATTTTCTTCAGGCTATACCCAATGAAACTCACTTGCAAATTCACCGGGAATTGGCTCACTGGCAATAAAAATTGCCCATCGAAATCGGTCGTCACGCCCTGCGTGGTTCCTTCAACAATCACATTGGCGGAGAAAATAGGATCACCCAGTTCTCCGTCAATCACACGGCCTCGGAGCATTTCTTGCGCTGAAAAAGCATTTGAAACCAGAACAAAAAGGACAAAAGGAATGAATCTCATCATGGTCGTGCAATTTGAATCAAGTTCCAAGAAACGTAAAAATTCCTGATAGGAGCCCTAGAAACGTGTCAGAATTACAAACATTCTGACCCAGCGCAGCCATTACTCCTTGGCTATGAGTGAAATGGAAACTTCTGCATTGATATTCACCTCATCTCCCGACCGAAGTTTTCGGCGCTTTCGCTGTTCTGCCTCACCATTGACAGCAATCAATCCATCCGCCACCATCATCTTGGCTTCTCCTCCTGTCGCTGCGTAGCCCGTGGCCTTCAGCAGCTGGAGCAAGTCGATGAACTCTGTTTTCAGTTCAAATTCTTCTTGGATCATCGGAATCGGTTCGGCTCTGCTTCTACCATCATGCCCAGCACCGCCTCATAAATGTCCTCTGCATTCGGCTTGGCGTAATAGTCACCGTCGGTTCCGTATGGAGGCAGGTGGGGTTGAGCGGCAATGGTTTTCGGAGCTACATCGAGGCACTTCCACCCCCCTTGGCGATTCAGAATGTCTTCCATGATATAGGCACTAGCGCCACCTGGGACATCTTCATCTACGACCAAAAGTCGGTTGGTTTTGCCGACCGAGGCGGCGCATACGTTTTGGGTATCAAATGGCAGCAAAGTGCGTGCGTCAATCAATTCAACGTGGATTCCACTCTGTTGCAATCGCTCCACCGCCGCAGCGGCGATGTTCAATGTGGAGCCGTACGAAACTACCGTGATGTCCTGGCCCGTTTTGATCACTTCTGGAATCCCCAGAGGCACGGTAAATTCCCCCAGGTTCGTAGGCACTTGCTCCTTGGTGCGATACCCGTTCAAGCATTCCACCACAAGCGCCGGTTCCTCAGCTTGCAAAAGGGTGTTGTACATGCCCGCAGCCTCGGTCATATTGCGCGGGACACAGACATGCATGCCCCTGAGCGAATGAATGATCGCGCCCATTGGCGAACCGCTGTGCCAAATGCCTTCCAATCGATGACCTCTTGTTCGAATGATGACCGGTGCTTTTTGGCCACCCGCAGTGCGATAGCGCACCGTCGCTGCATCATCGCGCAGAATTTGCAGCGCATAATACAGGTAATCCAAATATTGAATCTCTGCGATGGGTCGGAATCCCCGCAACGCGAGTCCGATTCCCTGCCCAGCAATGGTGCACTCCCGAATCCCTGTGTCAGATACCCGCAACTCACCAAACTTCTCCTGCATGCCCTCCATGGACTGATTCACCCCTCCAATTCCACCTGTATCTTCTCCAAACGTGACCAATTCCGGGTATTTCTCGAAAAGAGCCTCAAAATTTTGCTGCAAAATTTGCCGGCCATCCGCGTGGTCTCCGCTATCCGAATATTCCGGACGAACAACCGGCACATCCAAAGCCGAATCCCCATCTTCGCTGTACAAATGCCGGCCATAGCGATCTTGGTTTTCACGGCCATAAGCTTCCGACCAGCGGATCAGTGCCTCAAGGGCGGGGGTTCGTTTTCGTCCCGCGCTTTGTATCGTTCGCCGAGCAGCTGCATGAAATTCGGCCCTACCGGGAAAAATGCCATTTTCCAAGGATGCTATTTCGGCGGAATCTGAGCCGCTCACCGCGGCAATAAGGGCTATTACCTCTTGCTGCTCATTGTCAAATGACGACCGAAGGTCTGCCCAAGCGGCCTTTTGTTCTTGGCGCACTTCTTTTTTCACTGCCTTTCGGATGCCGTCCAGTTCTTCTTGCTGGGCCGCGCCTTCTAGGAGCAGGAATTTTTCAAATTGCCCAATGCAATCATACTCCTTGGCCCACGCCATCCGTTCCTCGGATTTGTAGCGCTCGTGGGAGCCCGAAGTGCTATGGCCTTGTGGCTGCGTAACCTCCTCGACATGGACCAATACAGGTACATGGTGTTCCCGGCAGCGCTTCGCCGCCTCTTCATAGGTCTTGACCAATGCCGGATAGTCCCATCCTTTGACGCGGTATATCACAATGCCATTGGTTCCCTCTTGCATTTGCATTCCGCTCAGCGCGGTGGAAATGGACGCTTTGGTGGTTTGGTACTTTTTGGGAACGCTGATGCCGTACCCATCGTCCCAAACACTCATGAGCATGGGCACTTGAAGCACTCCTGCCGCATTCATGGTTTCCCAAAAAGGACCTTCAGACGTGCTCGAATCTCCAATCGTACCAATCGCAATTTCGTTCCCGGCCTTCGTAAACCTTGGCTTCAGCGCAGCCACGTCGGGCAATGCCCGATACAATTTTGAAGCTTGGGCCAAACCCAAAAGCCGTGGCATTTGACCGCCTGTGGGACTGATATCGGCGGAACTGTTGAAGCCTTGGGTAGCATCCAGCCAATCGCCTTGGCCATCTAGAATGCGCGTTGCGAAGTGGCCACCCATTTGCCTTCCAGCCGAACTTGGCTCACGCTCAACATCCGTGTCCGCATAAAGCGCCGCAAAAAACTGCCGCACCGATAACAAGCCTTGGGCCATCATCAACGTCTGATCCCGGTAGTAACCTGATCGCCAATCCCCAGGCCGAATGATTTTGGACAATGCAAGTTGAGCCAATTCTTTTCCATCCCCGAAAATTCCAAATTTCGCCTTTCCACCCAGCACCTCCTTTCTGCCCAGTAATGAAGCCTCCCGGCTCATGCACATCAGGCGATAATCATCCAACAAGGCTTGCCGAAAATCTTGAACGGAAGCAGAGTCGTTGGCTGCATCTTTCTTGACATCTGTTGGATTCATGACGCGAAAATAGTGCAACTCAGACCAAGCAAAGAATTCAAGAGATTTACAACGGGCTTTTGCGTCAACAACTGTGGGCAAACTTCATTCGAAAATGTGGGGTTACCTGGACGCGTAAGCCACAGCTACAGCGGTGCCAACAGCCACGTTGTGTTCGACCAAAGCCCGGTTGGCCGCAAGGCTCTTTCCTTCAGTGGCTTCATTGACGTAACGCAATAAAAATGGGGTCAGATCCTTGCCCGAGACCCCTTTTGAAGCCGCTTCCTTCAACCCCAGATCAATCGCATGCTGCACTTGCCCAGGGTCTGCTGAAAATTCAACGGGAATGGGGTTGGCAATGAGGAAACCTCCTTCCAAACCCAAGGACCATTTTGCGTGCATGGCCGCCGCCATTTCTCGTGCCGAATCAACTCGATGTGGAGCAGCAATCCCACTCGTCGGAGTGAAAAAAGCGGGGAAATCATCGGTGGCATAACCCACTACGGTCACGCCAGCCGTTTCCAATGCTTCCAATGTTTTTGGCAAGTCCAAAATCGATTTTGCCCCTGCGCTCACCACTGCCACGGAAGACTTTGCGAGTTCAGGTATGTCTGCTGAGATGTCCCAGGTGCCCTCCACTCCGCGATGAACACCTCCAATCCCGCCCGTCGCAAACACTCGGACACCTGCAAGCTCACAACCAATCAAGGTACCGCTGACGGTGGTGGCACCCAGCGTTTTGCGGGCCAAAGCCAGCGGCAAATCTCGCCGCGACACTTTCAGCACATCCGGCGATGTCGCCAAAGCGATCAGGTCTTCAATCGTACATCCCACTTGCAGTTTTCCATTGACTACCGCCACAGTGGCAGGGACAGCGCCGCCCGCGCGCACAATTGACTCCAATCGCTGAGCCGTTTCTAGGTTTTGCGGATACGGCATGCCGTGCGCAACAATGGTGGATTCCAAGGCGACGACCGCTTGACCACTCTTTAGCGCTTCTTGAACTTCCGGGAGGATGTGCAGGAAATCACTCATTCTTACCAGACTGTTGCCTCGTCCATGGACTTCCACAGGGCATCCTTCAATTCCACCAATCCCATCTGTGCGATGCTGGAAAAAAACAGCGGATTCAAATCCCTGATTTCATCGTGGATCGCTTGCTTCAGCTCCTCATCCAACATGTCGCTTTTGGAAATGGCCAGCAAACGATTCTTCTTGAGCAAGTCGGGATTGAACTTTTCCAATTCTCCCAAAAGGGTTTGATACTCTGCCGCAATGTCATTGCTGTCAGCAGGCACAATAAAAAGTAAAACCGGGTTACGCTCGATATGCCTCAAGAATCGCAATCCAAGGCCTTTGCCTTCTGCGGCTCCTTCAATAATTCCAGGAATGTCCGCCATCACAAATGAACGGTCATCGCGGTATGCGACAATGCCCAAATTCGGCTTCAGTGTCGTAAACGGATAATTGGCTATTTCCGGTTTGGCCGCACTTACCACAGACAATAAAGTGGACTTTCCTGCATTCGGAAATCCCACGAGTCCGACATCAGCGAGAAGTTTGAGCTCGAGAATCTTCCACTCTTCTAATCCCGGCTCGCCCGGCTGTGAGTATGTCGGTGATTGTCGGACGGAAGATTTGAAATGGTCGTTTCCCCTTCCACCTTTGCCTCCCCTCGTCAGAATTACCTCTTGCCCTTCTTCGAGGATTTCCATTATAACCTCTTCTGAATCTGCATCCCTCACCACTGTCCCCAGTGGAACGTCAACATAAACATCGTCGCCATCGGCTCCATGTTTGTGCTGGCCACGCCCCGTATCTCCGTGCCCTGCAATTACGTGCCGAGCGTATTTCAAGTGCAGCAATGTCCAATGCTGGGTGTTGCCGCGAATGATGACGTGCCCTCCACGACCGCCGTCGCCTCCATCCGGCCCACCTTTGGCCGTCATTCGGTTGCGCATGAAATGGGAGGAGCCTGGGCCTCCTCGGCCGGAACGGCAGCAAATCTTTACGTAATCGACAAAATTTTCACCTGACATGGCGCAAGGTCACTGGGCAATGGCCGCTTTCAGTCGTTCCAAAATCTCCTCCACCGTGCCGATGCCATCCACACCTGTAAACTTGCCTTGCAATGCATAATGTCCCGCCACCGGAGCGGTCTCGGCGTTGTATACATCGATGCGTTTTTGGATGACCGCTGGGTTCGCATCATCCGGTCTTCCGCTCGTTTCGGCTCTAGCTAGCAATCGTTTTTTTAACTCTTTCTCTTCTACTTCCAATGCCAACATGCTCGTCACCGGTGCATTGCGTTGGTTCAGAAAAGCATCCAATGCTTCTGCTTGTGCTGTTGTTCTTGGGAAGCCGTCAAAAATGAATCCTTTGGCATTCGGATGTTTGTTCACTTCGGATTCCAGCATGCGAATCGTCACGTCGTCAGGAACCAATTGGCCCTTGTCCATGTATGACTGTGCCATTTGTCCGAGCTCGGTGTTTCCCTTGATATTGGACCTGAAAATGTCGCCTGTGCTCAAGTGAACCAGCCCGAAGGACTCAACGAGATGAACACTTTGCGTTCCTTTTCCTGCGCCCGGAGGGCCAAATAAAACAATGTTTAGCATAATCTTTTTCTTCGCGAACGAGGGCTTTCGACCGCAACGATCAGCCCGCAGTTCAGGTGGGTAAAGGTACTGCATGAAAACAGAACCTCACACCTTGAACCCTATGCATCCATGAACCGATTGGATGCGTTAACTTCGCGGCGAAAATCAACACGCACTTCCTTCTCAGCAAGGAGCATTGAAGCAAATACATGAAGTACGACGTAATTGTTCTTGGAAGCGGCCCTGGGGGCTATGTCACGGCCATTCGCGCCAGTCAACTTGGTTTAAAAACTGCGGTCATTGAGCGGGAAGCTCTGGGAGGAATTTGCCTCAATTGGGGATGCATTCCGACCAAAGCATTGCTCAAAAGTGCCAATGTGTTCGAATACATCGAGCATGCGGAGGATTACGGAATATCAGTGGCCAGTCCAAAGGCAGATTTCAAAGGAATGGTAGCCCGAAGCCGCGGCGTAGCCGATGGAATGTCAAAGGGGGTTCAATTCCTGATGAAAAAGAATAAAATTGACGTGATCATGGGCAACGGAAAGTTGCTCCCGGGCAAACAAGTGGCGGTAACCGCCGAAGACGGTTCGGTGCAAACGGTCTCCGCAGGTCACATCATCATCGCAACGGGTGCGCGCAGCCGTCAATTGCCAAGCATTCCGCAAGACGGAAAAAACATCATCGGCTATCGGGAGGCCATGACGCTTGCGAAGCAACCCAAGCGACTTGTGGTTGTTGGATCAGGTGCCATCGGTGTTGAATTTGCCTACTTCTACAATGCCATCGGCACGGAAGTCACCGTTGTCGAATACCAAAACCGCATTGTCCCTGTCGAAGATGCTGACGTGAGCAAGCAGCTTGAAAAAAGCTTCAAAAAAGCGGGCATCAAGGTGATGACCTCGTCTGAAGTTTTGGATGTCAAATCCAAGGGAGGCGAACAAACGGTGACGGTCAAAACCAAGAAAGGCGAGGAGAAACTAAAATGCGACGTGGTATTGAGCGCCGCAGGGGTGATTTCGAACATCGAAAACATCGGTCTCGAAGATGTGGGCATCGCCGTAGACGGCGGTAAGATCATGGTAGACGACTTCTATGCCAGCAACATTCCTGGCTACTACGCCATCGGGGATTGCGTTCCAGGCCCAGCCCTGGCGCACGTCGCGTCAGCAGAAGGGATAACGTGTGTGGAAAAGATTGCAGGCCATTCACCTGAACCCATTGACTACGGCAACATCCCGGGTTGCACCTATTGCTTCCCTGAAGTTGCCAGTGTGGGCATGACAGAGGCGCAAGCAAAAGATGCCGGACACGACATCAAAGTAGGCAAATTCCCCTTCTCGGCATCTGGAAAAGCGAGTGCTTCGGGACACAAAGATGGATTTGTCAAGCTCATCTTCGATGCCAAATACGGCGAGCTACTTGGCGGACACATGATTGGAGCCAACGTGACAGAGATGGTTGCCGAATTGGTCGCCCTGCGCAAGCTTGAGACCACAGGTCACGAGCTCATCAAAACCATTCACCCGCATCCGACGCTCAGCGAAGCCGTCATGGAAGCGGCCGCTGCAGCCTATGACGAGGTGATCCACCTCTAATTGTCGTCGCCATCGAATGCAAAAAGGCGCTCCGTTGTGGGGCGCCTTTTTCAATGCTTTTAAAATCCAGTCATTGCTGGACCGAGGCGGTCATCGACGCAACGTAATGTGCATGCAGCTCTTCTCAGGAATCACCAGAATACGCCCCTTTTTTTGAAAGCTGCGCAAGACATTTTGAATCGCGCGTGTGGGCGCTGAGCAATCGGAATCATTGCTTGGACGGTCGGTATATGCGATGTCGAATGAGGCGCCATAGCTGTGCGTGGACGTCCCATTGAATGCATTGTAATTGCGTCGCCCCAATCGCGCTTGTTGTCGCTCGGTACGGGTCAAGCTTGTCACGCGAAACCGGGTGCCTTCGCTGCCCGTACCTTCGAGTTCATCTGCGAACGCGTTCCCCATTTCAGCGAGCAAGGCTTGCACTTCAGGCAACAAAACCGCATAGCTGTGCGAAAGAGCTGTGATGTGATACCCACGGCCGTCGTGCACGGGTACCAGATCTCCTCTCCTTTTCCCAGCTTCCATTTCGCCCTTGTCTTTGACAAAAAAGCTATTGGGAAGATTACGCGCGGCCACTTGGTGATCAGTGTATGGATTTTTGGGCAACTTCAGCACATGACGATTGCAACTGCAAGGCTTCACTTCTTCATCCTCGGAAGTCGATTTAGCCGCAGGATCCGGCCGAAGCGCTGAATCTGATGACGAAGCCTGAGAAGAAGAGGCTTGCGCCTGTTCCTCTTCCACGGAAATTACAGCGCGCGGATGCTGCAACGCCAACCCCTCATCCGCAGAAGCCGAATCCGGTGCGATCCAAGCCGCGAGGGAAATAATCAAGAGCATGAATGTTCCTCCCACCAGGGTGATTCGATCCCAACGGTATTTCCTGCGCCTGAGTTGCATGATGCAATATCCGAGTAATTCACGGGGTTTGGGCGCACCGTGGTTTCAATAATCCCCACAATGGGCTATGGAAAAATGAACAATGCGATGCGGTGCGCCAGGCTGAAACCTTACGCGCACACATGTCGTTATAGAATGCAAAACAATTGACATGTTAGGAATAGGCGCTAAAGTGATACACCCCACCCACGCTGAAGGGGTAATATTTGGAACCGACGGCGATTTCTGGCGAATCTACTTTCGGGAAGTTGGCGAGAAATCCATCTCGAAAGAATTTGAAGGACTCGAAGTAATCGAGGAGGCAGAAGACATGGGACAACCGGATGTGAGCGACATCATGACGGCCATGGAACATGTACTGGGTGACTTCACCGACCGTATTCGCGGCGAAGAACGTCCCGAGAATGTTGAAATCAGTGACCGCTGGGACGGGGGAAACCTCATCATCCAGCCGGCAGATGACGGATTGAAGGCCAAGGAAATTCCAGTCGACACATTCTTCCACAAAATTGTCATGACACGCGATCGGCTGCGTGTTTTGGAGGCCAAAATCAACGCACACGAAAAATTAGTCGACTCGGACAAGATCGATTTGCAGCAATACATCACAAAGATTTACGGCTCACTCACCACCTTCAACGTGCTTTTCAAGTACAAGGAAGATTGGTTTGTTGGCGAGAAGAAATAATCAATCGGATTGCTTCCTTGACGGGATTGCGGAGCCGCCCTTGATTTTCTTACCTTGAACCGCAAACCTCAAGGCCAAGGGCATGAATCGAATTGTTTTCGCCATTTTAAGTCAGTTGAATCGGCTGTTATTGCCCCGTTTCTCGAAGAGACAAGACTTGACCCAACTCAAGAAGTGGGAACAAGCCCTCGTGGGGTGGAAGATGTGGGTGACCTATCGTCACCTCGATGCACAACAAGCAGAAGAGGACGCATGAAGACCGAAAAAGGGAATTGGATGCAGGTCATTGGACCGGGCATCCTTTTTGCGTCTACGGCCATCGGGGTCAGTCATCTGGTGCAATCCACCCGGGCCGGCGCACTCGTCGGGTTTGGCCTGGTCTGGGCCGTCGTTGCCGCCAACGTGGCCAAATATCCTTTTTTCGAATTTGGAAGTCGCTATGCGAACGCCACCGGCGAATCGCTCATTGAAGGCTACCGATCCATGGGGAAATGGGCCTCGTGGCTCTACCTCGCCATTACGGTGAGCACCTGCTTTTTTGTCATGGGAGCTATTGGGATTGTAACGGCCTCGTTCTTGGACAACCTCTTCAATATTTCAAATATCACAGGCCAAAATGCGACCCCTTATGTGGCCGTGGTGGTCTTTCTCATTTCAACCGTCGTATTGTTTCTCGGCAAATACGGCGCGCTCGATTCATTGATCAAGGTAATCGCGGGCGTGCTGCTCATTAGCACGGCAGGCGCGTTCATTGCAGCTTTGGCCCACACTCCCCTTTCCGCTGTCCCTGCTGCACCGGCTGATTTCACCCCGTGGTCCGGCGCCGGCTTGGCATTTCTGATTGCATTAATGGGCTGGATGCCAACGGCAGTAGACTTGAGTACCTGGAACAGCATCTGGACCTTGGAACGCATCAAGCAAACGGGGTATCACCCCCCGCTCAAAGACACGATTCGCGAGTTTAACATTGGCTTCATCTTTTCCGCTGTGCTTGCGCTGATGTTCTTGGGGTTGGGAGCGTTATTGTTTTATGCCAATCGCGTTGAATTTCCAGAGGGAACGGCTGCGTTTGCTTCTGGCGTGGTACAATTGTACACGGAAGCCATTGGCTCATGGAGTTGGTGGATCATCGCCACGGCCGCATTCTCAGCAATGCTCGGCACCTGCATCGCTTGCTTGGACGGTTATGCACGATCACTCGCCCGCTCCCTCGCGACAATCCAGTCCACTGCGGCACCGGACAACCTTCGGTACGAGCGGTGGAGCTTGGTTTTGGTCGCCATTGGAGCGCTCAGCTTGATTCTCTTGTTCCCGAGCGACATCCGTGTTTTGGTGGATATTGCGACGACGCTGAGTTTTCTTGTGGCTCCACTTGTCGCTGCAGCCAACCTCTACCTGGTCACACGCAAAGAATTTCCAGCGGATGCAAAGCCTCCGACATGGATGATTGCTTTGTCGTGGTTGGGCTTGGCGTTTTTGACCGGATTCAGTGGGTTGTATTTCCTCGCTTGAAGCCGCTTAACGCAACAAATTGATGTGCCCATTCAACTCATGGCGCACCGCAGTGCTCAGACTTCTTGCGACAATGGTGTAGAAATACACTCCGTTGGCCGCATAATGTCTGCCTCCCTGATGATTCCCCAACCAGACATCGTCCATGTTATTGGATGTGAACACCTCCTCTCCCCAGCGATCATGAATCACCAGGGTGTAATCCGCAGGGTCTACATCGCGTCCAATCACCTGCCAAGCGTCATTGACTCCGTCGTTGTCAGGCGTGAAAACATTGGGAACGTACATCACAAAATCATCAATGATCCACAAAGGATGAGAGATGCTATCCGAACATCCCCATTCATTCGTCGCGACCAGGGTAATGTTATACACGCCGCCCGCATCATCCGGGAAATAATACTCCGGACCGTATTCGTAGGAAGTATCCAAGAAGTCAAAGTGCCACTCGTAGGTCAACGCACCTAAGCTATAATTCAAAAATTCTACCCTCCGGTCCGGAAGGGTCTGCTCCCAAGGTGAAGCGGCAAATTCAGCCACGGGCCAGGGGCTCACGCGAATCAAATCCTCCATTAGCATTGAAAACGTGCAACCATAGATGGTGGTGATGGTATGCTCCACACTGTACAAACCGACATCGATGTACGCGTGGCTTGTCGATTGAATATCAGCGGAACCCAAGCCGTCTCCAAAAAGCCATTCTTCCGATGCAATTTGGCCAGGATTCTGTGCCGTTCCTGTGAACTCCACGACGAGTGGAAAGCAACCACTAATGACATCTGATTCAAAGTCTGCCGTCTCATCATTGGGCACATAAATCTCCACGCATTCGGTGAATACAGGCGTTTCACATGCATCAGACATGGTCAGACAAAATTGAGTTGGCACCGAAGGGGCAACCCATTGCATAAGGGTGTCATCGAGTAATTCCTCCGCCGGCGAATTGGAATCCCAATCCAACGCATACGGCTCGAGCCCTCCTGTCAATCCTGATGCGAGCAAGAGCAAACTATCTCCGATGCACAAATTCGCATCGGCAGGCAATGTGAATGCGAGGGAATCTCGGACGGAAACAGTAACCTCCCACGTATCCGTGTTGCATCCTGGAAACAAAGATGCATAGACACTGTACGACGTTGTTTCTGTCGGACTGACCGACTGCGTTGTCCCTGGGAAACCATTGCTCCAAACCCACTGCAAAGAAGGTTCATTGTAAGATGGTGTCGCTTCCAATATCGCTGCACCGCCCAAACAGATGGTCGTATCGACTTCCAAGGCGATGGTCACTTCCGGTTGCGCCAACAACGTGATGGTTTCTTCAAAAGTGCAATTCGCATCTGAGACACTGATCTCATACGTGTCAGCGTAAAGCCCATTGAACGTAAATGAGAGATCATTTGTCGTTTCAGAGAATAGCACTCCCCCAGCATGCGTAACAGCAACATCCCAAGGGCCTGCGCCGCCAATCGGTGTGATTGCCAATGTGATTTCGCCATCCGGATCGAAACAGGTAGGATTCACTCCTCCAGCCGCGGCATCAAATGAAGGAGCGATGTAAACTGAATCTGAACTCGTACAAAAAGGGGCGCCAACCATCGTCACACTGAGCTCCAATGTCATTGCTGATTGCACATCGATCAGGGGCTGAAGAATGGTGGAATCCGACAGGCCGAGACCGGGTGACCATTGGAGGTCCCAACCCGATAAATTATTGCACGAAATGGTGTAATCAATGGGATTGTTTTGTCCAGTCGCACAGCTGTTGCTATTGTTCGTGGAAGAAAAGAGCACCGTCAGGCATCCCGTCGGGTTCGTGGCTTGAAAACTCGTCCCAGCAACACTTTCACCACCCGGGACAAGCTGAAAACCACCCGCAAACGGATCGAGTTCGGGTGCGAGGACATCGATTCCATCAAAAACCTGAACGAAATCTCCGAAACTAAAATCGCCATCGGTGAATGTCAGCTCCATGTACGTGCCTTGCAAATCAGGGCAATGGGTCTGCGTGAAGTCTTGTAAATCCGCATAGCAGTGGCTATAATCACCCGCATCGCTCGGGCAAAATGGCGGTTGAAGATTGAGAAACGCCCCATCCAACATTAGTTGACCCGGACAGAGCAATTCGTCTGATCCTGCGGAGATTTCAGGCACCGGGTAGACCGTAACATCAAATACGGCTTGAGCATCAGCCACACCGCAGGTATCCGTGACCGTCAGCAAACAGTTGCCCGACGCGGCCGGAAACCATTCGTAAGTTGATCCTGTCGACCCATCGCACCATTCAAATTGATAATTCCCCGCACCACCAGAAACATCCGGTTCCAAGAGAATTCCTTCGCCCTCACAAATGGCAGAATTCGTAGATGCTATTTGCAGCGGATCAGGCGAATCGGCAATCGAGATGGTGAAAAAGGATGAAGCCGAACCCGAGGCACACGCATCGGTGTGAATAAACTCCAAAATCAGCGGCTCTACTCCTTCGGCAGCATTGGCATCACTAACGCCTTCTACGTTCCAAATGACTTGATTCACTCCGGGTGGAAAGACCAGGAGTTCAGGCAATGCTGTTGAGAAGGAAGCGTCCGTTAAATCAGCTGTTCCATTGGTTCCGTTTGAATAGAGCACCTGAAATTCCAACAAACCTAAACCGGCATTTGCCGGTCGGGTAAATATCAGTTGTCCCTCCCCACATCCTTCATACAATATAGGTGAGTCGACCGTTTGCCAATCCATGAGCCAATCAATTCCGATCAAATCATCCGATTCCATATTTCCCCGCTCAAACAACACTGCGGAATTTTCTGTTGGATCTTGGGCTTCAATGACCACCATTTTCACATGGTACGATTCGCCGCAAATAACATCGGAATGCGCTTCAATGGGAACGGTATAAAAATCCCAGCAGCCTTCTTCTGAAAACGGCGTGTTCCCCATCATGGCCAATCCCGAGGCCTTATTTGACAGCACTTCACCCGATGGCAGCAAAGCTAAATTTTCAGCTCCATTCGCAAAAGGTCCTGCAATGCCGGGTCCACTGACAAACAGGGCGAATAGATCAAACCGAATCGGATCTTCATGTGGCACAGACTCGTTCGTCGCGAAGACAAAACGAAA
>Ga0206126_10000923_pt1 | contig 38156 bp, 39 predicted proteins | sample Helgoland_Spring_5_FD_148621 | JGI IMG/M metagenome (GOLD analysis project Ga0206126, IMG submission 148621) | Pelagic subsurface seawater microbial communities from Kabeltonne, Helgoland, North Sea - Helgoland_Spring_Bloom_20160412_1 | ecosystem: Environmental > Aquatic > Marine > Epipelagic ...
AAAAACTCCACAAGTCACCTTTTTTGATCGTACCACTTCTACCAGAACCAGCGACAAAGAAGTTTACGATATTCATATCTGGAACTCTTTTTCTCAATAGCTCAAGCAACATATCGGTTGGGCCTTTCCACAAATCTTTTTTATTGGATTCAACTGATTTACCTGTAACAGAGTCAGTAATAACAGTAGTGCCACTAAAATAAGAAGACATATGTCCAATACCCATAACATCACCATCTTTAGTTTCATGTATATGATGTATATCATTCATACTATCTCCAGCACCATCAGTAAGAAAAACAGTGTGAAGTTTTTGAACACCTGTAGATTTTTTGTACTTAGGAAGAATATCCATTGCACAAATGATTGCATCATTTAATGGTGTTGACCCCAAACCAAAACCTTTAGGTTCTGAATATGGATAACCAACTTCATGCCAATCTTTAAAACTACCCCATCTTGAAGCATACATATTTAAATTATGCATCATAGTTTGGATTTCATTCTTATTCATTTTACTTGAGAAAAATTGTAACAAGTTAACTCTTAACTTATACTCACCAGATTTTGGAGTTGTAATTTTACTATAATTATCTACATGAGCACCTAAAGAATTAAGAGTACCATAAGAATTACTAAATGCAAAAACTTCAAAAGGAATTTTTACTTGATTACAGAACCAAATAATATTGTATAATTGGTTTAAAGTACCTTGAAGATTGTGAGCCATAGAACCAGACCAATCAAGGAATAAAACTAAACCATGATTAGTAGCGCCAGGCAAAGTAGTAATCTTTGCAAACAGGTCATCATTATATTTGTAAGTATGTAGTTTACTCATGTCGAGTGAACCAGTTTTTGAACTAGAAGATCGAGCATATAAATCTGCAGCTTTCTTCATTTCAAATTCTTTAACCAAATACTGAACAATCTTTTTACTAGACTTTTTAGTTGTTTCTAATTCTGTTGCAGTATAATTAAACCATCTATTATCACGTTCTTTTTGTTTTGTAATTGATGTGTTCCATATTTCAAGTATTGTTTTATAAGAAACAATTACTTCTTTTGTATTTACTTTTGGAGTAAATGCATATTGTCTATCTGATGCATTACCATCTAACATATTTTTAGTATTATTAGAAGACGCTTTATCGGTAGAAGCAGTAATAGGTGTACCAGAACTTTCTCCACCATCAGCTTGACTTTCTCCAGTACTCTCTTCAGACGAGCTATCGTCTGACTCTTCATCTGATTTTTCCGAAGAAGATGCAGAACCAACATCATTTGATTCTTCACCAGACTCTTCTGAACTGGCAGGAGAAGAAGGAGTCGAACCCTCATTTTCAGATTTGGAATCTGTCGTGTTACCATTGTCACTATTCTCCTCTAGCTCCTCACCTTTATTTGAAGGCATAGGTGTGTTAGAAGGCATCGCACTAATATCCTCTGGTGATAGCATATTTTCTGATTGTAAACTTCTACCATCATCTTGTCCAAAATCACTTTCTTTTTGATTTTGAACCATATATTCATAAAGTTCTTTTGCGAGTTCAAGTACATCATCTGGTGTAACAGTATTATTTGCTTTTTCTACCCAAACTTGTTCTTCTGAAGAAAAAGGAACACCAACATGATGTTTATAATGAAGATTGATTCTGTCTATTAAATTGATTTCTGAAATATCTCTGTTCAAAGTTTCAAAGAAATTAGATTGAATAAGTTCTCTATAACCACGCCTAAAGACTTTAACTGAGCCAGGATATTTCTTTTGTGCAAGTTTTTCAATACGAACATCTTCTAGGACATTGACAAATGAAAACTCAATGTTTTCAGCTACAGCACGTTCTAATTGTTCTAAAGGAGTCCAAAGAGCATGACCTACCTCATGGATAGTCATTAGGTCTTGAATATCTTTACTCATCTCTTTCCAAATAGGAAGAGATAATGTACGATTTTTAACATCAAACATTGCAGTTGATTGTTTTCTATGAATCACATGGATATCTTCTTCAGCAAGAAGTTTTGCGAGTGTCGATAAATCTTTCATTAGTTTTTGTCCTCATCACTTGACTATACTTATATGCTACATGATTCGGGGGGCAATGTCAAGCACTTTAAAAAAACTAATAAAATCAGTGGCTTACTATCACGTTTTTAGATCCAATTTTCTTTTGTTGCCGGCAATCTGCCAAGTGATTCGTTATACAACCATTCTGTAATTTTTTCTTGTCCTAATTTACTAGGGTGTACGTTCTCACTATTAATGAAGTATTTTTCTCTATCTGGGTCTAAATCATAAAGCTTGCTTCCAAAAGAGTATCCATCAAGTTGAGGGAACATTGGCCAACCTATAAATTTATCATTATTGATTTTATCAAGATATGGACTTTTAATTAAACTTTTACACATTTCTACTTCTAATACTTTTTTACTTGCAGGCATACCCATAACTTGCATATAAGGTATTTTCATATTTTCACAAGTATTTTGTGCAGAAAGAAATAAACGTAAAGATCGTTTCAACATAGATGATGGTGACAAACAACCATACTTGTTTAATACATTCGTGACCTCAATTTTATTTTCTCTTAGATCAGTATTTCTATCAGTAGCATTAATGTTAACTTTGAACCAATCATAACTTCGTGTTACACCTGTTCGTTTTTCTACCTCAAACCCTATTCGCATAAATTCAGACCACATGATAACGACAAGGCCTATATTTTTTTGATTTACTATTTCATCCATAAACATACTATGAATACCATCATTACCAAAACCACATTGAGCAAAATTAACTAGCTCCATATTAAGTTTCTTTGCCAGTAGTTCAGGCCAGAAAAGAAATGGATCTACTAAGTTACCACTATTATCATTCATATGTTGTTTTAGTATGGGATCTTTTGTGGTCAGTTCTACATATTTTTTGTCAGAATAACTACAACCAAAAACTAGTAGTTTTTTCATTATATTTCCTTCTTTGCCATAAACAGAAAAAATCCTGGCCAGTATTCATTATTCTTTAATTTTTCTAAAGCCATATTTTCATATTCTTCTTCTTCACCTCTAATAGATGTCCACATCAATTTCATATTGTTTTTTTCCAAAACCTCAGTTACTTCTTTCATGGTATGTGTAGTTTCATGTGGATGTAACACTTGATCACGAAACCAAGAACGCAAATGAGTTTCGTCTGTAAATCTAGAATCCAGTTCACAATACCTAGCAAACTTCTCATCTTCATCTTTTATTTTAGAAAATTCATCTAAAAATGGTTTTCTTCCATACTTATGATATAGTCCAATAAATACAGTAGAACCCTTGGACATAGAGTCACATATTTTGTCTAGCCCCTCTAAGCAACGTCCTGTGTGGTGCAAAACACCCAAAGAAACGACTAAATCCGTTTTATTGTTTATTTCATATTCAAACAGGTCTGCAACTTGAAAGTCTACTTTATTACCAATATACTTACCAACTAGTTTTGCTCTTTCGATTGCAACAGGATTAAAGTCAATTGCAGTAATATCACAACTGTTATGATATGCAATACGATTTGATAACCACCCAGCTCCACAACCGATTTCTAATATTTTTACTTTTGGTTTTAAAAATGGTGCCAATACATCATAAGTGGTTTTATTCTCTAAAATACTTAATGCATGATCTTCAACGCTGTCACGATAATTAAATGGAAGTTCTTTATAGAACTCCAATACTGTTTCACTAATGGGGATAGACATCATCACCGTATTCTTTCTTATCTTTCTTTTTCCAAGTTGAAAGATATAATTTAAAGTATAGTTTTAATCTTCTAAAAAACAGCGACATTATATTTCTCCATAAAATTCTTTGCATCATTCCAATCATTTACGATTGGTTGTCCCTTAATATTTAGAGAAGTATTTAATAACATAGGACAACCTGTCTCATCATACCACTCCTCTAATATTGGTCTAATGATTGATTGACAATCTTTCTCAACAAGTTGAACCCTTGCAGTACCATCAACGTGTGTGACAGAACTATAATCATGTTTTGCTTTTGCAACAAATTGCATATACCGATTCATTGGGCCGTCAAAGTATTCGTCTGCATATTCTTCTAATATTGCTGGTGCAAATGGCCTAAACTTTTGTCTTCGTTTAATGTCGTTTACAGTATCTTTTATGTCGTATCTGGGATCACCAAGAAGTGATCTGTTTCCTAATGCTCTAGGCCCAAACTCAGCTGAGCCATTAGCAACACCACACACTTTATTTTTTAAAAGTTCTTTTACAACATCTTTTGGATTTATTGCATTTAGAATAAAAAATCCAAGATATGGATCAATCCATTTTAATTTCTTCTTATTGACCAGTGCGGCCGCTCCGATTGCATTACCAGCATCGCCTGGCGAAGGAAGTATCCAAATGTTTTTATCTTTAATTAAACTATTTGCTTTACAGTTTAATGCACAACCACCCATGATGATTAGGTTTTTCTTTGGACACATTGCCACAAGTTCAAGAAGTTTCTTTTCATATAAAGCTTGTACAGAAGCAGCAAGGTCTTCATTCTTTGCAGATGGGAATATATTACCAACACCAAAGTGATTGTTTTGTTGTAAAAGATATTCCATATCATATATTGGTTCACCATATGCAGCCATACCCATAGTAATATATTCATCTTCGTTTGGTTTCAAACCAATACGTTGTGTGATTGCAGAATAAAGAAGACCAAGTGAATATGGATATTTCCATGATTTAATCTTTTTCATATTGTCCCATATAGAGACTGTATCCCATTCTCCAATCGAATCAATTACTAGAATATTACAATCATCAAAAGGTGCTGTGTAATAACCAGCAGCTGCATGAGACTGATGGTGATGAAAAGACTTATCATATTCTATAGTAGTGTTATCATTTTTCCAAGGTTTACCCGAATACAATCTTCTAGTATTTTTTAACCATCTTTTTTCATGAAAGGCTACTGTACGATTGTTTATCATACCTTTCATATTACAAACAGATAATTGTTCATTATGTAACCACTTATCATTTTTGATTTTAGAATATCTCTCGGAATGAGATGCGTGAATTATATTTCTATTTTTAATTTTACAAATAGCTGCATCATGGAAACCTTCAGAAAATCCTACAACAGTCATTATATTCTCCCATAAAATTTAGTGTTCTTTGATTGTATTCTATCAAACAGATACCAACAACAATTATCTTTACCAACACTTTTACTATTTTCTATCCACTTTACACGACCAATACTTACAATTTTTTTCAACATTCCCATATAAGGAATACTTTGTTTAGTATGTATCCAATCTGCATCAAACAATAACCAAGTAGGTCTAAAAGCAGTAAAATATTCTATCATTGGATGCAATAAACTTCTGTCCCATGGCGGATTTGTAATTATATAATCTGCCTCAAATAAGTCGTCTATGTTTATTTCTCTAAAATGTCTAGTTAAAATATTATTTGTTTGTGGCTCCAAATCACTAGCCCAAGAACACCAACCATCTGTCATTGTTTCAATACAATTTACTAAAGCACCATCGCCTGCACAAGGTTCTGCAAAAGCAAATTGTTTTTTAGGTAAATGTTGAATTAAGGGCTCAACAGCTGTACTTGGCGTTGGATAAAAGTCACGTTCAACTCTCTGAAAGTCACTACGTTTTCCCATTATACTGCCACATGACTAAAATTCCTTATCTTTTCAAATCTAATTGTGTCTCTAAATTTGTCAGCAAGTGCATCTTGTTTATGACTAATTACAAACACATTTTCTCCACTCAGTGTATTCAGTATCTTTAGAAACTCATCTGTTCCAGTACCATCTAATGAACTATCAAATATCTCATCTAACATAAGTAGATTACAATTTGTAGAGTTCTTCATCTTTGCAATGGCTCTCCAAGTAAAGAGTAGTGCAAGGTCAATTCGCATTTTCTCTCCCTCACTAAATGATGCATAAGAAAACTCATCACGATATCGTGACTTGATAGTTTCCTCAAAGTTTTCATCTAATGTAAAGTTTACATAGAACTCCATTGATGTAAGATACTTGTTAATCAGTTTATTCATAATCGGTAGATATTGTTTAATAATCTTTGTTTTGATACCAGTATCTTGTAACATAGTCCTTGCAGCTTCTGCATAAACTTTGTCTTCTCTTAGTTTGTTTTTTTGTTGTTCATAAAGTAGAGCTTCAGCTTTAAGTTCGTCTAGTTTATCTGTATCTGAAGCAACAGCACCATCGGTTTGAAATTGTTTTATTTCTGTTTTTAATTGTGTATTAAACTTTTCTAGTTCTAGAATTGATGAATCAATTTTTGCAATGTCTACTTGCCCTGTTCTGATATCATCAGTAATTGTTTTGATTTCTTTTTTTCTATTACTTACTTTGTCTAGTTCAATCTTTAATTGTTTCATACCATCTTGAAGATCAGACGCATCTTTTTCTTTGTGTAAAATCATAGAAGATTTAAATTCTTCATCAATGTGTTGTTCACACGTTGGACAATCTGTATTGTCCTCAAAGAATTTTATCATGTGAGTGTGTGTCTTATGTTTTTCTACAAGAGTCGATTGTATATCTTTTAGTTTTGTACTTTTAGTTTCTACTGATACTTTGTCATCAATAGAAGTAAGAGCATTTGTATTACTTAGTTGTAAAACATCTCGTTCTTTTTTTCTACTAAAAACTTCTTCTTCATTGTTGTCTATAAGTTCTTGTTTTTGTTGAATAATTTTTTCTTTATTTTCTTTTAAGTCCAATATATGATTTTCTTGAAAGCTTACTTTTTCAGTAGTTAAATCATATTTATATTCAATATCTCTAATGTCATCAATAATAGTTTTAATCTTTTGTTTTAGTATCATATTCATAGTAGAGAATATTTGAATATCTAAAATCTCTTCTACAACTTCTCTACGGTGTCTAGCCTTTAATTGCATAAAAGGTACAAATGTTGAACTACCAAGAATAACCACTTGTGTGAAAGAACGATAGTTTAGTTTAAGAATCTGTTGTTCTAATATCTTTTGATAATCACGAGCATTTGCTTCTAAGTTTAACATATTACCATTTTGATAAATTTCAAACTTATTTGGTTTAATGGAACGTATCACTTTGTAGTATACTGTTCCAATCTCAAATTCAACCTCAACTGTTGCAGCTGAGTTGTTAATAGAGTTTATCATTTGGTTTTTGCTGATATTACGAAATGGTTTACCAAACAAACCAAAACACAATGCATCAAGAACTGTGGATTTACCAGCACCATTCTCACCAATAATAAGTGTAGTAGGACTATTGTCTAATTGTATTTCAGTAAAGTTGTTGCCTGTGGAAAGAAAGTTTTTCCACCTTACATATTTAAAATTAATCATAGTTCTAAGTCTTGAGCCTCAGTATATAATTGTCGTTGTAAATTAATAAGTCTTCCCTTATCCAAAGTAGTATCCAGCTCCTCAATATACTTACCAAGTAATGTCATTGTATCTTGTGTATTTTCTACTATATCATCAGACACAGTATTTGCATCTAAATCAGAAAAATCTTCTATAATTTTAACTTCGTGACAGTCTGCTTTTAATATTCTATCAATAAACTGGTCAAATTGATACAAATCTTTCTTATTCACAACAATAACTTTAACATAATTATTTTTATGTTGTGTTACATCATATTTTATATAATCATTTTGTGTATCATCATAATAAATCTTGCTATGAATAGTAAGTGGATTTTCTATCCTTTCAAGTTCCCTTGTTTCCGTATCAAAAACATGAAATCCTTTTCTATCATCACAGTCATTCCAATAAAATTCATACGGAGCTCCCAGATAAAAAATGTGGCCGTCATCGGACTTATGGTGAAAATGACCAGAGAAAACAGTATCAAACTTTCCAAAAATGCTTTTACTAATTCCATGTTCATTTATTATTCCTTTATTCATAGCAAAACCAGCAACCTCTAAATGGCCCATACAAATTTGAGCATTTGTTTCTTCAATCTTTACTAAGGTTTCTGTATGATTTTGATTATTAATCCAAGGTACAAACATTATTGGAGTGTCATCAAATGATACAGTTTCAGCCTCTGGATAAATGTGTATTTGTTTATATCTGTCACCAAAAAGTTCAATAACAGAATTAACATCATTCGTGTTTTTATAGTATGTATCGTGATTACCAATCAAAACATGAAGTTCAATACCCATCTCTATAAATGGTTTAATAAATCGTTCACGAACATCTTTTGCTGTTCGGTATGAAACAAATTTACGTCTGTCCATAATATCACCCAAATGAATACAATGAGTAATATTATTTTCTTTTAAGTATGGGAAAAATTGTTTTTCATAAAACTGGTAGAAGTACTCATTAAAATTTACATTATCGTTTCTTGCACCAAAATGAGTATCATTAATTATTGCTATCTTCAATCGTCAACTTCCATAAAATTTTCTAAACCCTTTGGGGATTTACTTGTTTCTTTTTTCTTAGGTTTATATACTGCTTCATCAGGCACCATTACATTGATATCAAATCCAGTAACTTGGTATGGAGTATCATCATGTGGATTTGTAACCCAAGGAATAAACTCTTGTTTTTCAATTAATCTATGTTTTACATGAGTTTGTTTTTTCTCTTTTTGAATCCTACGAATAAAGGCATAATATATTATCTGGGTAAAATATGCAAAAGGATTGTTTGATTTCTCTGGATTGAAGTTGTGAATATATTGAAGACAATTTTCAATGCCATCTGAAATCATTTCTTGTTTGTATGTATAGTTAATAAAGTTTGGTCTAAAAGAAAGTCCATTTGCAATTTTAAGAAAACATTCACCTATGTAGTTTGAAATTCTAGGCTTTTCTTCACCCATCTCTTCAGCTTCAAGACATTCTTCTTTCCAATCTTTCATGGCTTCTAAGAACTTTTTATTATCTACATAATGAACACCTTTTTTCTTAGGTTTTCGGGCCATATCTATATTCCTTATTAGCAGCATCATCTAGTTGTTTCATTACTTCTTCTGTAAAGTAAGTCTCTGGATCATTCATAATTGTTTTACCAAATTGAGTTTTGCCATCTGGTAGTTCAATACGAGTAGATACTTGTTTAAAGATACCATATTTGACTGCAAGGTCAATAAGTCCATAGTATTTATCAAGACCTTTTTCATATGACAGACGCACATCTACCATCTTATTCTCAATAGTTAATCGTGACTTATGGTTTTTACAATGTACAATATTACCTACAACCTCTGTACCGTCCTTATCTTTTTTCTTAGATAAGAATATAATAGATGAGGCTGCATATTTTAATCCAGAACCACCACCCATTTCTTTTGTTGGGAACATAGAACCCATCGAATCATATGTGTGATTCGTGACAATCATTGGTACTTTTGCTTTGCCCAGCTTCAAAGTTAGCACTCTAAATGCAGCTTTAAGAACTTGAGCCCGTGTCATATCTCTTGTCTCTTTACCATCAGCAGTATCTTCTACTTCTTTAGTAGTGGATAACATACCTAACGAATCAAGGCATAACATCATAGGCTTACGATCAGATTCTTTTTGTTGCATATATGAATCTAAAACCTTGAGTGATTGTGTACGAAACTCTTGTACTGTTGTGACAGGAAGAATAACCATACGATTGGGATCAATACCTCTTTCAACTACCATTGATTTTGTAATTGCACTTTCACTTTCAAAGTAAAGTACACCAGCATCTGGATTTGCATCTAAGAAGTTTTTTACCATTCCCATGATAAAGAAAGTCTTACCTGTTGCACTTTCACCAGCAATTGCAGTAATTTTGTTTGATGGTAGTCCACCATAGATACTACCACTCAGTAGAGCATTAAATATGTAGCTTCCAGAGTCAATAAAGTTTTCTACATCACCAGCTTCAACTCCGTCACTTACTAGTGCCGCATATTCATTTCCTACATCCTTTAGAACATTCTTTAAAAAATCATTCATTTATATGTCACCTTCTTTTCTACTTGCAGAACGCAATGCATCGAAGCCGCCTGGATAACGATCAGATAACTTTGCGATATTCATATCTATTACTTCTTCAAAAGAAGTATTAAGTGCCATACAGGCTTGTGCCATGTACCAACAAATATCTCCTAATTCAGATCGTAGATGTCGAATTGTATCCTCATCAACCTCTTTACCTTGAAACAAAACCTTCTTTACAATATCATTAAACTCACCAACTTCACCAGATAGTCCTATCGAAGCAGTAAGAAGCCTAGATACATTTACACCTTGTTCTTCCATAATACCAATACATTCAACCATATTGTCGGTATCTTTGGTTGGATCACTACTGACTGTATCTACAAAACGAACATACTGTTCTAAAATTTTACCTTGTTGATCTGACTTATATGCCATTATATCTCCTACAATTTCTTGATTTATTTCTTCTATACTACACTAAATTTGCAGTAATGTCAAGAGTTAATTTGATATAATTTATTTATTTTAGGGGTTGACAAGGCTCGTTGTTATGTGTATAATAGGTCTTGTACCTTCTTCAGAATAATATTAATGTATTGTATCTGATTCAAACATCTCTAGAAATTCTTCCATCTCTTCAAAATGCTCTTCTTCTTCAATCATATCAAGTTCTTCTTTTGTTGGTCTGAAGGCCTCATCTTTATCTTCTTTTAGTATCATATTGCCTATAGTGTGTACAACGTGCTCATAATATCTACATAATCCTTCAGAAGCTGGTGTAATTATAACAACAGAACTTTTTTGTATTTTAAAGAATGGTTCATCAGAATAAGGTTGTATCCATCTTGACAGACCTAAAGATTCTACTGCACCCTTCTCTGTAATCTTATTAAAGATATCCATTTTTAGAGGAGAATTTACTTTAATCTGTTCTGAATTTTCGCTTTCAGAAATAGTACAAATTATATTTTCACCGTTTGAAAGCTTTATAACTTGTGGGATCATAATTTTATCCTATCTATTTTGTAATTAAATTGCTCGTCATTGTATATATTTATTCTTTCGTAAAAGTGTCTTAGTGTAAAATTTCTTCTGGACTTATAGGTAAGATCATCAGATATATCAAAAAGTTTTACATTATCTTTATTTTTACTTTGTCTTAGTCCTCGGCCTATACTTTGCAAAACTCGTATTCTACTTTTAGATGGACTTGCAAAAACAATATTATGTATGTTACGAATATTTATGCCTGTAGAAAAAGTACCATATGAAGCTATAATAATTGCATCCTTTTCATTTTCTGTAATTGCACGAATCTTTTCTCTTGTTTCTGTATCAGTGCCACCATATACAAAGAATACTTTTCTGTCAAACTTTTTTATTTCATTATACAGTAAAACTCCATGTTTGTCAACCAATTGAAATAAACATAATGTATTTCCTGTAATATTACTACATAGCTTCTTTATAAACTCGTTTCTTTTTGCATGAGAAACAATGTAGTTTATTTCTTCTGCATATGCATATGTTCGTATTCTTTTAGCTTCTTCATCTGAGTGTTTTAAAACAATACAATTAATATCTAGTTTTGCAAGAGTATCATTATCCATTAATTCTTTTGTAGTAATAATTTTCTTGACTTTTCCAAATAAACCTTCTAGAACTAAACGATGTGTCTGTGTACCATCAAGTGTTCCTGTCAAACCAAATCTATACTTTATATCTCTACTTCTAGTCATAATATCAGTTAAAGATTTTGCTTTAAATAGATGAGCTTCATCACCGATAAGACAACCATATTGTGCAAAGTATTGACTATGAAGTTTATACACTGATTGCCATGTTGAGATTACAATTGGTTTCTTAGAACCTTTATCACGGCCTGCATATACTCTATGAATAAACTCATCTTTCCAACCATAATCAATAAAGTCAGAATACATTTGTTCAACTAGTGATGTAGTAGGAACTAATATTAATGTTTTCAGTCCCATCATATGATAATAACGGACTAATGTATATATTATTAGAGATTTACCCGATGCAGTAGGAGAAACAAGAAGAGCCCTATTTGTTGATATAGCATGATGGATTGCATCAATTTGATAATCACGAAATTCAATTGGTTTTCCTTGCGAGGTGGGACGTAAGGAGGTTGCGAAATCTCCAACGCTCTCACGAACAACATTCCTGACATCTTCTACTCCTTTATCTATTATATAGTCAATAGAGTTTCTTAAACAAAATTCTTTTATATAAGGTAGCAACCCCACATATATTCTACCATTATGTGGAGAGAATAAACGTATCTTACCGTCCCACATTTTATTACGATATTGTGGCATAAACTTAGCGCCAGGCACTTCAAAGGTAAAATAGTCTGAAAGTTCTCTTTCTAAACTATCGTCAACTTCTAATTGTAGATATACTTCGTTGACTTTAGATATTTGCATTTTGTAAAGACTTTGGTTCACCATAATCGCCTCTAGCAATTATATTCCATGATATACTTATTCTGTCATCTTTATTATTCGGCACCCAATGTTGTAACCAAGAAGGAAACAATAATCCTACACCCTTTACTGAATTAAACTGAATCATATTAGAGTTGTCCCAATTATATTTTTTTCTTGGAGATAGTATGTGAGCTTGAGCTCTTGGATCAAAAAACTGAATTGGTGCAGTATCTTTGGATGCTTTTAAATAATATACTCCTGACATAAGATTGTTTGAATGAGTGTGTGGTGCGTGTGTTTCACCACCATGCATTGCATTTGCCCACATACCTGTAATTTCTAAACTATCGTATATATATTCTAAGTCTTTTAAGTATTTGTCAGTTGCATTTAGAACAGTATCTTTAAATGATTTAAATTCTGACAACAAATGAATATCATCTTCGGTCTGGCTAAAAATATCAGACCTCTTAAATTTTACAAGATCCTCACAAACAGAAGGCATTGCATATTTAAATTCTCCAATGACAGTTGGAAAACATTTATATTTTTTTACATCAACCAACAAACCATACTCCACCTATCACCTTTAGTAACTTTTAAAACTTCATGGGGATACATAAAGTTTGAGGGAAATATAATTGCAGAACCTTTTTCTGGTTCAAATTGTTTATTTGCAATAATAATTTCACCGCCTTCATAGTCATCATTTAAAAATAACAATATTGTAGCTTGAGGAAATCCATATTGTTGGCCATGACTATGATGAATGTTATCAACATGATTTGACATAAAACCACCGACTCCGTATCTGTTAATACGAAAATCTGTTAATCGACTTACATTAAACAATGGAAACTCTTCTTTGTATTTTTCTATAGTCTTTTCAAATGATATTTTAACATCTGCATAAAGTTCATCATTACTTTTTATCCATGCGTCATCCATTAACACACGATCTGTTTTAACTACTTTACCACTATCGTGTGTTGCATAGCCTGATGGTTTAAATTCAAACTGTTTATTAGTTAATCTCCAACATAATTTATCATCAACAATACCTTTTTGGTATTGTATATAATCTGTTACTTTATGGTCTTTTTTCATCAGTATGTTACTCCTGCTTCAAATTTCTTCCATTCTATAGAATTTTTAATATCCCAACCACGATTATCAACTGACTTAATAACACCTTTAATGTAATCTACAACAGTTTCTAAATAACCAATTTTATTTTCTGCATCTATTATTTCATCATCAGATGTAATATATACACTCAAATCTGTTTTTAATACTTTAAGGTCAAATGGTTTACTAATATAGATTTTTGCATCAGCCTTACCACCATAGTATTCCCATTTTTCACGATACAAGCGTTTATAATCTCCTTTTGCTTTAAACAAAAGAAGCTCATACCTAGTTTTGTAATCTAAGTATTTTGCTTTTATTTCTTGATTTTTTAGGGATTCTGTATCTAAGTGTTCATTATCAACACTCAAGTCTTGTTGAACTTGAGCTTTTAATTCATCAAGGGTCATTATCACTCCATTATAATGTATGCATCTCGTATAATTTATATTTAAAATTTATGTCTGCTGTTATATATTCAACATCAGATGTATTCTGATTGTATTCCAACGCACTTAAAGATGTTGGAAACATATCTTGGTATCGAACTTCAACTAATGGATTATTTTTATTTGATAAAATGGTAAGTGTTGCATCAGAATAAAATGCATTATCATCTGTAGGATTGCCTACAATACCAATATCATTATTACCACCAGCTGCAGAATTTGGGGTATTTGATGTAGAATTTCTGAAAGATGTAAACTGTGTTCTATCTTTTGGAAAACCAATACCTAACATCCAATTGTGAATTGTAATATAATTTTCTAAGTATTCGTCTACTATAAAAGAAACTGTAAGGTCTTCAAATGTAAGTTTGTCACCTATAACTGGTATATTCTTAAATGGTGTTGGTAATTCTAGATTATTAAGTGATATGCCAGGCACAGCCGCAGCTGTAGTAAAGAACTCAACTTTTGGAAGTTGATGTATAGTAAACTTAAACTGAGTTGGACTTGAATAATCTAACTTAGTTGGTTGTCTATTAAGTGGTGAAGTTGCTGTTGTCATAATACTATTTATAATAAAAAAAAGAGGGGAATAAATCCCCTCTCTAAGTTTTTATTTATTAGTTGGTTAGACCAACTATTATTATTACATAAGGTTAGAAACTTTAACTTTTCTGTAATATTTGTTGGTAGCAGAACTGATGGAGATTGCTCCGTCAGCAGCAGCTGCAACTGTTCCAGTGTGGAATGGATTAGCAGCAATACCGTAACGAGTTTTAAACCCGATTTTTGGTTGGAAAGTATTTTCACCAACCGCACGAACCATTTGTAACGGAACGTATGGGCAGTAGAACATACCAGCATCGTAAGGTGATGTACCTTTGTATCCAACAACATAGTACTGAGCAGCAGCTACGTTTGCTGAATATGGGTCAACGTACACACGGTAACGACCATTCATAACACCAGCGAATGTAGCAGATGTGTCGTCTACATTCAAGTTGTTGTTAAGAGCAGGAGTGTAATCAAGAACACCAGCCATTTGTAGTGCAGACGCAACGTCAGCAGAACAAAGGATCATGTTACCTTTACCTCTACGAGTTTGTTGACCGATAGCATTTGCATCTCTTTCGATTGCAAACATTAGGCCTTTAAACTTCTCAACTGACCAACGACCATTTGAGTCTGTGTCAAGGTCAAAGATACCAGCAGTTGTAGTATTTGCTTGAGCACCTTTAACAGCTGAAACGTAGATGTTACGAACAACTTCACGGTTAATTTCTGCAAGAATTTCAGTTGACAGTATGTTTGCCAATTCTGTTTCTGCGTCTAATCCGTGGATTGCTTTAAGGTCTTGAGCAAGTTCCATAGTGTACTCAGCTTTAAGAGCACGTGTTACTGCTGTAACTGTGTGCTTCTCAATTGAGAACGCCATTTCTGCGAAAGCATTAGTTGTAGTATCACCTAAAGCTTCACCTTGAACTGTGGTCATACCTGTTGCAGTTGTATATGTACCTACTGGTGAGTCGTTAAGAACTGAAGGATTAGTACCTGAGATGTCTCCACCACCTGTATCTGATCCAGCGTCTTGGTTAGACAACATTGATGGTTCGTCAGCAAGAGCTTCTGCACCGTCCATTGATAGTCCACGAGCACGCATAGCAAAGATAAGTCCTGTTGGGCCTGTCATTGGCTGTACGCCACAGATATCATATGCAATGAGGTTAGGCATAGAACGTCTTACTAGAGAAATAAGGATTGGATCCCATGTGTCTAGTGCAGCGTTACCACCAACGAATGAAGTTGGAGTTCCCTCTGTCATAAACTGTTTGTCTTCTTTTAGAGCTTTTTCTTGGTTTTCCAAGATGATTGTGGTGACTGCCCGCTTGTAGCTGTCCTTGATCTCTGGAAGATCAGGGTGCTGAAGGACTGGCGACCACTTTTCTTGTAGATGTTCTGTTTGAAACATTTGTTTCTCCTTTTATTTTCTACTATTTATAATATTAAGTTATTTTGCACTATTGACAGTTCGACCAATAGCAGACATATAAGCTGCCATTGAACCAGACGTATCAACGTCCTGTGCGGTGCCAGATTCTACATCATCTATAGATTCAGTCACAACTGGAGCACTTTTAGGAAAATAACTTTCCTTTAGTGTACCCAATTTTTCACGATAAGATGCCTCATCAGAGTAATCTACATCTTCCACTAGTGACTTAAACTTTTCAATTTCTGTTTCTGCAAGATCAGAAGATACTTCTGACATTACTTGCTCTTTAACTAGTTCGGCATTTTCAGATTTTAAATTCATGGAAGCTTCCATCATTTCATTAATCTTACCTTCTAATTCAGAAATCTTTTCAGATTGTGCTTCAAGTACATCGTACTTTTCATCTGGAACATCAACATAATGATCTTCAAACAATTGTTTCAGACCTGAGATGAAATCTTCTGCGATTTCGCCTTTAAGTCCTCTTTCAACTGCAAGCTCATTTTCCTTCATCCATTCTTCAACAACATAGTTTAGATATGTGTCAACTTTTTCAGTCAACTCTTCTTTTGTTGCGGTTATATTACCTTCCAGTTCTGTGCTGTATTCTTCTTCCATACGTTCTACTTCTGAACGTACTTTAGATTTTACTGCAGCCTCGAATACAGTAGCTGCTTTCGTTTTAAACTCTTCAGAAAGGTCGCCCTCTCCAGTTAGTAGAGCTTCAACGTGTTCTGCGACATCAATAGACTTCATACGGGCTTCAACAGCTTCAGATTTTGCTTTATCCTCATCTGATTCTTCGTCTGGGGCGTCCATTGCCATTTTGATATTACCGTAAGCGGCTTTAAGCTCTCCAGCTTTCATGCCTTTCATCTTTTCATACATTGCATTAATCATTGCATCTTTAGTTTTGGGCATTTCTTCAACTGGTGCTTCGTCTTCATCAGACTCGTCGCCATTTGCGTCTTCTTTAATCTTAGCCATTTTATCTGGCTTTCCTTCACCCTTTTGCTGTGCATCACCGCCAACTTCTTTCGCTTTAGAAGCGATTTTCTTTGCTGGTGAGTCTTTTTGCTCAGGATCTACGACAGCCTTACCTGTATCTTCGTAGTCGGATTTTGAGGTGTCAATCTTGTCTGCTGGCGCAGCTGACTTCTTAGGAGCGTCCTGTCCATTGGCTTCTTCTAGTTCACCAAGCACTTCCGCTTCTAATTCCTCAATGGTTTTATCTAATTCATTTGCCATGGGGATTACTCCTTTTCGTAGTATTACATTTATTTATAAAATTATAACTTTTGAAGAAACTTTGCAAACTCTAAAGCGTTGGCTTTGGAATTATCTGTCCTTGCATTTTCTTCTATGTTACCTTTCATTTCCGCTATCTCAGCTTCTTTAATTAAACCGTTGTTCCAGATCCATTCTTTACCTTCCATAATACCTTCTACGAAAGCATTAGGTGCTGAAGGGTCTGCAACAATGTCTGCTGCTGTCGCCAAATAAAAGTCGTTTCTCACATAGTTTGCACCGTTTTTAGAGTCCAAACTCCCCATACCTCTAGATGAAACACCCAGCTTAGCGCCTTCGTCCATCAGATTTTTTACAATTTCTCCCATTGGTGTACCAAGAATTTTTGCTTCACCAATGTAGTTCTTTCCATCAGGATAAAGTGCAGTAATCATATGAGATGCTCTCTCAAGATTAACAGTTGGCCCGTCTGGGTGTCCCAGTTCTCCAAATGCACGTTTCTCGTTGATGTATTCTTTATTATACCGTTTTACTTCTTTATTCAGAATTTCCATAGGATAGATACGACCATTACGGTTTTTGATATCTGCTTGCATAAAGATACCTTTGATCTTATACTCTTTTTTACCATCTTTTTCTTCGATTAAGTAATCAGTATCTTGCTCTATATGTTCTGATATTAACTTTAATGTGTATCCCATAATCCTATCCTCTATGCAGTATAGTTTTCGTCTTTTTTAAATTCGATCATTACAAATCCAGATGTACCAAAACAAGTCATTTCGTGATCACCAGATGATGCAGTTGCATTTGTTGCAGAAGATGCAATCTTACCAGCAGAACCATCATAATGTCCTGTACCAGCAAGTCTAATTGCAACTATGTCAGTAGATGAACCCTTTTCTTGAATGTCTACATGACCAGTATCGTCATCAGCACTACCTTGTGTTAATCCCCACCAAATTCTATTGATGTGTAATTTAGCACCATTGGCGTGTCCGTCTAGTGCAGATGCATCTAAAATAGCATTGTTTGCAGTAGTATCATCTTCTATATTAACTAGAATAGTAACTGTACCACCATTACCAGTAGTTCCAACTATGGTGTCCCTCAATGTTCTTGTTGTAAAAGCCATTATTTAACTCCTTAAAATGCTAACATTTCTTTTTCAAAATACCCCATAAGTTGCTTCTCTGGCACCTTATATTTTTTAGATATCTCTTTAATTGTTTTTTCAAAAGTATTTAGGAAATCTGAAGGTTTAGCATCCATTTTTGCAAATATTTCATCAACAGCACTCTTCATCTTAGGAGAAAGTTTCTTATAAGACTTAGACTGTTTGTGTTCATCTTTTTCTTGAAAAGGTTTATATAACTGTGTTAAAGTTTTTTTATCTTCATTTCTTCTTACTTTATTTTTATTTACGTTTGCTCTACTTAAACTTTTTTTGAGTTTAGAAGCAGTAGAACGTACTTTATCAACAACAGTTGATGCTGTGCTTCCTATAGTTGAAGGATTAATTTTAGACAACCCTTTAGCCACTGCCGCAGCACCAGCTGCAGCTGCAGGAGCAAATTGTACATATTCATCTACTTCTCTAAACTCTTTAAAAGTTTTCATTAACTCTCTTCTTTTTCCTCTGTATCTGGTATATGTTGTTTGATCATACTACCAGCCACTTCTTTTCTTTTTGTTTCTAATGCGTCACCAATCCTTTGTGACATTGCTGTTTTAAAAGCGTCTTCTGCTCCTAAATTGTCTTTATTAGTTAATGCATTTACAAATTCTTCTGCACTCATTGTTTATCTCCATTTTTTTCTGGTGGTTCATAGTCGTCATCATATTTTTCAATATCATCTGCTGGGATTACATTACCATCTTGAGATGGGTATCTTGTTATACCATCAGAACCATCTGGAATATCAACTCCACCGTCTTCTGGGTCAATTCCAGCTTCTCTATTCATTTGTTTCTGCATATCTTCGATTTCACCCTCATTGAGATTTAGTACGTTTTTCTGTACCCATTCTTTACTAAAGAATGTGCCAATGTATGATTCAATACTTCCTAATGCATTAATTCTATCTTCCATCAACTCAGCTTTCTTGAGTTCTGCAAAATGCCCGTCTTGCAAGAAATCATACTGAATATGTTGTTTTAGTTTTGTCCAATCTTCTAAAGTAATCACACCTTTAAGAATAAGTTGTGTTTTAAGAATATCTGTAAATAATGGTACAAACTTCTTACGAAGCCTTTGAACAAACTTTGTAAATTTAAGTTCATCTCTTGTAATTTCTGTTGAACGACCTAAACTAAAACCAGATTCTGCTTCCATACGAGAAACAGGAACATTCAATGAACGGAATAGTTTGTTTTTAAAATACTGAATATCATCTATTTCACCAAGGTTTGAGCCGCCTGGCAAAGTAGTAATTTCTGTACCTCTACCACCTTCTCTTCGTGGCAACCAGAAATCCTCTAACATTGACATATGATTTCTATCATCTCTGATTTCGCCAGTAGATGCATCATATACCAATTTGTTACGATATCTACTCATAACATCTTTGAGGTATTGTTCTGCTTTAATTTTAGGTAAGTTACCTACATCAATATAGAATATACGTCTTTCTGGTGCTCTTGATATACGATAGATAACAAGTGCATCTTCAATCATTCTAAGTTGATTTACAGGTTTTATTGCTTTATGTAGGTATGAAAGTACATGACCTTTATTTTGATCAATTAAACCACTTGGAACATAAGTAACACTATCTGGAGAAATCTTAATACCTTCAGTAGTGCCAGACTTTAAACCTTTTGTATTATACAAATAATATTCTTTTTTAGTATTAACCTGTTCTACATTGGTGCCTGGCTTAATTTTTCTTTCAGTTTCTTTTACTTTACGAATTTTGCCTGGCTCAATATACCTGAGCTCTTGAATCCCTTGTCTTGGATTTTTCTGATCAATAACTTTGTGATAGTAGAGTCTTCCATCTACATACCAACGTCTAAAGATGTCGTGACCTTTAGTTTCAAAATCAAGAAGTTGTAATACAGTATCAAACTCTTCTCTGATTCTGTCTTTAATTTTCTTTGTGTACATGATTCTGTCGAGTACAATATCGACAGCTTGATCTCGTTCATTAGAAACGATACCTTCATTTATAATATCTTCAATCGCACTATCGCACTCTGGTTGTTGTGCAATATCACGGTATCTACGAATCAAGTCTGCCTCGGTTCGTTCTCTACCGTCTGTGTCTAAAAGTTGTCCGTAAAAACCACCACCAGCGACCTCAAGAGTCCCATCATCTGAACTAGGTTCAGTAAATTTGTCTTGAGAATCGCTGTTTTTGGTACGTTCAAACTTAAAACCAAAAAGTTCAGCCATAATATCTCCTACTAGTATGTCTTATTTAGTAGGTTAGAAACTTACGCCTGAAGGTTCAAAGTGTTGATATCTCCATGAAACCTCAAATGATTCAATGTCTCCAGCTTCTGCATTTGATAATTCAATTGCAGCAATTGTCAATGGATAAGCATTTCTAAAGATATAACTTTTCAGAACAGTATCATCTCTGTCTAACTGTTCTACAGTTAAATCAGTTTGATATGCAGATGGGTTAATTACCCCAGTATTCTCTGCAAAATCATTAATACCATTATGCCATCTTTCCATTGCATTTCTAATCATAAAGTCTGTGTCATTGTAGAATGTTGTACTCCATGTCTCAGGTGCTGGTCTATCACCAGATACATAAATGTTTCTACCTCTAAATGGAATTGGTATTTCACCTAGAGTTGATGCAGGCAGATTTGAAGCAGTAACTAGAAATGATGTTCTACGAACATCAAGTCCTATTGCGATACCAACTGGCGGAGTAACAGTTACCCTATATTGGTTAGCTCTTGCACCACCACCGATTAAGTTTGCTTTGAAGTCGTCTATATTAGCCATGTTAACCTCCTATCTCACTAAACGCAACGCCCGTTCTTGCGGCAATGAAGTTTAGAGTAATAAAGTTAATAGAGCGATTTGGTTTAATAAAGATGTCTGCAATAAACTCGTTTCTGTCTATGACATCACCAGTATTATTAGAAGCATCAGCCTTTACTGTAAAGTCTGTTATACCCCTTCGACCTTGAACTTCTCGTAAGAATGGTTCAATTAAGTTCCTAAATTGTGCTCTTGTAAACTCATCGTTAAACTCAAAGAGTTGGAACTTAGCAGCAGTTGCGATTGCTTTTTCAAGAACCAAGAATAATCGTCTGACGTTAATTCGGTCAAATGCACTTGGTTTTGATAATGCAGTCTTATCACCAAAGAGTGTTACGCCTTGGCCAGGAAAGTTAACAACTGGGTTAACTCTTGCACGATAAAGAATATCTCTTTCTGCCTTAGTTGGATTAAGAGATAGTTTTATTGCACCCCGAACTCTACCACGATTGTATCCAGCTGGTGAGAACCATGCATCTGCTACATTATCTGTATTTGCACATAAACCAGCAGTGTCACCATTCAAAGGAACGTGTCGATAAACATCAGCATATTTGTCATACATATATTTGTATCCACTATCGAATACCATGTAAGATGAACTTGGACATAAATCAAATGCAGTTTTAACATTTTCTGTTGCAGTTGAAGAAAGTGCAACACCTACTGTCGCAGAACGATATGGAGAAACAAATCCTACACAATCTTTACGAGTTTCTACAAGAGAAGTAATCATTGTTACATATGTGTCTTGTCCAGCTGCACTATCAGTTGTTATACTTGAAGAACCACCTAAAACTAGATTTATATCTAATCCTTCTGCATCTGCAAATTTATCATATGCAAGTTCCATTTCACCAGCTGTTACAGAATAGTCGTCTGTTCCCCCAGTTAGTGCATCAATAGTTATTGGAATAACTGAAGTATATGTAGTTGTTGTATCTGTACCCCAGTTAGAACCAGCAGAAATATGATCTGTCCAGTAAATAAATTCAGATGAAGTAAAAATAACATCTGCGTAATAGTTTGATCCACCTTGTGCTGTTTTTCCGTTAGGATTTTTTGACATATTTCCAAATATTTCTATAACACCAGCAGTTCTTCCACCAGCTGCAGTTGCAATAAACCCAGTAATGTCACCAGTTGTGTCATAAACAACAACGTGCATTTCATCACCAGAACCACGACCATTGTCTGTTGCCCATTGTGATGTGCCAGGCGCACCATCAAATAAGTCATAGAACTTCCAACGTCTTTTGATGAATGAGTTATCTGGAATAATATTTTGAACTCCAGCACCATTTGGATCATCTTTTAAACGAATAGTTAAATCATTATCACTTGTGTCAATTGCAGTTACTTCGTATTCGTTATAATCATCAACTGGTGTGTCATGTCCTGAGTCTGAGAAGAAAGAGATTAAATCTCCAACATTAAATGCGTTACCAGATGCATCAACGTCATCAACTTTAATTGATGTTGCACCAACAGCGTCTTCACCAACTGTTTGATAGCTTGAACCTAACTCTTGTTCGTATGCTGTTGCTGTCGCACAGATTTCAACACCGATTGAGTTACCATGTGTTCCAGCAGTTCTTGCAGCCCATTCTCCATGAGAACCTTGTCCTGTTGAAAAACTTGCTTCATAATGATCATCATCACGAATAAGTATTCCAGAGTTTGCACCAGCATTTAAAATTGCTGATTCTGCTCTGACAACTTGTAGTGAATCTGAGTACTGCAAGAAATTTGCAGCGGTAAAAAAGGTTTCAAACTGATTTCCAGTTCCCTTTGGTTTACCAAATATTTTTACTAATTCTTCTTCTGAGGAAATATTAGTAACGGAAGATACAGGCCCCTTTTCAAAGGCTCCCCCGATAGCACCTATTGAGGTGGCAACAGCTGGCACTACATTGGTTAAATCAATTTCTTTAACCTGTACGCCAGGAGATACTAAAAATGCCATGATTTTTTGCTCCTTTAACTAGTAGTAGACTTAGGAAGTCTTTTTAGTCTTTGTTATCTAAAGTATTTATAAAAATGAAGTTTCTAAAAACTGGTTTTTATATGACTCAAAACTTATAAATAAACGTATGAAAACACACTATGAAAAATATAAAGAGACAATAAAAAAGGTAGCTCGTAGAAATTATCGCAAAAGGGTTGCATGGTTAAACAATCATCTTGGTGATCAATCTTGCACTCATTGTGGTGAAAGCGAAACCGTTTGTTTAAAATTATACCCCCATGATGTAGAAATTCGTAAGATTGCAAAACGTGTTGGTACTAATGACGAAAGTAGAAAAGAAGTGCATAAATTAATGAATGAATGTAAAGTAGTTTGTTCTAATTGTTGGATCAAGTTGGACAACGATTTAATTGAATTTCTTTAATTATCTCTGTTCTTCTTTCTGGCGTTAACCAAACCCATTCACTTATTTCTTCAGCTGTACGATAGCAACCTATACAATTATTATCTATAATTTTACAGATTTTAACACAAGGTGATTCTATATCGTCCCAAGATATTCTTTGTCTCTTTCCTCTTCTCATTACCAATTAGTATCATATTGTCTTACTATTGGACTCCATCTTGTTCCATACTCATCAACAATTTCACCAATATTTTCATCCTCTAAACCATTCACTACAAATCCAAATGGAGCCATATCTTGTTCTAATTGATCTTGATTTTCTCTATACATCTGTTCTCGTATATCGTTGTTTGTAAGTTCTTTGAAATATGTTTGATCTGTACACCAACCAAATATAAACATACACGCAACCAAATCATCATTACAACCATCGTCTGCTTCAAAAGATGATCCTTTAACAATAAATGTAGATAGTTCATTGATTGCATCATAATCTTCTACGATTAACTTATTGTCTTCAATTAATTGTTTTAGATTGGAACAACCAATCTTTTTAACTGCTTTTGTTGTTCTCACACCTAACTGAGCTCTACCTCCAGAAAAACCACCACCAAGTATTTGACCAGCACGCCCACGCATAGATGCCATAATCATATTGTCATATTCCATATCATAGTGCATAGAGTTTGCAACCTGTTCACCAATATCATTTACTTCTACAAGAACAAATGCAGTATTATATGCCTTTGCAACCTGATGTATCTTTTGTGGAAAGATAAGTGGTTTAACTTCGTTGTCTCTATACTTTGCAACAATACGATAAGGAACTTGGGAAACATCGAACACAATGTACGCTGAGTAGTCGTTAGCGACCCCTCTGGACACGTCAGCAGTTAAAAGGTATGTATTACCCTCCTTTGGTTGTTCATAAACATCGAGTCCAGCATTAGACTGTAAAGGATTTTTATATGCAAGAGTTCTTAATTTATTGGGTGATATGAGAGTATCAATAGATCCAAGAAACTCACACTCAAATTCTGTATTAAATTGTTGTTCACTTGTATTCTTAATGGTTTCTTTTTTCCAAGCTTCATCACGGCCAGGCACTTCACTCCAATGTACTTCAATAGGAATATATGTATTTCTTTGGTTCTCTGCATCTGTCCAGAGTTTATAGAACATATTCATACCATGAGGTGTAGAAACAATCATTACTTTTGTTGTTTTACCAGATGAAATAGTAGGATACACAGAACTAAAAAATTGTTCTGCAACATTACTTGGAACGTAAGCAAACTCGTCAAGAAAAATAATGTTGTAAGACCCACCACGAACCGCAGATGCTGATGTGGATGATGCAAGAATTTTTGAGCCATTCTCTAATTCCAAAGAACCTTTATTCCATGACATGACTCCTTGTTGTAACCATTTTGGTAAGTGTTCATATGCAAGTTGTAATCTACTCAACAAGTCTCTAGCAGTTGCAGCTTTGTTTGCAAGAATAGCAATATTAACACTTGGGTTAAATAATGCATAATGTAACAAATATGATATCATAACAGTGGATTTACCAGACTGTCTTGGTAGTTTACATATAGTAAAACGATTACTATGAAATGTTCCTACCATTTCTTTTTGAAAGGAATACATTTTGAAAGGAACTAAACCTTCATCAAGAGAAACAATTTTTACATAATTTTGAATAAAGTGTAATGGATCGTCCATACATCTTTTATACTCAACAAGTTCTTCTTTAGTCCATTCTTGAGATACGTTTGCTTTTTTAAGATTTGGATTACCTAGATAGGTAGCTTCAACCATCATCTTTGCCTTTTAACATTTTTTGTAATTCAGCAGTAGAACCAACAAACAATGCATTAGTAACACTCTTTGGTGCATTACTGCCAGGTACTTCTTTGAGTTTTTTCATTTTATCTTGTAAATCAGCGAGTTTCTCTGTAACATCAGCTACTTGCTTAATACCATTAAGTGCAACCTCATATGCTCGTGGATGCTCACCTTCTTTTGCAAGTTCTAAAATACCATCAATAGCATCTTGACCACGTTCAATTAGACTATAAAGATTTTCTCTTTGATACTTATAATCATTATCAATATCGTCTTCAGAAGAAGCTGGTGTAATCACCGTAGGCACTTTAGAAGGAGTTTCTTCCGATTCTTTAAATGCGGCTTCCACAGGATCTAATATACCCAAAGCTTCATCTACTAAATTAGTTACACTGCTCATAAGAACTAACCACCTTTTCTGACATCCGTATCAGTTTCGGGGTCATAATTTTTTGCATCTGTAAAGAATGATGTTGTTTCATTAAATCCAAAATCATCATCAGCATCAGCAGTTGCTGGAGCAGGGGTTACTGTATATCTTTGTTCTCTTGTTGGAGTAACCGCAGGCATATCTGAGTATTGATCGACTGAAACAGTTTTGATAACACTTGAGGAAGTAATTGGGCCATACAAATAAAACTTAGTTGTAAAACTAAAGGTATATATAATCGCTCGTCTTGCATCAAAGTCACCTTGATAATTATCTTCGTAATCAACACTATTTAAAATAATAGGAACATCTCTTTTGATACCCATGTCTGCCATATCATTAATAGTTAATGTATAGTCTGGCTGAAAATATGGAAGAATTTGTTCTACAATTTGTAGTGCATCATCAGAGTTCTTTGCCATTGCATATAAAGTAATTTCTAAGTTATATGGAACTGGCATAAACTGTGTATCAAGTTTATTTGCATTTGAACTAGAAGATTTAACTTTTTTAAATTTTTGAACACGATTTAATTTTCTAGTAGAATCATATGTCAATGCACCAATTTCAAAACCAAGTCTTGGTAATGTAATTGATGTTGCAGCTGATACAGATGGATCTTGATCTAAACGAGTCAAAAACTTTTGTTGAGGCCCATACGCAAGAGGGACTTTCATTGCTTGTATTACTTCTCCAGAATTGTTTTTACGAACAATCTGAACATTATTAAACATAGTACCAAACGCAACAATGACGTTTCTTATTGTTTCATGGTAAAATTGTTGACCTAACATTATATATTCTCCTTATTCATTCTTATAAACTCCCAGCATCACCGAATGGGTTATTTTCAGAAAAATCTAATACTGTATCATCAAGAGTATCAAATAATTCATTTTGTGATTTTTTATCAGTTACACCATCACCTACTATATAGGTTTCTTGAATTAAGTATGATGAGTCACCAGAATCTGCTGCATTTTCAAGAAGTATATTTGTTCCTACAGAAGAAGAATCGTCTTCCATAATTATATTATCTCCATCTGTTTCTTCTAATAATAATCCAAAATTACCAATAGAATGTTGGATTGAAACATTTTCATTTACAGCAGAAGATTGTTCAAGAGTAAATTGATGTTCTCTAGTATCTTGACTTAAATCAGTTTCAATTGCATCTATCGTAGAAATACCAGTATCTATAGCTTCTTGACTGTACTCATACTGTTTACATCTTAATTTGTAAACTGGATTATTATCAAGTTGATAGAAAGGTTCATCATGGTCTACAAAATTAATTTCAAACATTTTTGCAAGAACAGGGTGATAAACTAAATCTCCCTCTAATGGACGATCTGCGTCTGTCGTTGCAGTATCTTGAAGTATATAAAAACTATCTCCCTCAACAGTTGTTAAGATTGATGAATTAGAAGATTGACTTACACTACCAGCTTCTAAAAGAATAGAACCACCAGTAGTATCTGTTTCATCTTCTAATGTTATCTGACTATCCATTTCTTGGAAGCGTTCTTTAGAAACAACAAAAGTAATCTCGTTACGATTCTCTAAACCAAATTGTGTAATTATTTCTTTATCACCACCAAATCCTTCAGCATCTTCTACATACATTTCAATTGGATGTTGTCTAGTAAATTGTGAAATAGAATCTTCACCTAAAACATTATCTATGGCAACAGTAGTACGATTAACATAATAAACATCATGTCCATATATCTGTATTGCTTCTTTGAGTAAGTCTTGATATAGACTTCTTTCAGCTGCTATTGAGTGTAAGTTACTAGTATGAAATGCGGTGTTGACAGCCATATCGTTATCCTACCATATAATCAATTGGTGTCTCAAATGATAATTGAATTTGCTCTTCTAGTCTTTCTAACTCTTCTTGTGCTTGTGTATAGATAGTCTCACCATTCATAGTTACTCCACCTAACATTGCAACTCCAGAAAACTTAGAAAGATTTGCACCCCATTGTCGTTTAATAAGAGCAGTTGCATATCGTTTCAAGTATATGTCATCAAAAATGTCTGTGTATGATGCTGGATCAATTTTACGATAACACTCAATAATTAAATATTCACCAACAGAAATATCATTTGACCAATCCATATCAATATATAAACGATTTTGATGTTGATTAAAACGAACAGGTTTTTCTCCAACAAGAATATGTGAGAGATAGTCTAAGTGTTGCATTGTCATTTGATACTGAATTATTGATGTAGAACTAAAGTCATATAAATCATTAAGTCTTAATTGATATCTTATGTCAAACATATTGTTTGTCGCTTGATCATCAAATGGAAAAATATTAAGAACAGATACGACAGCAGGCGGCATAGGAATAAATCCATTACCCTCACCAAAAGATGCAGTTACAGTGCTATCTATTGTATCTGTTGCAGTTGTGGTTGTATTGGTTGCTGCTCGTGTAATATCGGCTGCAGTTACTTGATATTTTAAATACATTTTTTCAATACCATCATAATGATATTGTGCAAAATATTGTAGTGCTTCGTCTATACGATCATCTGCTTGGTCATCTGATACGTTAATATCAATCACACCAAAACCTAATGCACGAAGACAATAACTTTTAAATGTTGCTTTTGTTGTAGGTATAGCCATTATTTTTTCCTTTGTCTACTATTTAGGTATTATCAAATTGGAAAGCATTCCAACCTTGACCTACTAATGTAATACCATGAGAAGCTAAAACTGATAATGGGTCTGTTGTTCCATCTTCAAATAATAGTCTATCGTTTTCGTCAGCTGATGTATTTAATACAAGAAAGTCTCCATCATTACTTGCAGAACCATCAGTTGCATTTAATTTAAAACCAGATAGTAATGCGATAGTTCCTGTTTTATCCTGTAGTGATGTTTTTCTATCAGCAGTTGGTTCATCAACTCTGAATGTTGTTTCATGTGCGTCTGCGTTTGCACCTTCAAATACAAATGCATCTGTTACATTTACGATTGTTTGATTGACTGTAGTTGTAGTTCCAGATACCGTCAGATTACCAGCAATTGTGACAGCACCGTCCGATAGAGTTATTAAGTCTGTGTCATCTGTATGACCTATTGTTGCACCATTCATTGAAACATTATCGACTGTAAGTGATGTAAGAGTTCCAACTGAGGTAAGACTTGATGCAGTGACACCAGAGTTAAGTGTGTTTCCTGTCAAAGTTCCAGCAGATGATGTAACTGTGATATTTGCAGTTCCATCAAAACTTGTTCCGTTGATTGTTCTTCCAGTTTCTAGTGCAGTTGCTGTGGCTGCATTTCCAGTTGTATCTTGATTGAGAGTTCCAATGGTGAAATCTAGTGTGCCGTCTGCATCTTGATAAGTTACAGTAATACCACTCTCAGTATTACTACTAACCATATTACCAACGATATCTTGAAGAGTTTCATCACTAACACTATCTGCACCAATAAATTGACCAGCAGAAGAACTATACTTTAAAAATTTACCATCAACTTTTGCAGTAGTTCTTTGTACATCATCTAAAAACTCTAATCGTACTTCACCACTACCAGCACCAGACATTTGAGAAGAGGCGAGTTGTTGGCCAACAAATGATCTAAAATTATCAAACTCTTTTCGTAAAGTTGTAATATCAGTTATTTCTTCTTTGATGTCAACTTTTTTCTTTTTGTCATCTAAGTGTGTAATTGCATCATTTACAAAATTGACTTCTTCTTTTACTTCTATTGGTTTTGGATTATCGTCTAGTTTGTTTACAAGTTCAACTTCTTCTTCAATATCTTTAGCAGTATTATCTACCAATTCTGTTAACACGGACTCAAGTGCTTCTAATTTAATAGTTTCTTCTTTTTTACTTTTTTCTTTAGTGATCTTTTTCATTTTTTCAATGTAAGATCGGTATACACTAGCTTCAGCAGTTTTACCCATTTCTTTTGCTCGTTGTTCCATTGCAACGGCCGCTTGAACTTTATGTGCATGAGTTTTACCAGAGTTATCTATTTTATTTACACTAGCCTTTGCATCTTTAACAGTTGCAAATTTTAGTCCATGAATAGTTCCCTTTGGATTTTCGTCTGTGTATAAATCAGAATGTTTGTCAGAACCAGCTGGTTGACCTTTTTTTCTAGGTATCCTTGGTTCTTCATTTTTTGCTTGTTTGGATGCTTCTTCTAATTCTTTGAGTAGATTTGATATATCAGCTGGAGTTGTTTCAACATAATCTTTACGTTTTTTTTCCACAACTCGAGCCTGTTTAGAAGCTTCTTCCAAACCACTAAAGAGATTTTTGATATCAGATTGATCTATTTTAGGTTTTGAAATAGGAACTACATTTGGGCTTTCACGTTTAGCCTCTTCCAAATCTTTGAACAAATTTGCAAGATCAGATTTTAGTTCAATATTTCTAGAACGCATTTGAGTCACCCCTTATTAGAAGTATTTATAAGAAGGGGAAGTCCCTAGTCTGATGCTTTACTCATTTTATGCGTCCTCTAAGGTTTTGATTCTGGCTTCTAACTCTTGTATTGTTTTAACTAATAATGGTACAAGTTTTACTCAGTCTCGGCACCTTCTGTGTCTTCTGATGTTTCTTCTACTTTTACACTATTAGTTAGTGTAGCATTAAATGCTGATTTTGCAGCCGCTAATTGATCCATTTGAAATTGAAGATTTCCTTGTTTTGTATTCAAGTCTCTTAGTTGAGCAATACAATACTGTTGTTCAGCTGTCATATCCTCAACAATATAATTTTTATCATCAATACTAATTGTTTCTTTATTTTCTGTAGCCATTTCAAGTGTCTCCTATTTTCAAATCACTTATTACTGTTATTTATAATACTTACTACTGTTTTTATTAAGCTTCACGCCATACTTTATACGCAGCCTTAACTGCATCTGTCCATGCTGCATTAGCTATAGCTTGCACAGTCGCAGTTTCAGCTGAGATGTCTGTAGCAGTGTGTGTCCAATTCCCATCACTATCTTTAGCAGAAAAATATGGTATTAAAGAGTGTCGATGAAAAGACCTTGTTATTTCTGTATCATCTTCTTTGATAATAGTATCTGTACGAACTTGAATATTCCACTTACCTACTACTTCAATTTTTGATATATCTGTTTCTTTTTTTAGCGCCATTTTATTATTTCCTTTTTATTACTATGAAGCAATATATGTACCTGATGCGTGTATAATAGTATTTGTATCAATAGCGTTTGCGTTCATGTTATTGTCGTGATTAGTGCTTCCAGACAATTGTTCTAGAGCACCATTAGTACCATTTGCTGAGAATACTAGATAGATATGTTCTTTTTCGTTTGCAGCTCCATCTATAACAAGAGTTCCTACTTCCCTATAGCTAGTTAAACTAGCTACAGTAAAAGGTAAACCATTGAGATTAATTACAGCCCCTGCAAAACTACCTAACCCGCTTACTTGTACTGTTGCGTGTATGTGAACTAGACTACCTATTTTTCTGTAGTACCCAACTTGTGTAGTATAACCACTTGGCTGTGCATCAGAAGCTAAAGTTGGTGTCCAAGTGCCTTCTTCATAATCATCAAGCAGATTTGATGCTGTATTTGCTGTTCCTACTCCTAATGCAATACCTTGAGGAATTGATACAACACCACCATTATGTATTCTCATTCTTTCCGTTGGTGAATTTGCACCATCAACAGTTGTACTAAATACCAATCTTCCTGGCATATCATTATTGCCAGGAGTACCATCTACTTCAGCTTTAATAAGAGCTGCATAATTGTTAAAATCATTTCCATCAGAACCTGCAAAAGCTATTTGACCTAAACTATCTCCACTTTGTACAATAGTATGACTTCCGACAGTTCCATTTCTACTTTTTCCAAATTGAATATTAGCACTTCCAGTTCCTGCTACATACCTACTAAGATTAAACCAAGAATCTGCACCTGCACCAAAAATGTTTAAACCACCACTCTCACCCCCAACAGTAGTGCTAGAACTTGAACCAATATTAACTCGGTCATTCCCACCATCAACAAATAACATATTAGCATTACCATTAGACTCAACACGGAAGTCTCTGTCGTCTGATCCCTCATTTAAAACAACACCTTCAGAATTTAATTGTAAATCTGGTGAAGAAGTGCCACCTATCATTCGGTAGAACTCTAATCTTGCATCTTCAGTTCCGTCAGAAGCGTCAAGAAGAACTGCTTTTATTTGCCCATAAGTTACATCTTGAGAGTTATCATTTCTGCCTATAAAATCTATAGTAGATAAATCATCATTATCTGCTGGAGAACTAGAGTTTCTATAAAATACAAGATTTGGCCCTTCACCAGCGTCACCATCTGTTGATACTAATGTTAATTGATTTGTATTGTCAGCAGTCGTAATAGTCACACCGTCTGAAAGTGTTTCTAAGCCTTGACCTGTAACTTTAGTTAGTGCCATCTATTTTGCCTCCAATGCTGCTACCTTTGCAGATAGTTCTTGTATTGCTTTAATAAGTGGGTAGATAAACATAGACTGTGCCACACCCTGTATCCCACTACTTTCTTCTTCAGAGTGACCACCAAAGTCTGTGATATTATGCTTTGCTAAAGCAGCTTTTACTTCTTGAGCAATTAAACCATATAACTTATCTGTATGTTCTGCGGTTGTTTTTTCTGCGTCATAGTCAGGTAAGGTATTAGGTATTTCAGATTTTGCTTTAAACTTAAATGTTACAGTGCGTAACTCGTTAATAAAATCTAAACCACAATCAGTATTAGTTTGTATATCTTTTTTATAACGCTCATCAGAAACTCTGGTAAAAGTAGCGTTAGAAGTAAATGTATTATGTACTCTGTCAGAGCCAGCATCTTTACCAAAAGTAAATGTACTGTTTGCTTGACCTAATGTACCTTTACCTAAAACAATTTGACTACCACCAGTATCCGCAGAGGGGTGTGCATAGTAACCAATACAAACATTGTTATCAGCGGCAGCCGCCCCTATTGTTCCACCTTCGTTTGCTCCAGCTCCAGCACCAAGATACACACTTTTGTCGCCTGTAGTTACAGTTGACCCTGCATCATAACCAACTGCTGTGTTAAAAGAGTTTGTAGCAGTAGTAAAGTTTTGAACGTTTAAAGCTCCTTTACCTATTGCTACTGACCTACTACCTAATGTATCTGCGCTAAGTGCATCCGTACCCAAAGCTGTGTTATCATCAGCATCAGTTAGTGCATCTCCTGTTAGACCACCTATTAAGACATTTCGTAAACCTGTGGTTACTCCTGTACCTGCCGCATAGCCCACAGCCGTGTTGTAAGTATTTGTAGCTGTTGTGAAGTTTTGAGCGCTTAAAGTTGACCGTCCTATTGCTACTGACCTTGAGCCTAAAGTGTCAGAACTTAAAGAAGAATAACCTATCGCTACGTTATAGTCTGCGTCTGTAAGTGCATCACCTGCAACACCACCAATGAGGGTGTTTTGAACGCCTGTGGTTACTGCTGCACCTGCTAACGCACCAACAGCTACGTTATTAGAAACAGTAGCAGTAGAAGATATATTCTGTGCATTTAAAGCATTTATTCCTATGGCCACACTTCTTGAGCCGCCTGTATCAGAAGACAATGCTTGAAAACCTAATGCAACATTTTGATATCCTACAGTAAGAGCATCACCTGCAAGGGCACCTATAATGGCGTTCTCTACGCCTGTGGATACTGCCACACCTGCGTTGTATCCTACTGCGGTATTATTCCCAGTAGCTCCTGCATTTTGAACTGCTAGTGCTGACCAACCTACAGCAGTATTTTGTCCATGACTATCTTCTCCGCTAAGAGCTAAATAACCTACTGCAACATTTTTTTCACTGGTATTTAGATTATCTCCTGCTAACCCTCCAATGAGAGTATTCTGTGTGCCTGTGGTTACTGCTCCACCTGCATTATACCCAACCGCTGTATTATACATATCAGCATTACTGTCAGGATTCATAGATCCTAAAGCATCTGAACCTACAGCAACATTTCTGTCTCCCGTAACATTAGCATCCATTGCTTTTACACCAATGGCTGTGTTACCATCTCCTGCTGCATTTAATTTTAATGCTTGATAACCAAAAGCCGTGTTTTCAGAAGAGGTTGATACTGTTTTTCCTGCTTCAAAACCAACAAAAGTATTTGCATCACCAGTAGTAATCGCAGTACCAGCTTCGTCACCCACGGTCACGTTGTTGTTTCCACCAGATGCTATTGAATCTCCAGCGTTGACCCCTGCTCTATAGTTGGATGTACCCAGTGTAGTTGCAAATGGTTGTTTAATTATGTCAGCTACATTTCTAGCTCTACTCATGTTTTACTCCAATTTCCTACCTTATTTAAGATGCAGTATACCCTTTACCAGCAGTTATTGCATTAGTTGTAGCAGTCATTGACTCACTACCCCAATCAGATTTTGCTTTCATTAACTCAAGGTGTGCTACATTTCTGTCTACACAGTCTTGTCTATCTTCTTTTGCTTCATCAGCCATACTGTTACCAGCTATCACAGCAGTAATAAGGTCTATTGAGTGACCCATTGCTGTGTAGTCTTGTGCTCGTTCTTCTGTAGTTCTAGTCATTTTCTTTATCCTTCTAGTTCTGCGATACGAGCTACTGCTGTATCTAGTTTGGTTGATAGTTCTTGTATTGACTTAACGAGGATAGGAAACATCTTCATTGGGTCAGCTTCTAGCCTGTCAGGGTTTTCCTCACAAACTAATCTCATGTGGTCTGCATAGACAGTAGCATCTGCGGCTACTTTTAATTCCTGTGCAATAAAACCAAAGTCTTTTTTACCAGCTTGGCTTCCATCTCTTCTATCCCAATCAAATGAAACAGGGCGTACTGTATTAAGAAAGTTTAAACCTAATGGTATGTCTACAATATTAGTTTTATCTCGTAAGTCTGATAAAGAACTTATAGAAGTGTCATTACAACGTAGGTTATTTATATTAGCATTACCCAGAGTACATTCGCCATTGGTTGTAGCGGATGAAGATACAGCATCTTTCCCAATAGTTATATTTTGATATCCTGTAGTATTTGTTATTCCCGACCCACTGCCAATTGCCACGTTATCAAATCCTGTAGTAATAGCGTCTAAAGCACTTTTACCAACGGCTACATTATTATTACCTGTTTGAAGTAGGCGCATAGAATTAAAACCAACGGCTGTGTTGTAGTCTCCTGTAGTTGCTGTAGTTATAGACGCACCACCAATTGCTACGTTTTCAGTACCTGTGGTGTTTGCCCCTAAAGAATTATAGCCAACGGCTGTGTTGTTAGTCGCTGTAGTATTAGCATCTAGTGCTTGCGCTCCAACTGCCGTATTCTGACCCCCTGTAGTAGTTGCCAACATAGAAGCATAACCAATAGCTGTGTTGTTACCTGACGAAGTAGCACTTGTTAAAGAATTTTGCCCAACAGCTACATTTTGCCCTCCTGTAGTTAGTGCATCACCAGACACAGCTCCAATAAGAGTGTTAAGTGAGCCTGTAGTTATTAATTTACCTGCGTTAAGCCCTACTGCTGTGTTGTAAACATCTGCGGATGTAGCATTACTTTGAGTCATCAAAGCATTATTACCAATAGCAACTGAAAACTGTCCTGCAACTTCTGCTCCTAAAGCATCATTACCTACAGCAGTATTATTTGTACCTACAGTATTAGCATCTAAAGCACTTCCGCCTATTGCTACATTGGAAGCACCTGTTGTGTTTGCTAACAATGCCGTCCGACCAACGGCAGTGTTATTTGCGCCTGTCGTGTTTGCACCTAATGCCGCTTGTCCAATTGCCGTGTTATTGTCTGCTGTTGTATTTGCATCAAGTGTTCCTCTTCCAAGAGCCACATTATTATCGCCTGTGGTGTTTGCGGCAAGTGCCGTATCACCGATGCCTGTGTTTCTTGCTCCTGTAGTGTTTCCTGATAAAGATAGATAACCAACTGCAGTATTATTATCTGCTGTAGTAGTCGCATCACCAGCTAGACTGCCAATAAAGGTGTTTTGTTTTCCTGTGGTTACTGCAACTCCTGCGGAATAACCAACAGCAGTGTTATAAGCATTTGTAGCAGTAGTAAAGTTTTGAGTAGCAAGCGTTTGATAGCCTATTGCTGTGCTTCTACCGCCTAACGTGTCAGCAGATAACGCTTGATAGCCAACAACAGTGTTATAGTCAGAGTCTGTTAAGGCATCACCTGCAAGACCACCTATGAGAGTGTTTTGTATGCCTGTGGTTACTGCTGCTCCTGCTGCACTTCCTACAGCCGTGTTGTAAGAATTTGTAGCTGTTGTGAAGTTTTGTGCTTCTAATGCTGCAAAACCTATTGCTACAGAGTTGCTACCTAACGTGTCAGCAGTTAATGCACCTTTACCAACTGCTACGTTTAAATCAGCATCAGTCAGTGCGTCACCAGCTAGACCGCCAATAAGGACATTGTTTACGCCTGTGGTTATAACCTTTCCAGCGTGAGCGCCAACTGCTGTGTTGTAAGTATTAGAACTATCTGTAACATTAAACGCACCTAAAGCAGACTGCCCAATAGCTACGTTGTGGAAACCAGTTGTATTTGCGTCTAGTGCGTTTGCGCCAATAGCTATATTTTTTGTGCCAGTAGTTATTGCTGTACCTGTTGCATAACCAAGTAATACATTGTTATCACCTGTAGTAATAGCAGTACCAGCTTCGTCACCCACAACAGTATTATAATTACCGCCAGATGTTATTGAGTTACCAGCATTTACCCCTGCCCTAAAGTTAGATGTGCCTGCTGTATTACTAGATAAGTCTCCACCAAAATTTACGTTGCCTACAAATGAACCACCGTCTTTTGATGACACAGTATCAGCTACACTAAATGCATCATAAACTACTACCTCAAGTATATCATCTGCTGCAGCACCCGATCCTAATACAATAGTTGTACCTGTAGTTGATGTGTAGTCAGTGACAGCCTTAAGCATTACACCATTTAGATATACGTCAGTGTAGTTCGTGTCTGAATATGTTAGCGTTACGTTACTATTGTCGGCACCACTAAAGCTAGTCTGACCTGCCGTAGCTGTGTAGTTGTACCGTGTGCGTAATCCAACACTAGGGGATTTTCCTATATATGGCATTTACTTGTTTCCTTTATCACGCATCATCTCGTTCTTTACGAGTTTTATAGTCATCTCTTGCAGTTATAAGTGCTACAAAGTCTGCTTGGTTACTCGGAATACTGTCTGTAAAACTCTCATCATTTATCAACTTAGTTGTCCACTCTTGTTGCATACGTTTCCAGCAGTTGTTAATCTTGCCAGTAACAGCATTGTCGATCCAAAGATCTAAGCCTGAATTATCTGCTGCTGTGTATAGATCATTAGCAAGTATCTTTTGCTGTAAATCTGTAAGTGTTGTTGTCTTAACGTGGTTTGCCATTGTTATGTCTCCTTTATGACAGGGTTATTTCACCCAATGGTTAGCAGGCTAGGTAGCCTGAGAAATGAGATTGAGTTTCAATATCTGTTTGTTGTGTGCCACCACCTTGAACTATTGCAACATATGCAGTGTCTCCTGCATCCATGTCTGCAACACAAGACACCGTAAGCGCCCAATACGCAGCGTCTTGCCCAAAGTCAGGGTCAAATATATTTTGATAAGACCTATTACTTGTAACAATTTGAATGTGATAATAATCAGCAGCAGAATCTACAGCACTTAAACGTATAGATGTGTTTAATACATACTTACCTGTAACTGGCGCAGTAAATGCGTTACTTGCAAAGTCTGCATTTTGATCATAAACTTCTGTGCCAAATACAATAGTGATGGATCCATTGATAGCAAAATTGGCTTGCTGTGATGCAGGTCTAGCTAGAAACGCTGGTTGTGATGGCATAGTAACTGCACCTATAGAATCTACTAGAATAGCATTAATTGTGCTACCACCATTGTTTATTTTAAATATCATATCTTGGTCTGCAACCATGCCTTGCATAATAAACTGCGAGCCACTGCCGTTTTGCATTTGACCAAAAGTCACATCTGCATCAGCAAACACTACATTACCAGAATCTGCATTTAGTTCGATACTACCTGCAACATCTACTGTTAGGTCGCCAGATGATAAAGCAATAGTAGTACCATCAATGTTGAAGTTGTCTATGTCAATGCCAGCGTCTGCGGTAATTTTACCTGCAGAAACAATAGTAGAACTGTTAGTAAT
>Ga0206126_10000924_pt1 | contig 38136 bp, 37 predicted proteins | sample Helgoland_Spring_5_FD_148621 | JGI IMG/M metagenome (GOLD analysis project Ga0206126, IMG submission 148621) | Pelagic subsurface seawater microbial communities from Kabeltonne, Helgoland, North Sea - Helgoland_Spring_Bloom_20160412_1 | ecosystem: Environmental > Aquatic > Marine > Epipelagic ...
TGGGAACTGACGTTCGTCCAGAATGTTTAGCATTTCGCGGCCCACATTTCCTGTGGCCCCCACTACGACAAGGCGGTAACCCATCTTTTGATCTCCAATATGTGTGATGATGGTTCGCGCCCTTTACACCCGAATCTGCTTGGGGGGAAGAGGGCGATGCGCATTGCAGTAACGAGGCGTCGATTTACCCTAGTCAGTGTTGTCTCGTGAGAACAGGTAGAGCGATAGACCTATGATCAACATCACCGCAAACAATAGGAATACGGCGGCAAATGGTGCGGCTACATCGGTGACTTGATATGAATCGTGCAATTGTCGTGCGACCATTTGCGCAAGACCCACGCCACCAATGCTGAACATGTTCAACAAGGTCACGCCGCGTCCTGTTAAGTGTGCAGGAAAGAAACCTTTACCGTGGGCAATTACAACTGGGAATGTTGCACCGAAGAAGCCAACGCCGCACAGCATAATAATTGTCACAATGTATGAGGATGCACCAAAGGCATAAAGCCCAAGCAAGCAGCTCAAGGTAAGGACATTGCCGCCAAATACGACCCACTTTCGTGTTCCGAACCAACGATCAAGCGGACCATACAGAAAGACGCCACCGATCATTGCGATTCCCATTATCAAAGCAGCAGTCCCGATTTCGTTGCCCGAAAGTCCATGAACCTCATTAAGGTATGGTCCCATCCATGCACCGCGAATTGCAGCTGCAGGTACATAGCCCACGATCGCTATCGGTGTGATCAGCCATAGGGCTGGGATACGCAATACATCTAATAGTGATCCTTTGGTTTCGCTCACAGCTTTTTCGGGGTCTTTAACGGTAACTTGAACGCCAACCGCAATGATTGCGCAAAGGGCGGCAAGGCACACCATGGTGGCTCTCCAGCCAATCATCGTTTCAGCGAATGCCATTGGGTATGAGGCAAGCAGGTTACCGAAGGTGCCGACTCCAATCATTGATGCCGCAAGTGTCGCAAACTGGATTGGTGGAAATTCACGTGCGAAGATATAATAAGCTGCCATCAGTACTGGGGCACAGCCTGCGCCGATCAGCATCATCGCGATATTGATATGAAACGCAGAAGTCGCGACCGCGAATAGCAAGGACCCACCAGTACCACCAACAAGAAGCAATACTGAGGCCGTTCGTTTTGGGCCTAAGGTATCTAGGGACCAGCCCACAGGGATTTGCATTGCAGCAAAGCTGATGAACCAAAGCCCACTTGCTGTAGCCAGTGCTTCTGCGCCAATCCCAAGCTCAGTTTCCAGTGGTACACTGATGACAGCCAAGAAGGCGCGAAAGAACTGGCTAAGGACATAGGCCAGAGCCAATAGAAGCAATCCAAGATACATGGGTTAGGTCTTTCTAAATGTGCATGGGCTGTTTGGAAAATAGAGACAGCTCAGTGTGCCGAATTTTAAAGGTTAGATTTCCACTTGGTTGAAAGGGCGCGCGAGTGATTGGTTAGCGTTACGATGTCGATGCCAACTGCTACAAACTTCGCACCCGCTTCTAGCGACTTTTGGGTCATCCCATCATCTAGACTTAGAATTCCAGGTGCTTTGCCGCTTGCTGCAATTTTTTTCAAAGAGGACATGATAACTGATTGTATGTCAGGGTGCATCATGTCGCTCATATGTCCAAGATCTGCAGACAGGTCTGCGGGTCCAATAAACACGCCATCGATACCATCAACGGCAAGAATTTCGTCCAACGCCTCAAGCCCCGCACTGTTTTCAACTTGGATCAAAAGGCAAATTTCATTATCAGCTGTTTTGCCGTAATCGGGGATGGTTCCGAAACCTGCTGCGCGTGTGGTGACATAGCCCACTCCACGAACTCCCTCTGGTGGATATCGACATGCGCGGACGAGTTCGCGAGCTTGTTCAGCGCTTTCAACCATTGGCACCAGAAGTGTCTGTGCTCCAAGATCTAGAACTTGTTTGATTATCCACGTTTCGCCTATTGGAACGCGGATAACAGCCGTTGTTGGGCTGGAATCGAGGGTTATCAGTTGATCTCGCAATGATCGAAGATCGTTTGGTGCGTGCTCTGCATCAATCAAAAGCCAGTCAAAGCCTGTCGAACCCATAGCTTCGGTTGAATAACTGTTCGCAAGGCTTAGCCAGCAACCAATAAGTGTTTCGCCATTTGCGAGGGAGTGTTTGAATGTATTCATGGGAGCAGGCATGATTATGGACCTTCACAGGCTGGAGTTAATACATCCTAAGCCGGTGAAGCTTGGTTTGACCAGTTAATTAGCGGACTTTGATAACGTCCTTGCCGACCGCAAGCATGTAACCACGGCGGGCGATGTTTTTGACCAGCAGTTCGCTGACTATCTGATTGCCTAATGTATCCCGTAAACGCTTGATCCTTGTGGCACCTGCAGCTTCTTCGCAGTCCGATGCAGGGCGACCTGAAATAATACCTTCAATTTCTGTGCCTGACAGAACATCGTCGTCCATTCGTGCCTCAGCCAACAGAGACATTGTTTCCATGGCAGCATCTGTCAGTTTGAAACCCATGTCGTTGAGATAGACGGTATTTTCTTTGCGGCTGATTAGCAGTGAGTTTACCTCGATACCGGCCCTTTCAATTTGTGCCATCCGACGGTTCAGGATAACCAGCATGACCAGGAAAACGAGTGAAGCGATCAAGAGGGCTGTTGCGAAGATGAGCAGCACAAAGATAATGCTCCGATAGCTGGACAAAACGTCAGAAAAGGCTGTGCCCGATTGGGCAAGTATTTCTAACAGCTTGATCTCTGATTGACCGGTCAGACCGTCATTGGATGTGAAGATGTCTTCGACACGTTGGTTGAAAGCATTGGCATCAGGTAAATTGTAAAAAAGTAAAATTGCTGCAAGTAGCAAAACTATGACGATCGCTGCTAGGCCGAAACCGACAAGGCGGGTTCCTGTGTTGCGCGCTTCAGAAGCGGAGGTAGTAGGTTCCTGCACTCTGTTTCCTTTCGGCGAGGCCATCCGCCCCGAATGTGGAGAGTATAGAGAGTAAGGTCCAGCCCTCTGCTTGGATGCGTGACGATATTTGGGCCTTTGCGGCTTCTGCATCGCAAAGGCCATCGATCTGGATAATTCCATAATGTAAGCGCAAAGGATTATCTTGCTTTGCCTTATAGTCGGCATAGCAACTTTCGGCAAAGGCAGGGGCTGCGAGTAGCAAGCTGGTTGCTGTGCAAAGTAATGCGAGTGTGTGTTTCATAGAGCAGATCATGAGCATGTAGGCTTTGATATTCAATAACAATGCTGGGGGTTGATGTGCGATATACGATAACACTCCGGTGTTATTGCCTGTCTTAACGAGTCTGACCCAATTTGCTTGCATCACCGTCGCACTGTTCCAGCGGCAAAGCTGTCTCCATAGAAAGGGTCGTTCACATGCACCGTAAATTTATAGCAACTGTTGTTGCCACTTCAATTTTATTCACTGGTTTCGCTGCAGCGCCAGCACGAGCCAATCAAGAAGATGTTGGCCGAGCTTTGGCTACACTCATTGGCATCGCAATCGTTGGTGCCGTCATTCATGATTCTAACAAAGATAAAAAACCGAAGGTGAAAGTTTCTAAGCAGCCTGAAAAAAAAATGCAGAAAAAGAAGAAGCATGTTCTGGCGCGTCCTTTGCCGCGTCGTGTTGCGCAGCATCTGTTGCCAAGCAAATGTTTGCGCAGTTTTGAGACTCGCCGTGCGACCGCACGCATCCTTGGTCAGCGTTGTCTTGAGCGTAACTATGAGTTTACCCACCGTCTGCCGCAGCATTGTGAGCGTCGTGTGCGAACAGACCGTGGATCACGGTTTGGTTTTAGTGCACGTTGCTTGCGCAAGCAGGGTTACAAATTGGCTCGCCGCCAAAGGTAGGGCTAACCCGGCACAACGTTGTTGCTGCTGATTCGGGGAGGGTGTTCGGGCACCTTCCCCTTTTTCGTGTGTTCTGCCAAAAGGATGCAGCTGTGCAGCAGTTTGAAGTTTGAATTTCCTATTAGAATTTGTGCCTTCGGCGAGAGTTTGTTTTGTAAGATGAAAAGAGGTGCTGATGCCAGATTTTGCATTTGAGAATGATTTGGGGTGTCGGGTTGCTGGTGTTGACGAGGTTGGCCGTGGTCCACTTGCCGGGCCGGTGACAGCAGCGGCTGTTGTTTTAAACCCCGAATGTATTCCTGACGGTTTGAACGATTCAAAAAAGCTTACTGCTAAGAGCCGTTTGGAATTGTACTGGCAGCTATTGGATTGCGCAGATGTCTCGATTGCGCACGCTTCCGTCGCTGAAATTGACGAGATCAATATTTTGCGCGCCTCGCACTTAGCGATGGAGCGCGCAATTTCCGGTCTGCAGGCTCTACCCGAACATGTTTTGATTGATGGCAATATGATCCCGCGTGGGCTGCATCTTCCTGCAACGACTCTGGTTAAAGGTGACAGTCGATCTATTTCGATTTCAGCGGCCTCAATTGTGGCCAAAGTTTGTCGAGATTGTGTCTTAGTGGATTTAGCGCAACAGTACCCCGGATATGGTTGGGAAACTAACATGGGTTATGGATCAAAAAAGCACATGGAGGCGCTGCAAAAACTGGGAGTAACCCCACACCATAGACGTTCGTTCAAGCCGGTGCACAATATGTTGTATCAAGAGAAAATAGTAACCAACTGATTCAATAAAGAAATTGACCTCGAATCACCTTTGACTCAGATTGGAGCCAACAAACGAGCTCAATAATGAGCCGAGCAGAGGCAGAAAATTATGACTAAAGTTAAGAGTGCTGTGGCACCTGTGAAGACGGCTGTGTCGCTTCCATTGAACGAAATTATTGCTGGCGATTGCATCGATGTGATGAACAGTCTGCCCGCTGAATCTATTGATCTGATTTTTGCAGATCCGCCCTATAACTTGCAGCTCAAAGGTGACTTGCATCGTCCCGACAATTCCAAAGTGGATGCGGTTGATGATCACTGGGACCAATTCAGCAGCTTCCGTGCTTATGACGAATTTACGACTGCATGGCTGAAGGCCGCACGTCGCCTTCTGAAACCTAATGGCGCGATCTGGGTCATTGGTAGCTACCACAACATTTTCCGTGTTGGCGCATCATTGCAGAACGAAGGCTTTTGGATTTTGAACGACGTTGTTTGGCGCAAGTCAAATCCAATGCCAAATTTCCGCGGCAAACGCTTTACTAACGCTCACGAGACAATGATCTGGGCCGGTAAGAACGAAGCCAGCAAATACACATTCAACTACGATGCTTTGAAAGCGCTGAATGAAGGCATTCAAATGCGCAGCGATTGGGTCCTTCCGATCTGCACTGGCCACGAACGTCTAAAAGACGAAGCGGGCGAAAAAGCGCACCCGACACAAAAGCCGGAAAGCTTGCTGCACCGTATCTTGGTTGGTTCCACCAACCCGGGTGATGTGATCCTTGATCCTTTCTTTGGGACAGGCACCACTGGTGCTGTTGCGAAGATGTTGGGCCGTGATTTCATCGGTATCGAGCGTGAAGAAGCATACCGTAAGGTTGCGACGAAACGCATCGCAAATGCTCGCAAATTTGACCGCGAAGCACTGCAGGTCAGTGCCTCTAAGCGCGCAGAACCACGTGTTCCGTTTGGCCAATTGGTTGAGCGCGGCATGTTGCGCCCAGGCGAAGAACTTTATTCGATGAACAAGCGCCATAAGGCCAAGGTACGTGCTGACGGCACCTTGATCGGTGATGATATCAAAGGATCAATCCACCAAGTGGGTGCCCACTTAGAAGGAGCGCCAAGCTGCAACGGCTGGACTTACTGGTGCTTTAAGAAAGACGGGAAAAAGGTTCCTATCGATCTATTGCGTCAACAAGTTCGCGCTGAAATGCACGACTGATCCTTACCTAACACTACAGTTTTACGAACACCGCTGGTGCCAGTGGCCTTTACCCGAGGCCGCATCCAAAGGCACTCAACTATACCCCGCCCTTGTGGCGGGGTTTTTTTTATTCGTGATTGGCTACAGGTCTAGCGCGGCATTGAACTTGTTGCTGAGTTATATGCCGACCAATCGGTGATTTCAGGATAATATATTTCGCGCCATTTACGCAGACGCGAGTTCATGATCCGGCGAAAAAATGGTGAATACATCGCTGCCATTGTCATGATTGGATAGCCATAATTCAGCTGTGGGGCATTTGCTTCTGTATAATTTTCAAAATTGGATAGCGACAGTCGGGTTTGTAATGATGATCCGGATGGCGCTGCAAGTTGATCAGCAGCCAATTTGACGCCTTATGTGTTGTGTTCCAAGAATGTCGTGGTTGTACGTGTTCATATTTACCCTTGCCCAAGTGTTTGCGAGTCAGGCCGTAGTGTTGATAAAATTGACCAATTCGAGCTGCCAAATCGGGGTGCTTGCCTGAAATAGGAACGGTCCAACCCCAACCCATCCGCCCAGAATAAAAGCGAGTAAAAGGAAGCTGCCTTGAAGCGCTGCATATCTCCAGAAAGGGTTGCCACGATCTGTCGAAAGGCAGGTCTTTGCGTGCGAGTATGGCGGCTTCAGCTTCAAGGGCTAACAAAAAAGAACTGCTCAAGACACGATGGAAGTAACGATGGAAATGCTCACCCATGTGTGCAGTGATCGGGTCACGCGGTGTCGCGACGTCGCGGTGATGGACCAACATGTCTTCTGAACGCGAGTGTGAATACATTACCATTTCCAACAAGATATTGGCCATTTGGCTTTCTATTTTGTTCTTTTGGTGCATCAAATCGTGACTGTAATTAATTCCAATTGTTCCCGTTATGACGCCAATACCGAAAAATAATCCGATCTTTTATTATGCCCCAAGTTGTTAGGCATCCGTGACGTAAGCGATAAGGCCGAAAACTGTGATAAATTGTAACGGTGCCCAAATGATCGTGATGAATCGGTACCAATACAGGTCGTCATCAGTTGCATCCAAATCAACATTTCTCACGGCCAAGTCTAACGCCAAGTCGATCCCGGAGAAGAGATACCATGTGAGGAACGGTAACAGCAGAATTATCCAACCACCCTAAGATGCGCCAATCTAAGACTGGGATAAGCGCCAAGGATACCCAAAAAGGAGGGTATTCTGAATTTTTGCCATATCGTAAGCAAGAGTGATTATCGTAAATTCTTTGAGTTGCATAGTGTGCTTTGCGAAGCGATAAATTTGCCTTATTTTTCAATAAGGTCAAATGCTTTGCGCATGACAGTTGGTAAGTCAGAAGGGCGAAAATCGTTGTGGCCTAAGAACAAGAGTTGTTCATCGCTGTCTACTGCCGCAGTCATGACGGTCAATAACAGATGAAAATGGGTAAAAGTATGGCGGACCTCGCCTTCTGCGGCTTTCCAGTTGGCAGATGTCGGAGGTGTTCCTGGCGGTCGTGGAGCATCTGAGTCAATCCAGTCAGAACCAGGAAAACCCAGCATGCCACCCAGTAACCCTTTGTCAGGCCGGCGCTCCATCAGCCATGCGCCATCGGAGCGACGGCCCAAATACACGGTGCCATGGCGTACTGGCTTTGGCTTCTTAGGTGTCTTTTGGGGGAGTTCCAGCGCGGTGCCTTTTTTACGGGCTTTGCAAGGCTCCCGCCACGGACAGATGTTACATGCTGGTGATTTTGGCGTGCAAATAGTTGCGCCCAAGTCCATGACCGCTTGGGCGTAATCGCCTGTGCGTAGTTTTGGCGTTAGACGTTCTGCTTTGGCCGTCAGTTCTGCCTTAGCTGCGGGTAGTGGTGTGTGAATATCGTAAAGCCGCGCCATCACGCGCTCGACGTTCCCGTCTACCACAACTTGCCGCAAATCATAGGCGATCGAAGAAATTGCGGCCGCAGTGTAGGGGCCAATTCCGGGCAAACTTAGGAGGGTCGCGTGATTATCGGGAAACACTCCGCCATGTTCATTCATGATGGTGCGCGCGCATTTCAATAGGTTTCGGGCGCGGGCGTAATAACCTAAACCAGCCCATTCCCCCATAACATCGCCATCTGCAGCTGCAGCAAGGTCCGCAACTGTGGGCCAACGCGCGGTGAACCGATGAAAATAGTCTTTAACTGCGGCGACAGTCGTCTGTTGCAGCATAACTTCCGACAACCAAATTCGATAGGGATCAGGGCGTACGCCGGCCTTTTTTTCAGTTGGTGGCGTACGCCAAGGCATTGGGCGCGCGTGAACATCGTACCATTCAAGTAAATTTGAACTGAGATCACGCAATCTTTATGCTCCGAATTGTCTTGTTTCGCTGGTCTGGGCGGGGTGATCCGCTATTATGTCTGTCGATAGTAAGGAACATAGCTTTGGTTCAGCGACGCACCAGCACAAAAGGGTTCAAACGCACAGCAACTTTGTTGGGTAACCGAATTCGCGCGGCCAGTGAAAGTCGCGGTTTTGCGCAAAGCCGCTTGCTGACCAATTGGGCAGAGATAGCAGGGCTAGATATTTCCTCAGTCGCAAGACCTGTCGAAGTTAGCTATTCGCGCGGCGGCTTGGGCGCGACCCTGACATTGTTGACGACGGGGGCGCAGGCTCCGATGTTAGAGATGCAAAAGGAACAAATTCGTGCCAAAGTTAATTCGGTGTATGGTTATAACGCTATCGCCCGCGTGCGGATCACGCAAACTGCGACCACGGGCTTTGCTGAAGGTCAGGTCGATTTTACCCATCGCCCCAAATCAGTAAGCGAAATGATTCCAGACGCAGGAATTGTGAAACGCGCAGCAGAGACAACACAAGCTGTCGGTGATGAAGGGCTGCGTACAGCTCTTGAGCGACTTGGAACCAATGTAATGAAACAAAAAACCACCCAGACCTAAGGATTACGATATGAAACGCATTCTTCCAATGATTATCGCTGCGCTTGTCGGCGTTGGCGCGTACTTTATTTTTGTACACGAAACCTCAAGCAGCGTATCCCAATCTGTGGAATTAACCGCACCGGCAGAAGCTGTTGCAACTGAAGTTGCTGATAATGCTGATGGTAACTCTGAAGTAAGCACATCAACTATTCCTGACATGATGATTGGCAATCCGGATGCCAAAGTCACTGTAATCGAATATGCATCCTACACTTGTCCCCACTGTGCCTCGTTTCATGCGGGTACATTTAAGGACCTTAAGAAAAATTACATCGATACGGACAAGATCAACTTTGTCTTCCGTGAAGTGTATTTCGATCGCTACGGGTTGTGGGCATCCATGATTGCGCGTTGTGCTGGGCCAGAAAAATTCTTTGGTTTGACAGATCTGATGTTCCAATCCCAATCTTCATGGACACGTGCAGGTGAGCCAGCGGCAATTATTGATGAGTTGCGCAAACTTGGCCGTCTTGCCGGAATCGATGGTGAAACGCTTGAAGTCTGCTTGAACGACAATGAAAAAGCTAAATCCCTGATTGCTTGGTATCAAAACAAAGCGGGCGCAGATAACATCGATAGCACCCCTAGTTTTATCATCAATGGTAAGAAGTACACGAACATGAGCTTGGCTGAGATGTCAGAAATTATCGACGCTGAGCTAAAGTAAACTTTCAAGACAATAGTTGGCGCGTCTTTGGAGGCGTCAGCCATTCGTCGTTTGGGCGCGGCTACCTTTAGGCCAATGGCAATTTTTTTAATGCCGATTGCAATGCGCTATCATCTTCAAATTGCAATCGAACGGGCAGGGTAATAACCTTCGTTCGAAAGGCCGAAGGCAAGCGTACAGCATCCTTTTCAGTTGTAACCAATTGCGCGCCTTTTGCGCGGGCGTCAGCTTCAAATCGTGCAAGCAAATTGGCGGATAGCTTCTGATGATCATCCAATGGTTCAGTGTGCACCACCTCTGCCCCGAGCTTGCGTAATGTCGCAAAGAACTTTTCTGGATACCCAATTCCGGCGAAGGCAAACGCCCGTGTATCGGTCCAATCCATGCCTGTCATCAGCGGTTCTAAGGCTGCTGTCAGGTGAAGTGTTTGGAGATGTGGCTGAGAGTTTGCAAAGGTTTCCTGCTTTGATGGCGTCCCAATGGACAACAATAAATCTGCGCGCGCCAATCCTTCGGTGATTGGTTCACGCAATGGGCCTGCTGGCAAACACTGCCCATTCCCAAAGCCATTTTTGGCATCAACGACGATGATGGATAGGTCTTTATGAAGTGCAGGGTTTTGGTGGCCGTCGTCCAGTACAACAACTGTAGCACCTGCGTCTTGCGCGGCTTTGCCACCCAATGCGCGATCCTTTGAAATCCAAACTTCTGCAAAAGCAGCAAGTAGTAAAGGCTCGTCACCTACCTGATCCGATGTGTGAATCGCTGGGTCCACACGAACTGGACCTTCCAACGTGCCGCCATAGCCGCGGCTGACGATATGTGGGGTGTGAAACAGATCACGTAAACGCTCGGTGACTGCGATCACTGTTGGAGTTTTGCCAGTTCCACCAGCGTTGATGTTACCGATGCAAACAACGGGTATGTTTAGTTTTAGGTGTAATCCTTTTGCTAGCCGCCATGCCGTCGCTGCGGCGTAAAGATGGCCCAAGGGTGCAAGCACTTTGGCTTGCCAGCTAGAAGGTTGGTCCCAGAACTTTGGTGCGTGCATCAATAGTTTCCTCCTTCAGCAGCATCTAAAGCAGTTGCGACCAATTCGGTAATCCGGTCAGTTACATCCGCACCTTGTGAGACGACATCCCAACCCGACATCGCCATAGATGCAGCATGATCGGGTGAAATTAATTGCGCCACTGCCCCTCCAAGGGCTCGGGTATCATTGACGATGCGTGCAGCGCCTGCCGCTGCTAACCTTGTATAGCTTGGCATATAATTGCGCACATTTGGTCCGTAAAGGATCGCAGTTCCCAAACCCGCTGCCTGCAATGGATCAAGACCATGCTGGCCAGATGCCAATGAACTGCCAAGGAAGGATAGCGGGGCAATGCGATACCAAAGCCCAAATTCGTTCTGAGCGCTGGCCAACAAGACTTGGCAATTGTCATCGGGCATTTCGCCGTTTTCCCAAACTGAACTGCGCAAACCATCGTCCTTCATTTGCGCTTCACAGGCAGATGCTTGTTCTTCACCGGCTGGATTCAAAACCAACAGCAGACGATGCGAAAGGCGAAGGGCGTGGCGGTGCGCGGCAAGTACAGTGTGGACTTCGTTTGGTTGAACAGCTGCAGCAAACCAAATTGGCCGTCCGCCTATGATAGCTGAGAATTCATCGAAGTCGCTTTGGGTGTAAGGGAGCGACAAACTGCCTGCCAAAAGAGGACCACTTAGTTCTAAGGTTACACTGCTCCGCATCAACTTTGTGAGCCGCGCTTTCGCAGGTTCTGAGCGAACTAGAACGTTGTCGAAGGAGGCCATAACATCACGTGCGACTTCGGGTAACCAGCGATCACGACGGTTTTCGAAACCGACTTGATCGGCGTCAGCCATAATGAGGTGCACTCCATTTGCGCTTGCCGCCAATATCAAGTTTGGCTGCAATGCCCCCCAAAGCCACAAACCAACAGTTGGCTGCCAATGTCCAAGGAAAGTTGCGATGTCGTTCGGATGTTCGCTAGGTGCCGCGTCGATAATTATCCAAGAGCAAGGTGAAGTAAGTTTATCGGGGGTCGTGATCAAAATGCTCAAACCGTCACGCTGCGCGCAAAGCCATTTCGCAAGATCAAGTATTGCCAACCCGTTTCCGGTTTCTGGTGCATTCAGCCACAGCACCTCACCCGATGGGCGATCCTTTGAGGGAGAGTATTTCGTAGGATGGCTGCGCCGTACGAGCGCACGGTAGGCTGACAATTCTAGGGATTTTGGCATGACTGATTTTCATCCCCCATACTTGGGCTTCAAAGCCATCAGCGCCTGATTATGGATATCTACGCCACCTGCTACAACGCCATTCAATAGTGATGTGGGATGGTTAAAGATCAATGGCTGCCCTGTCTGGTCAGTGATTTTGCCTCCAGCTTCGCTGACAATAAGTGCGCCTGCGGCAATATCCCATTCCCAACTAGGTCGAAAAGTGAACATGGCATCGTACTTACCTTCAGCAACAAGTGCCAAACGGTAGGCAAGCGATGGACGATGGTTGCGTTCAAAGTCTGGGACACCGTTTGGCCAGAACCGCGGTTCAACATTTAACTTGGTAGACAAGATTGATGCGCCCGTGAGGTTTGACTGATTTGAGACCTTTAGGGGCTTCCCATTGAGCCATGCTCCTTGGCCAAAAGCAGCGGTGTACATCTTGCTAAGCATGGGCAGATAAACCACAGCAGCTGTTATCAAGCCACGATCTGCAATGGCAAAGGAATGTGCCCATGTGCTGGCACCCTCTGCATAGCTGCGCGTTCCGTCGATCGGATCAAGGATGAATATCTTGTCTTGGGATAGGCGTTCAATTGTATCGTCAGTTTCTTCTGATAGCCAACCATAGTCGGGACGAGCAAGGCGAAGTGTTGCAGACAGCATTTCGTTAACGGCCAGATCAACTTCTGTTACTGGGCCAACCCCATCGGGCTTGTCCCACTTCTTAGCAGTCTTGCCACAATAGCTAGTGGCAATGCGCCCTGCGATCAGGGCAGCATCGACTAGCAGTTTTAGGTCATTTGCCGGCAAGGGTCATTCCCTCGACCAACAATGATGGGACGACACGGCTTAGGTGGGTGCGGGCATCATTTGCTGGAACAATACTCATCAACATCTGACGCAGGTTACCAGCGATAGTGCATTCGTTCACCGCGTATTGGACTTCGCCGTTTTCCACCCACAATCCTGCGGCACCGCGTGAATAATCACCAGTATTTGGATTGATGGTTGAGCCGATCATTGAGGTCACTAACAGGCCGGTTCCCATGTCACGAATTAGGTCGCTCTTGGATTCAGTGCCTTGCGTTAGCGCGGTGTTCCAAATGCTAGGTGAGGGGCCGGATGCGGTACCACGTGCGGCATTACCAGTAGATGTCATGCCTAATTTGCGCCCATTCGCCAAATCCAAGGTCCAACCCGTCAAAATACCATCTTCAATGATAGCGCGCTTTGTGGTTGGTAAACCTTCAGCATCAAATGGGCGAGATGCACTTGTACGTGGGCGGTGTGGATCCTCAAGAACGGATAGGTGTGCAGGTAAAACCTGTTCACCTAATGAGTCGCGCAACCATGATGCGCCTCGACCAACTGAGGCACCATTTACTGCGGCGAGAAGATGACCAATCAAGGTGGATGAAACACGTTCGTCGAATAATACTGGGTACGATCCGGTTGGTGGTTTCCGTGCGTCTATGCGGGCAAGGGCGCGTTCTGCAGCTTCACGCCCGATTCCGCCAGCATCGCGTAGATCAGCCTGAAAGATGCGACTATCACCAGCGTAATCGCGCTCCATTCCAGTACCTGTGCCAGCAATCGCAACACAGCTTAGGGCACGATCTGTCCGTGCATATCCTCCCGAAAATCCATTACTTGCGGCCAGATGAATCTGTCGTGCGCCATAAGCTGCGCTGGCAGATTGAACTTGGGTAATACCATGAACGTCCATTGCAGCGGCTTCTGCTTCAGCGGCGTCTTGTTGCAAAGTATCGGGTGCAGGTTCTGGCGTGGCATCGTGCAATTCTAGCGCATCAATGTCCCAATCGGCAATCAACTGAGATGGATCAGCAAGGCCCGCATAGGGATCATCAGGCGCCTCTTGTGCCATAGCCACAGCGCGCTGCGCCATTTCATCAATGGTGCGTGTTGACGTGTCGGATGCCGAAACATTTGCAATCTTTTGATCAACAAAGACGCGAAGGCCAATATCGATCCCTTCAGAGCGTTCAGCATGTTCCAATGCACCAGCTCGTACGTCAATCGAGACTGATGTGCCTTGAACTGCCATTGCATCAGCGGCGTCGGCCCCCGCACGTTTGGCGGCAGATAAAAGTGATTGTGTCAGCGCGTCGAGGGGCTGCGGCATTTGGCGTCTCCCTTGGAAGTTGGTTATGAGGTACCCTTGCTGTGGGCGTGGCGCAAGGGTTGGCCAAAAAAGGGCCGCGCGAAATGCACGGCCCATTCCGAAAAATTCGTCGATTTATTGGATGTGCTGACCGTTGGCTAAGATACGACCTGCGTCGTTAATCTCAATCTTAGAGGTGACGGTGTCTGGTTTTGTTCCAGCACGTGCGAATAGGCCCATCATCATGCGGGCACCCATCGCTTGCCGCTCTTGGAGTGTACCCATGTTGACCAAGTTATCCAGCAGACCATTGCCACCAACCAGTTTCAGATCAATGCCACCTGTTGGGCGCGGCATGCCTTCAAAACTGACCAAATCGGTATTGTCGAATGTGAAGTCGCCAGTCGCTGTTAAGCGAGCGCCGACGGCGTCAACGATAAGTGAATTCAGCGATAGGGCATTCAATTCACCAAGCGCGGCACCACTACTTTCCAATGCAGCTGCTTGATCGGGGCCAAATAAATCAAATAGGACTTTTGCCTTGCCGGAAAGATCAACTGCGAACGTTGCAGGATTGCGTGGTAAGTTTTCGGCTGGATCAAACATGTTCCACAGCATATCTGAAACTGTGAAATCACCCATCGTGAACCCAAATGCGAAATCTTGTTCATCATCGGATTTGTGCAGTGGCATTGTGACGTTAAATTTAGATGTTGCCATGCTAAGTGTGATTGGGAGCGGAACATCAGGCATCAGTGCATTTATGGCTAAGTTGTCTTGGCCGATGCTATAACGCAAACCGTTCCCATCCATTGTGAATACAATCTCACCGCCGGTTGAGGAGGTCGTTGCAGTGCCCGCGCCATCGGGTCCATTAAAGGCGATGTCCATATTGCCAGCTTGGTAAGAAGCTGTACTGTGCACAGCGAAGCCAGCGTCCAACATTGTAGCGAAATCTTGTGCTTTTATGCCTGTGATTGGGATACTGCCTAAGCTGTTTGAGGCCAATTCTTGCAATGCCCCGTCCATCTTGATTGTACCGCCAGTTTCTGGATCAGAGAATGCGACATCGTATGTGATCAATCCAATGGAACCGGATTGTGAGTATTCCCGCAATTCAGACGTTAAAGATGTTGAGTCGACGTTGACGTTCTTTAAGCTGACCTTTGCTCTGGCAAATTCAGGGCCAATGGTTTCGTCATCGACGGTTAGGCTGTCCAACGTTATATCCAACGCATTTGCAGAATAAGCGTAATTAAAATTGTCGGGGTCGCCAGTCACGACCATGTTCAAACCGTCTTGGTTGTATCCTATTGATGCGCTAACTGCTTCTCCAGATTCCAGGGTCAAATCAACGTCGAATATTGGTTTTTCGGGAATGGATATGCGAACACTGCCATCGCCTTGTTCTGTAAATTGGATTTCTAGTATCTTGGCATTTATGCTGTCGTTACCTGAAGCAAAATTTATCTTTATTTTAACGTTTGTGATTGTTAGCACATTTCCGGAAACAGATTCATTTGCACTAATTTCATGCCCCATCGAAGTCATGTAACCTTGCCAGTTCTCCCAAACGTTGGCGTTTGTGACATCGGCAAAGCCGGCCGTTGTACCAAACAAAAGGCTAACGGCTGACGTGAAATAAATTTTTGAAAACTTAGACATCAATTAAATTCCTGATCTTTCGGAGAAACAGTTAGGTAATTTATGGTTTAACAGCGCAGCGGTGGGGTCAAGGGCGCAGGACGCTAGACGCGCAACCTTTCGCAGATTATTAAATAAGCACAGTCTTTGAATTTTAAAGGGTTTCGAAAATGAACGTAGCAGGAAAAACCGTTGTAATTACAGGTGCAAGCCGTGGAATTGGTGCGGAAGCTGCAGGCGTCTTTGCTGCTGCTGGTGCAAATGTTGTGCTGATAGCGCGTACTTCGGATGCGATCGAAAACCTTGCGGCTGAGATCGGTGAGCAAGCCTTAGCACTAACCTGTGACGTAGCTAGCTATGTTTCGATTGAAGGTGTTATTGCAAAGGCCAAAGAAACCTTTGGTAGTGTCGATATCTTGATTAACAACGCAGGTGTAATCGAACCGATCGCCCACCTCGCGAGTGCAGACCCAGATGAATGGGGTACCGTCATTGATATCAACCTGAAGGGTGTATTCAACGGCATGCGGGCTGTCTTGCCGATGATGATCGCCTCGGGTGGCGGTAGTATCTTTACGATCAGTTCAGGAGCAGCCCACGGCCCTGTTGAGGCGTGGAGCCATTACTGTGCTTCCAAAGCTGCGGTGAAAATGCTGACGGAGTGTGTTCACAAAGAAAACGGTGCTGATGGCATTCGTGCGATTGGGCTTTCACCGGGGACGGTTGCGACCCAAATGCAGGTTGAGATCAAGGCGTCTGGGATCAATCCTGTCAGCCAATTGGATTGGGACGTTCATATTCCAGCGGATTGGCCCGCGCGCGCATTGCTTTGGATGTGTGGTTCGGATGCTGATCAATACTGTGGCCAAGAGCTATCGTTGCGGGACGAAGATTTGCGCAAACGGGTTGGCCTGATTTGATTGACCTAGCTAAATTAAACGGCATTTGGACCATCACCATTAATCGCCCCGAAAAGGCGAATTCTCTGACGCTCGAGATGCTAACTGAGTTGGCGTTGATTGCTGAAAGCGCAGGGGATGCGAAGGCGGTTATAATCACTGGCGTTGGCAAAGTTTTCAGTGCGGGTGCTGATCTGGATCAGGCGCGTGCTGGTTTGGCAGTATCAGATATTTGGGAACGTTTGTCCGGAGCCATCGAGAACTTGCCATGCCTGACCATTGCGGCATTAAATGGGACACTTGCGGGTGGCGCGACGGGGATGGCATTGGCTTGCGATATTCGTATTGCCGTCCCAACGGCTAAGTTCTTTTATCCAGTGATGAAGATGGGCTTTTTGCCACAACCCTCTGATCCCACACGGATGACCGCTTTGATTGGGCCCGCACGAACCAAATTTATTTTGATGGGTGGTCAAAAAATCACCGCATCTGAGGCGCTTGATTTTGGGCTGGTTGAATGGCTGGTTGAACCTGAAGAATTGATGGATTGTGCAAACGACCTTTGTCACGATGTTATGAATGCGAGCCCTGAAATAGCCCAAGGAATAAAGGCTATGTGCCGCTAACCCTTGCGCCAAGGCCTCAGGCACTGCATTGACGGTTTTAAGTTGGTAAAGGTGAAACCACGTTTGATATAAACTAAGTAACACAGCCAGAAATTGTCCAAACAGCTGCCGGATATTTGGTCCAAGGTTGGGAACTTGCGGCAAGTTGGTTGCTTAGTCCCGCGCCGTTTCGTTATGCAGTTTTTACCACTGCTCTTGCCGTTATTAGCTTACGGATTCACAGGCATTGGAGAGGAGATTGTACGATCCTTGTTCGACAGTGGTGCTGTGATTGCCTATGGTAAACGGGTCTTCTTGTTCCTGGCCGTGCGGGTATTGGTTCCATCGTTCATTACCGATCAGTTGCTCAAAACAATTGGCAAATTCGTATTTATCCCGATTTTTGCACTTTATGCTCTGGGCCTCCTGGATTTGGCACAAGAACAGCTAACCGCCACCGAAGTTGCCGTCGGTAACATCAAGTTTTCCGTCATGGCACTGGTACCTGGTCTGATTGCTGGTTCTTTGCTGTTTTGGTTGGGCGGATGGTCCAACCAGCAATCCGCATCCTTCATCCACAAGCAAGAAGAAACGCGCCCGTCTTTGCGCCAATTGGCAAGCAAGACGTTTGAGTTCATGGTCTTCGGCACCGCCTTCTTGCTGCTTATGAACATTATGGGCATCAACCTTAGCACGCTTGCTGTTTTGGTGGTTCCATTGGTGTTGGTCTGGGTTTTGGCGTACAAAAGATTGCGGCCAACTTTATGTCTGGTGTGATCCTTCTAGTCGAAGGCCAAGCCGCTGTTGGTGATTATGTTGAGATGGATGGTGGCGAAGCTGGTGTGATTGTGCGCATGACTGCACGGGCTGCAATCTTGGAAACCTGCGATCGTCGCTGGATCGTTATTTCAAAGAAAGATTTCATCACCACACGGGTTGTGAATTACTCAGACAGTGGATCTGCTAATCGTTATGATGCGCCGTTTTCGGTTAGCTACGATACTGATATTAACTTTGTACCTGCTATCGTTTTAGCGGCTGTAGCAAAGCTGCTGGAGATGTTAGATCAACCTTGTCCACCTGATTGTGAACTGATTGATGGATTTTGGTGACAGTGGTATGGATTCCTCACTTGAATTCTGGGTGAACAGAAGCAATGACGGACAACATAAATACAAATCAAAAGTGCTATTCGCCATATGGAATGCACTAAAAGACGCAGGCATCGAGATATTTTATCCGCACCGCGTTGTTGAGATTAAAGGCGATATGAAAGGCCTGAAACTATGACAAAAACTGCAGCCATTATTGGCGGGGGGCCTGCCGGATTGATGGCTGCCGAAATGTTGGCCAAAGCTGGTGTTTCAGTGACTGTATATGATGCGAAACCGTCACTTGGGCGCAAGTTTTTGATGGCTGGCAAGTCCGGCTTGAACATCACCAAAGACGAAGGTTTGGAAGCATTGTTAGAGGCCTATGGTGCGCATTCAGAAGAAATGCGCCCAATGGTTTCCATGTTTGATTCTTCTAAAGTGAAGGGCTGGGTTCGTAGTTTGGACCAGCCAATTTTTATCGGATCGTCGCGTCGTGTGTTCCCGGAAGCGATGAAAGCCTCTCCGTTATTGCGTGCATGGTTTGCGCGTTTGGACGAGTTGGGCGTCACCCGTTTAGCACGGTGGAAATTCAAAGATTTTAACGGTGGCGGGCTAGAGTTTGATACACCAGATGGGCCCCAAACGCTTCAGACAGACGTGACTGTTTTGGCTTTGGGCGGTGCCAGTTGGGCCAAGTTGGGGTCTGACGGTGCATGGGCTAAATTGTTGGCAGATAGAGATATTCCAGTCGTCCCTTTTGGCGCGGTAAACGTTGGATTGCGTGTTGACTGGTCAGAGCATATGGCCAAACATTTTGGGACTCCGATCAAAACGGTCGCTTGGACGGTCAATGGTGAGACATCGCGCGGCGAAGCAGTCGTTTCGACCCGTGGTATTGAGGGCGGGGGCGTCTATTCACTGTCTGAGGCGGTGGGGGCAGGTGCTGATCTAACTATGGATTTGTTGCCGGATGTTAAACTCGAAGATGTCGCGCATCGACTGTTTAAACCACGTGGTAAAACCAGCCTTTCGAACCACCTACGCAAGGCGTTGCGTATGTCACCGGTTAAGATTGCATTGCTTCAGGAGCTTGGTCGTCCATTGCCTAAAGAAGCTGGAAAGCTTGCACAATTGATCAAGGCATTGCCAGTTCCTGTTGCGGGTTTGAACCCGATGGATGAGGCGATTTCGACGAGCGGTGGCGTTGCTTGGGAATCATTGGATAAGAGCCTTATGATCCGTGATTTACCGGGTGTATTTTGCGCGGGTGAGATGCTGGATTGGGCGGCCCCAACGGGGGGGTATTTGCTGAATGGTTGTCTGGCAACAGGCCGCTGGGCGGGTATCTCGGCCATCCGCTTTTTAGGTGTTGCTGAAGCCGAAAAAGTAACGTCGGTATCGTGTAGGTAAAACGTCGGTGCGAATTACCGACTGCCCAACATCGCAAGACGAATAAACGCGCGCTCGACTAATGCCATGGCGGGCGCGTTTTGGCCTGCGCTGCGCAGCTTTAGATCGGTGTCTGTCAAAACAATAAGAGCGGTTTCTAATTTTGCAGGACCCCAACGGCGCGCTTGGCTGATGATGCGATCTTTGTTTGGACCCCAAACATTTGGACGTCCTGTTGTGTCACATGCCACGCGGTGTAGAGATCGAAAATGGCGCATTGCGCCGATGCACAACGACACTGCATTCACGCCTTGGGCTTGAAGCTTGCGCAAAACGGGACCAATCTGATCAGCGCGCGCATCAGCGACAACCATCAAGATGTCATCGATATCCGCCTCGGTTGAGGAGGGTGCACAGGCTGCGATGTCTTCCTCAGACAGTGGAGATGAATCGCTGAGTTTATAGAGTGTGATCTTGTCGACAGTCTGGCGAAAATCACCTGGCGACAGGGATTGAGCGAGGTCGTTCAAAACATCCATTACATTGCCCGTTGGCATGTGTAATCCAGCTTCGCGTAGTGCGGTTTCGATCTCTTGACGCGTTGGAGGGTTGTCAAAGATTGCGGCTGCGAAGGCGTTTTTATGGGCTTCAAAAGCTTTTAATGTTTTCGACGTCTTCTTAAGGTTGCCAGCAGTGACGATGATTTGTGCATCGCCTTCCTGCCATTGGTTCAGCGCGTCAATGATTGTGTCATCAACGAAGCTGTTAGCGTCTTCCACAAAGGCGACGCGCGGGCCAGGGAAAAAACCGATAGCTTTGACGGCGTCCAGCAGCAAGGCTTTGTCTTTACGCAATTCGCCAGCAGGAATGCGGGTGAGGCGCATTTCTTCTTCGCCTTGGGGGCCAACAAGCGCTGCAATAACGTCTTGGCGTTTGAGCGCGACGCGCATCGCGTCCGTGCCATAAATCAATAACCCTGCCTTGTTAGCATTTGGTTTTGAAAAATAGCCGTTGGCTTGCGCGCCAGTCAGCTTCATGAGGGCAAATCAGCAGTGGTGATTATGTGGTCTATCAGCTTGTCAGCCAAAATGATCATCAGGCGCTCCTGTGCGTCTTCTCTAGTGGCTTGACTGCTGATGGTGCTGCCTGCTGCTGAAGAACTAGTAAAGCTGTTCACATTGCCAGAACCGACGATTTGTCCGGTTTGTGTGTCGCGTAGGGTGTATTGTGCGGTGCCCAGAAGGTTGTACCGGTTGATGTTACCGATTGAGTTAATGCCAAGTGCCTTTAGAGAGGTTGAAACAGAAACCCCCAGATCAAACCGTGGATCAGCTGCGCGGCCCAGACGTTTTTCTAATTGTCGTGTCAGTAGATAGTGGTCGCGCGTCTTGGGTTCTTGAACCAAGACGCTGTTGAGTAGAACATTTGCACTGCCATCCGTGCCGTAAACGGGCGCGAAACCGCATGCCGTTAGCGCCAAGAATGGCAGTATCAAAAGGTATTTAAACAACGACATTCACAATCCGCCCTGGGACAATAATCACTTTTTTGGGCGTTCCACCATCAAGCGCTTTTTGGACAGTTTGCGTTGCTAAGGCCAGTTTTTCAACATCATCCTTTGGCATATCCACAGGAACCGTGATTTCGCCGCGACGTTTGCCGTTGATTTGGATTGGCATAGTGACGCTTTCATCCACCATCATCTGTTCATCAGCTTTTGGCCACGGTGCGGTTGTTGCGAGGCCTGCACCACCTTGAGTGGCCCAGATATCTTCAGCCAAGTGCGGGGTCATCGGTGCCATTAATTGTGCCAAGACTTTGATCGCTTCGTGTTGCACGGCGTAGCCTGCCTTGGTTTTTTGCATAACGGCTGTGAAGCCATAAAGCTTTGCAATCGCTGCGTTGAACCCAAAGGATTCAACGCCCACGGTGACGTCGTGGATCGCTTTGTGCATGGCGCGCAGAAGATCGTCATCGCCCGTACCTTTGGCGTCTTTGTCCATTTCTGCGATGCGGGTGGAGATATTGTGCACGCGGTTCAGGTGTTTGTATGCTGCTTCTGCCCCAGAGGCTGTCCATTCTACATCCCGCTCGGGAGGTGAGTCTGACAGCACAAACCAACGCGCTGTGTCTGCGCCGTAGTTAGCGATGATGCCAAGTGGATCGACCACATTCTTTTTGGATTTGGACATTTTGGCGGAAGGTGTGATTTGCACTTCTGTGCCATCCATCAACTTACCGTCAGTCACATCCTCGGGCAGGTGATAGACTGGGCGCCCCCGTTCGTCTTTAGTCTCGTAGATCTCGTGCGTCACCATGCCTTGTGTGAACAGCGCGTTGAACGGTTCAATCGCGCCTTCGGGCAAGTGCCCAGTGATCTGCATCGCGCGGGCAAAGAAGCGTGAGTAAAGAAGGTGAAGTATCGCGTGCTCGATTCCGCCGATGTATTGATCGACGTTCATCCAATATTCTGCGTCTTCTTTTACCATTGGCGTGTTTGCGTGTGGTGATGTGAAGCGTGCGAAATACCATGAGCTGTCCACGAAGGTGTCCATCGTGTCTGTTTCACGCAGTGCTGCCTTGCCGCAGGATGGGCAGGCTGTGTTGCGCCATGTTGGGTGGCGGTCCAGCGGATTGCCCGGAATGTCAAAGGTGACATCAAACGGCAGTTCGATTGGCAGGTTATCTTTCTTCTCTGGTACAACCCCGCAATCGTCGCAGTGCACAACAGGGATCGGGCAGCCCCAATAGCGTTGACGGGACAGCCCCCAATCGCGCAGGCGATATTTTGTGACGCCTTGGCCGATGCCTTTGGCTTCGCAGAAATCGATGGCGGCTGCGATGGCTTGTTCCCCGGTCTGCCATTGCTCACCTGCGAAACCACCGTTGTAGAACACCTTTTCGGTTTTCATTGGCACGTAGGCTTCAGTTATTTTTGGGTCTGCGTCTTCCGTTGGAAGGAAGGTCGAGATAATTGGCAGCTCGTATTTCGTTGCGAATTCGAAATCGCGCACGTCGTGCGCAGGACAGCCAAAGATCGCGCCAGTTCCGTAATCCATCAGGATAAAGTTCGCGATGTAGACGGGCAGATGGTGATCTGTGTTTAATGGGTGGCGCACAGTGATACCAGTGTTGAAACCCATCTTTTCAGCGGTTTCAACTTCGGCAGCCGTTGTGCCGCCTTTGCGACATTCAGCGCAGAATGCGGCAAGCTCTGCATTGTCGGCCTCTAGCGCTTTGGCCAAGGGGTGATCAGGAGAGATGCCCACAAAGGACGCGCCGTTCAATGTGTCGGGACGGGTGGTGTAGACTTCGATTCCGTCGTGACCTTTGGGCGCATTCGCCGTTGTGGGGAATGCAAACTGTAAGCCGCGGGATTCACCAATCCAGTTTTCCTGCATCAACCGCACTTTGGCAGGCCAGTTGTTCAGGCCCTCAAGAGCTGCGTTCAATTCGTCTGCATAGTCGGAGATCTTAAAGAACCATTGTGTCAGATCGCGTTTTTCGACTTCCGCGCCTGAACGCCAGCCTTTGCCGTCGATAACCTGTTCGTTGGCCAGGACGGTCATGTCTTCTGGGTCCCAGTTGACGGAGGCATTCTTACGGTGGATCAGACCAGCGGCAAGGAAATCAAGGAACAAGGCCTGTTGCTGGCCATAGTACTCGGGATCGCAGGTTGCAAATTCACGGGACCAGTCGATGGACAGGCCCAGTGGCTTCATCTGGCCGCGCATATCGGCGATATTGTTGTAGGTCCATGTTTTAGGGTGGCCACCAATTGCCATCGCCGCGTTTTCCGCAGGCATGCCGAATGCATCCCAACCCATTGGGTGCAGGACGTTGTGACCGGTGCTGATCTTGTACCGCGCGATCACGTCGCCCATGGTGTAGTTGCGCACGTGGCCCATGTGGATACGTCCAGATGGGTACGGAAACATCTCTAGTACATAGTACTTCGGCTTGGCTTCATCGCGGACGGCGGTGAAGACGCCCTCTTTGTCCCATGCTGCTTGCCAGCGGGCTTCGATTTCGGAGGGGGTATATGCGGCCATGTGTATGTCGTGTCCTGTAGAATGTGAAAACGCCGGGCGATTAGCCCGGCGCAAAAATCGTTTCGGGTATTGGTACGCTTAGAAGCGGCCGTCTTGGATGCGCAGCTGGCGCGCGCGCGATAAAATTGCATCTTCAACAGCACGTGTTGTCGCTGCTGGTGCAGCGCCACCACGTGTCTGTAGTGCGACAGTTAGTGAACGTGCGTCCAAAGCAGGATCATCAATCAGAACCGTTGCACGGTAAGCGTGACCACCATTGAGTGGTGTGCCGTACCCGGTCACGATGACGCCGGTAAAGGGATCGATGGTTTGGATTGGCAAGAAGTCCAGAACCTCAATCGCGGCTGTCCAAATATATTTGTTTACCGCAATGACATTGTCGTTCTTTTGCTTTTGGAAAAAATCCCAAAAGGTTGACCCATGTTCTTCTTCAGCCTTTTGGGGCGCGCTGGCTTCACCAGATGATAAAGCGCCAGTTCCGATCTTTTGACCGCTACAACCACTAACTGCGAAGGCCACAACCAAAACTGCCGCGATTTTCATCGATTTTAATGTGTTCATTGGCTGTACTCGCATTGGTTTGGTGGCAACTTAGCGAAGGGCTGGGTGCTGAGCAAGATTAATGTCAGCGGATATCTATTGTGCATCGAATAGTATCGTTACAGATCAACGTTTCAGTGAAAAGGGGGGGTGTGGCAAAGCTGCATCATTCAGTGGCGCAATTATTTGGCAATGTTTGGAGGGCTTGCAAAGCCAGCCCCGAAAAGGCGAAACAGTCGCTATACCCTTTCCGGAGTCACCGGTTCGGGCTAAATTTTTTTCAACCCGAGGGAAAACTCATGAAAAACATTCTTCTAGCTTCAACAGCTTTGATCGTATCAGCTGGTTTTGCAGCTGCAGACACTGCAATGTCAGCTTCTGCAAAGCTTACATATGGTAACTACGGTACAGGCACAGCTCCCGGCGCAGCAGATCAGTCTTTCTCATCTGAGGCTGATGTTGATATCAAAATGACAGGTGGCGGCGATACAGTTTCTTACACAGCCGCTCTTGAGTTGGACGAAGGCGGAAGCGCAGCAGCTGCACTTACTTTGTCTACTTCTGGCGTAACACTTACTTACGACGCGAACGACATTTCTGACATCACATCTACAGGTACTGACGGTGAAGATGACAACGAAGCTGATATCAAGATTTCCTACGCTGCTGGCGGCATGACAGCCTCATACGCCACTGATCTGGATACTTCAGATCTAGGTTACGCTGTGAATCTTGGCTACGCTGAAGGCGACATCAGCTTGGGTCTTGAGACTGATGGTACAACATCCGAAGTAACTGTTGGTTATACAATGGGCGATATTGCTTTTGCTGCAAATGCAAACAACGCAAGCGCTTGGGATGTTTCAGTAGCTTACACATTGGGTGATTCTACAATCACAGTAGCAACAGATGAAGCTTCAGTCGCTACTGTAGCACTTGCTACTACATTGAATGGCTTGGCTTTGTCCGCTAAAACTGGTGCAGACAATGAGTTCTCTGTAGGTTACGCAGCCGACGCATTTGGCTTTGCAATCGCTTACGATTCTGGCAACTCAGCTAAATTCGGTGACGAAGCTGAAACAACTCTAGTAGTTGACTATGCTATCGACGGAATGGGCTTCCAGCTTAAAGCGAACAACCAATCTGAGATGGAAATCTCATCTAGCCTATCATTCTGATTTGATTGACTAGACTTAGGGTGGGCCATCGGCCCACCCTTTTTGAACTTTTGTATCGATATTTGACAAGGCTCAAAATTAGGCCTTAGTAAGCCGCACTTTCAAAGGTGTGGCTTTTGTAATTTGTGGGAAAATTTTTCTTGAAATTTAAGGTATTGTGATGGCACTGAATAATATTTTGGCTCGCATCTCATCTGCTGAAACTGCAGCGCAGCGTGAGCCGGGATCGGTCCGCTTGATTGCTGTGAGCAAAGTGCAGCCAAACCATCGAGTGTCGGACACGCTTCAGGAAGAGTACAGGTGTTTTGGTGAAAATACAGTACAAGAAGCTGAGGGTAAATGGCCAGGTTTTCGGCAAAAATATGATGGCATCGACCTGCATCTGATTGGCCCACTACAGTCAAATAAAGCACGTAAAGCTTTTGAACTATTTCAAAGTATTCATACATTGGACCGCCTAAAGCTAGCGAACACTTTTGCTCGGTTAGCGCAAGAGATGGGACAATGCCCCGATTTGTTCATCCAGGTGAATACGGGTGAAGAACCCCAAAAAGCAGGCGTGATGCCCGGTGAGGTGGATGCGTTTGTCGCCGAGTGTGCCAGGCTTGATTTGCCTGTGAAGGGGCTGATGTGCATTCCCCCTGTGGAGGAAGAGGCGAGCCTGCATTTTGCGCTGCTGGCCAAGATGGCTAAACGCAATGGGCTAAGTGGTCTATCCATGGGCATGAGCAGTGATTTTGAGCGTGCGATCTCCTTTGGGGCGACACATATCCGCGTTGGTTCTGCGATTTTTGGGGATCGTGTGCCTAACTAGGCACCGCTACCTAACGATCAGCCGTGTGTTGGGCGTGATGTTGCGTGCAGGTGTTCAAGTCGAAACGCGATGCACCCTTCTGTTGGATATCCAGCCCGTCTGAATTGGTGGACAAAGATTGCTGACCCTTTGCCAGCTTGGGCATGGGGCCAGTTCCAATCGGTTAGGATTATCCGATCATACAGTGGACCAGACCTGCACAGCCTTTCGTGGTTGTGCGCGTAGGGGCGTTTCACATGGTGATTATAGTGTGCATCACTGGTATCATCAACCCGCAGATCATTAGGCCCAATGGATTTCGCCCAATAGTTCGGTTTTGGAATTCGATCAGGGCGGTATAGCATTTCAACGATCCGGTGAATGCCGCGCTGTGTTGCGCCGTCGCCTTCGCGTTTGCCGGGTTTTATGCGGCCCTTACCGATGGTGCAGGGATAGGTTTACCCCAAATAGCGAACACGACAACTGGCCAGAACAAAATCACTTGGGCTTACAAGAGATGCCCAGACTTTGCAGCCTTGGTCGCCAGATAAGCGGAATTATGGGCGTTCTCACCCACCTTGAGTGGGACACGTTCAGACACGGTGATACCGCTGGCGTTCATCATATCCACTTTATTGGGATTGTTGGTTAAGAGTCTGACTGAGTTGAATCCCATCGATTTTAAGATATCGGCTCCAAGGCGGAAGTCGCGTTCGTCGTCTTCAAAACCCAGACGGTGATTGGCCTCGACCGTGTCAAAACCCTGATCTTGAAGGGAGTAGGCACGCATCTTGTTGGCTAGGCCAATGCCGCGCCCCTCTTGGTTGAGGTAAAGTAGAATGCCGGCACCCTCAGACCCCATTTGGGCCAGTGCGCCGCGCAGTTGTGGACCGCAATCACACTTGAGGCTGCCCATCAGATCACCTGTGAAGCAGGCGGAGTGAAGACGTGCCAGAACCGGTTCGCTGCGATCGGGGCGGCCGATTTCGATGGCGTAGTGTTCCTCGCCGCCATCTTCGGGGCGGTAGATATGAAGGCGACCCGCTTCGGACACGTCCATCGGAAGGCGGGCCTGGACCACGGTATGCAGCGGACTGGTGGCCCCAAGATGTTGCCGTGCGAGGTCCAGTGGAACAATTGTTAGGCCGTTTGTTGTAGCGAATTGCGCGGCGTGGTCCAGCGTTAGAACAACAGCACTAGGCAGTAAACGAGCGGATTTTATTATAGCTAAGGCAGCACGATGGGGGGCGGCGTCACCTGTGCGGGCAGACGAAAATGGGCCCTTCATCGGCGCGTTAAGGTCATCTGAGGGATCAGCAATGGATTGCACCAAAGCGAGCGTGGCATCCTGTGGCAACAAGATTCGCGCCAAATCACCGTCATAGGCGCGCGCCTTTAATGTTTCAGCGCGGCGCGATGTGATGGCGAGAACAGGTTCGCCGCCCAATGTGTGAAGGTCGCTCAGGCGTGCGGCGCTTAACGTTTCGGTTGCCATTACAAGAATGGAGGTTTCACCAGAAAGCACAACAGGCACGCCCATACGCAGGTCTGCGCGGGCGCGAGCTAACCGCTCGATAATGGTTGGGGCGAACGTCATGTTACAACTTTCTCTCGTGTCATGGGGCATATCTATGTCAAAGTGATCTGAATTGAAACAATTGCCCGTGATCCCACACGAGGGCGTGAGACTAATGCAGAAAGGCTTGCTGTCTGGGCTGAGAAAGCCCACCTAAGATGCAATAAAGGAAAAGTATCGATGGCAAAAATGAAAAGAATCCTACTGGTTGATGACGATGAGGACCTACGTGAAGCGTTGGGCGAGCAGTTATTGATGACCGAAGATTTCGATGTTTTTGAAGCAGCCAATGGCAGTGATGCCATGGAAAAGGTCAATGGCGAACTGTACGATTTAATTGTTTTGGACATTGGATTACCTGATACGGATGGCCGTGAATTGTGCCGTTTGATGCGCAAACAGGGCGTTAAATGTCCTGTTCTGATGCTAACTGGGCATGATGGCGATTCAGATACAATCTTGGGTCTGGATGCGGGTGCAAATGATTACGTGACCAAGCCGTTCAAATTCCCTGTTTTGTTGGCACGCATGCGTGCGCAATTGCGCCAGCACGAACAATCAGAAGATGCGATTTTTACGCTTGGCCCCTACACGTTTAAACCAGCGATGAAGATGTTGATTACGGAAGACGAAAGTAAAATTCGTTTGACCGAGAAAGAAACAAACATCCTGAAGTTTCTATACCGTTCAACAGAAGGTGTGGTCCCGCGTGATATCTTGCTGCACGAAGTGTGGGGCTACAATGCTGGTGTTACGACTCACACGCTTGAGACACATATTTACCGCCTACGCCAAAAGATCGAACCTGATCCCTCTAATGTTCGGCTCTTGGTCACGGAATCAGGCGGCTATCGTTTGATGTCTTAAACAGTTCCCGCTGCACGTTGGGGTTAAAACGTGCACCTCCCAAAACTGGGCCGGACCTTTGTGTCCGCTCCTTTTGCGTTAAATGCTTGGGCAGATGATGTCAGGTTTCGGATGGCATCCTGTGATGTCTGTCGACATAGTTGGTTCAAACAATCCAAGGACAGCGTGATGAAAAAAGTGATCTATGAGGAGTTTGGCAACCCAATCGAAGTGCTCAAAGTGGTGGAAGAACCGCAAGTGATCCTGACAGACGGACAGGCGCGTGTTGATGTGTTGCGTGCGCCTATCAATCCAAGCGATTTGATCCAAATATCAGGAAACTACGGCGTGCGTCCACCGCTGCCTGCCACTGCAGGGAATGAGGGATTAGGCCGCGTTGTTGAAGTAAATGGTGCAGGTATCGCCGTGGGTCAGCTGGTGCTATTGCCTGCTGGCGTTGGCACGTGGGTTACTGAAATTGTGGCTGACATTCGTCATTTGATCCCAATGCCGGAAGGCGATTTGGATCAGTTGTGCATGCTGATGGTCAACCCGGCGACAGCGCAACTTTTGCTAACTGAGTTCGTTGATCTGAAAGCAGGCGATTGGATGATCCAATCTGCTGCAAACTCTGCTGTTGGTGTTTACCTTGTTCAACTGGCCAAAGCACGCGGCGTAAATGTGGTGAGCGTCGTACGCCGTGAAAGCGCTGTGGCTGATTTGAAAGCTGTTGGTGCGGATGTTGTGATCATCGATAGCCCTGATTTGGCGCGAGATGTTAAAGCGGCAACTGATGCCAAGATGAAGCTGGCTGTTGATGCGGTGGCCGGTGAAACGGCGGGGCGTTTGGCGGATACGCTTGAACGCGGCGGGACCTTGGTCAACTACGGTGGGATGTCCAATCAGCCCTCTGCCCTTGGGGCAGGCGCGCTGATTTTTAACGATATCATTGTGCGTGGATTCTGGTTGGTTTTGTGGTTCGAAAAAGCCAAGAAAGAGGAACGTTTGGGTGTTTATGCTGCGCTAACGGCGGCGGTTGCGAAGGGCGAACTACATGCCCCTATCGATAAGGTCTTTGCCTTGGATGAAATCGCAGAGGCGGCGCGTTACTCATGGGCTGGTGGACGTAGTGGTAAAGTCCTTATTGCCCCCAACGGCATCTAATTGATTATGGCGTTCAGGTTGTGGGCGGCGTAAGTTGTCAACAACTACAGCCTTAAGGGACGCGATATGTCATTTACCCTAGCCACTTGGAATATCAACTCGGTCCGCCTGCGCGAGCCAATTGTGCTAAAGCTTTTACAAGAACAGGGACCGGATGTGCTGTGCCTTCAAGAATGTAAAAGCCCTGTAGATTTAATCCCGATGGAGGGCTTTGCAGCGGCTGGATACCCGTATTTTGTCGCTCGTGGTCAGAAGGGTTATAACGGCGTTATGATCTTGTCCAAGATGCCGATTGAGGAAGTGGCTGCTGAAGATTTCGCATCCCTTGGTCATGCGCGTCATATTGCTGGACGTCTTGAAAACGGCGTGACGATCCATAACTTTTACGTCCCTGCGGGGGGTGACAAGCCTGATCGCGAAGTGAACGAAAAGTTTGGTCAAAAGTTGAATTACCTGACTGAGATGCGAGATTGGTTTAAGGAAAACAAACCTAAGAAGTCTATCCTTGTGGGCGATTTGAACATTGCGCCGTTACCTCACGATGTCTGGGATCACAAAAAGATGCTGAAGATTGTTAGCCACACGCAGGTTGAAGTCGACCACTTTAATGATGTGATGGCTGCAGGTGATTGGATCGATGTGACCCGTCAGGATATTCCTGAGGGGTTGTTGTATAGCTGGTGGTCTTACCGCGCTAAGGATTGGGATGCGGCTGATAAGGGCCGTCGCCTGGATCACGTGTGGGCCACGTCCGATATTTCCGCCTCTGCGCACTCCAGCCGTGTGTTGCGCGATGCACGTGGATGGGAAAAACCCAGCGATCACGCACCAGTTTTTGCAACATTTGATCTTTGAATCTAGGCCGGTCCAATCCATATAGTGTTCAAGCCTAACGACTAGCCCCATAGGGGAAGGAATTTACGATGATTGATTTGGGAATGGTAGCAGCGCCAGCAGCGGATGCTGATCTAATCAAGGACGCAACCGAAGCCACGTTCATGGCGGATGTTATCGAGATGTCGAATACGGTCCCTGTGATCGTCGATTTTTGGGCACCTTGGTGTGGCCCGTGCAAGACCCTTGGTCCGATGCTGGAAGATGCAGTGCGCGCCGTCAAAGGTGCGGTGAAGATGGTTAAAGTGAACGCTGACGAATGTCAGGCGTTGACGGGCCAGTTGCAAATTCAATCGCTACCAACAGTTTATGCATTTTTTGAAGGCAAGCCTGTTGATGGTTTTCAAGGTGCGGTACCGCAGTCTGAAATCAATGAGTTCGTGGCACGTGTTGTAAAAGCAGGTGGTGGCGAAACGCCAGCTGATACTTTGAACGATGCGGTTGAAGTGGCCGAAGATATGTTAACTGATGGCGAAGCAGATGATGCAGCGCAAACGTTTAGCGCGATCTTGGGTGAAGATCCAAACCACGCTGGTGCTTATGGCGGATTGGTGCGATCCCACATAGCGTTGGGTGATCTGGATCAAGCCGAAGCTGTGCTGAATGGTGCTCCTGCAGAGATTGCTTCCAGCCCAGAACTTGAAGCGGCTTCAGCCCAATTGGAACTTGCACGCCAAGCTGCGGGTGCAGGTCCTGTGGGCGAGTTAACCGCTGCTGTTGAAGCAGATGAGAATAACCACCAAGCACGCTTTGATCTGGCGCTAGCGTTACATGCCAATGACGATGCTGAGGGTGCAGTTACCCAATTGTTGGAATTGTTCCGCCGTGATCGCGATTGGAACGAGGGCGCGGCCAAGACACAGTTGTTCACAGTGTTTGATGCGATGAAGACAAACGACCCGATCGTTTTGAATGGGCGTCGCAAGTTAAGCACATTGATATTTGCCTGATCAGGTTGTCGGGCTAGGTGACGTGTTATGATAAAACCTTTTAATCTCCCCGACATTATCCCTGTGTTCCCTTTATCGGGTGCGCTGCTTTTGCCTCGTGCACGTTTGCCGTTGAACCTGTTTGAGCCGCGTTACCTTCAGATGTTTGATGATGCCCTTAAAACGGATGAACGATTGATTGGGATGGTTCAGCCAAACGAAGTTGAGGGACGTGATGATCTTGGTCTTCACTCGATAGGTTGCGTGGGTCGTATTACGCAGTTTTCAGAGACTGAGGGCGGCAGCTATATGATTACGCTCGGGGGTGTCTCGCGTTTTCGCGTGCTGAACGAAGTTGAAGGGTTTACGCCTTATCGCCGCTGCGAAGTCAGCTGGGTAGGGTTTGAGCGCGATCGTGGTGATGTGGAAGATGATCTGGTTTTTGATCGTCCTGCGTTCCTGAAAAAGCTGAACAAATTTTTTGATGCCAAAGGATTGTCTGCAGATTGGGACACCTTAGACGACGCCGAAGACGAGTTGTTGATCAATTCTCTTTCGATGATGATGGACTTTGACGCCGAAGAAAAACAAGCGTTACTTGAGGCACCTTGCTTAAGCACGCGTCGCGAGACACTTGTGACGCTAATTGAATACACCCTGCGCGGTGGTCTAGACGGAGACATGATGCAGTGAGCACTGAAACCAAGGCCGAGCGTAGCATGTTAGATGTACTAATTTGCCCGCGCACGCAAACAACATTGCGCTATGATGCTGGTGCGCAGGAATTGATTTCAAAAGCTGCAAACCTGGCGTACCCTATCCGCAATGGCATCCCTGTGATGCTGGTGGATGAAGCGCGCAAGTTAGACTAACTAACGCATCAGATCAGGTAGATCGCCACTTAACCCAGCCGCTTCGCGCATAAACCCGCGACGCAGGCTTGGCATTTTATTGATCAACCCCATGCCCAGATCACGGCCCAAACGCAGTAATGGAGTGTTGTTTGAAAACAGCCTGTTGAATGTATCTGTTGCGAGCGCAAGCGCGGTGTTGTCGAACCTGCGCCATTCTTCGTATCGCTTGAGAACTGCAAGGCTACCGTAGTCTTCACCACGGTTTTGCGCCTCTGTTATGATCTGAACCAATGCTGCGATGTCGCGCATGCCTGCGTTTAACCCCTGGCCGGCAATTGGGTGGAGACCGTGGGCTGCATCACCCACAAGGGCTGTGCAATCTGTAACCAGTTGTTCGGTCATCGAAAGTGAAAGCGGGTAGGAATAGCGTGTACCAGTGAGTGAAATGTCACCCAAGAAATCGCCAAACCGCGGTCGCAGCATGGTTAGGTAATCTTCGTCATTGAGCGTGTTAAAGGCGGTGGCATTCGCCTCGCTCTCGCTCCAAACGATGGAACTGCGATTGCCAGTCAGGGGCAAGATCGCAAGTGGACCCGTCGGCATAAAGAACTGATGTGCGATGCCACGGTGTGGTTTTTCGTGTTCAATGGCGCAGACCAATGCGGTTTGACGATATTCCCAACCGATGCGTTTGATTCCAGCGCGTGTTGCGGTCCCGCTGCTACGGCCATCGCAGCCGATTAGACTGCGGGAGGTCAGTGTTTTCCCACTTTCAAGAGTGACAGTGACACGAGCCCCTTCAACGACTTGGTTGATGACAGTTTGGCCCTCAAGGTGCTCGATCAATGGATTTTCGGCCATTGCTTCCAACAAGGTGCGGCGCAGGTGCCGATCTTGGACCATGTAGCCCATTGGACCATCCTCAATCTCTGCATGATCGAAGTGCATGAAGAAGGGTGAGGGGCCTTCGCCCGCGCGTCCATCGGTGACTTTGATCTCTAACATGGGTTGGGCATCGTCGCTAAGCGCATTCCAAAGGCCGATGTTCTTTAACAGACGTTGCGAGGTCAGCGCGACAGCGTAGGACCGCCCGTCAAAGGCAGCATTTTTGCGCACCTTAGTTGTCAGCGCGTCAATTACGGTTGTGGTGATACCTGCGCGTGCAAGAGCGGTGGCCAAGATAGGGCCGTTCAGCCCGCCGCCTACGATGGTTATGTCTGTGTCAAATTTCATAGTTATTGATATGTGGGGGCGACGGGGATTGTCCATGCGTGGTTGCGTCGCTACCCTTCGATTAAATGGTTTGCAGGAGCGGTAATATGAATGACTGGCTAACAATGACGGCGTGCGATTTGGGACGTGGTATTGGGGCAGGGGAGATTGATCCTGTCACTTTGACCCAAACCTATTTGGATGCGATCAACGGCCATCAATTTGCGAACAGGATTTATGCGCGGGTTACTTCAGAACGTGCATTGTCAGAGGCGAGAGCCGCCGCTGATCGGGCCAGGTCAGGGCATCGTTTGTCCCTCCTGGACGGTGTGCCGATCAGTTGGAAAGACTTGTTTGATACAGCAGGTGTTGGGACCGAAGCAGGGTCGAAACTGTTAAGTGGCCGCGTCCCAGACGTGGATGCCGTCGTATTGGCGAATGCCACCGCTATGGGATTGGTTTGTTTGGGTAAAACCCATATGAGCGAATTGGCGTTTTCAGGATTGGGGTATAATCCCTCGACCGAAACGCCCCCTTGTGTGAATGATCTGGACGCTGTTCCTGGTGGATCCTCATCGGGTGCTGGCGCGTCGGTTGCGTTCAATCTGGCGGCTGCTGGCATAGGGTCTGACACAGGTGGTTCTGTTCGTATTCCTGCCGCATGGAATGATCTGGTTGGATTGAAAACCACAGCAGGGCGGTTGTCATTAAAGGGCGTCGTTCCGTTGTCAGTGAAGTTTGACACGGTTGGCCCTTTGACCCGATCTGTTGAGGATGCAGCAGAGCTTTATGCAATGATGGACGGCAGTACGGCCCCTGATTTGCGCGGCGCAACCTTAAAGGGTCGCAAGTTTGCGATTGTGCGCACGACCTTGATGGATAATTTGCGTGATGCACCAAAAGCAGCGTTTGAAAGTGCTGTTCAGCGCATGCAAGCCGTCGGTGTGGTGACTGAGTACATTGATGTGCCCGCGGTTCAGGATTCCCTGGACTTGTCCGCGATTTTGATGACATCGCAGGCCTATGGTCAGTGGAAAGACGTAATCGAAGAGAACCCGGAAGAAATGTACCCGGAAATCCTAAAACGGTTCCGTTTGGGTGCAGATCACAGTGCTGCAGATTATGTGGCTGCGGTGAACAAACTGGAGAAGGTGCGGGCTGCATATAATGCGGCAACGGCAGGGTATGACGCTGTAGTGGCTCCAACATCAGCAATTATGCCGCCGAATTTGGACCTTTTGAACGCTGAAGAAGACTATTACGTCACTGAAAATTTGCTGTCTCTGCGCAATACGCGTGTTGGAAATCTACTAGGATTGTGTGGTTTGACCCTTCCAACGGGCGTTCCGAGTTGTGGGATTATGTTTATGTGTGGCCCTGATTCAGAAGAGAAATTGTTGCGGATTGGTGCGGCGGCAGAGGTGGCGCTCCAGTAATTTTGTGGCTTTGTCCCCTTGGCCTTATGGCCAATTCACCCAGGATATTTCAAAACAGAAGTAGCTGTGAGAGCAAGTGAATGACTCAAAAGCCACATAACGCTATCTAGGTCTTTGTTTTTCTGGACGAAAGCCGTTCTGTTGGGTAGTTTGGAAGAAAAGGGGCAATAATGATCCCTATCCTGAGGCAGTTTTGATGAAGTTTCCTGAGCGGTTTTCGAACCTTCCGGCTTATGCGTTCCCACGTTTGCGTGCCCTATTAGACGTACACGAAGCGGGCGGCGACGTAGTCCATATGACGATTGGTGAACCCAAGCACGCGTTTCCAGCGTGGGTCACAGACGTGATTTCTGAATATGCGTCTGGGTTTAACCGGTATCCACCAAATGAAGGTGTAATTGAATTGCGCCAAGCATTCTGTGATTGGGCGCAGCGTCGCTACGGTTTAACCTTGGACCCTGAAACAAATGTGATGCCTGTGAATGGCACCCGCGAAGGTTTGTACAACGCACCTATGGCATTGTGCCCTGAAACCAAGAACGGTCAACGCCCTGTCGTTTTGATGCCGAACCCGTTTTATCAAGTTTACATGCTTGCCAGCATTTCATCGGGTGCAGACCCAATTTTTGTGGATGCCACGGCTGAGACCAATCACCTACCAGATTACGCAAGCCAACCAGTTGAGATATTGGATCGCACAGTTGCTGTCTATATCTGTTCCCCCGCCAACCCTCAGGGCGCAGTTGCAGATCGGGCGTATTGGACTGAATTGCTGACATTGGCAGAAAAACACGATTTCCGGATTTTTGCGGATGAATGTTATTCCGAGATTTATAGATACACGCCACCTGCTGGCGCATTGGAAGTGGCAGCAGAGATGGGCGCCGATCCTGAACGGGTCGTTGCGTTCCACTCGTTGTCTAAACGTTCAAATCTACCGGGTTTGCGCTCTGGTTTTGTGACCGGCGGTCCAAAGACGATGGATGAGATCCGTCAATTGCGTACTTATGCGGGTACACCATTGCCACTGCCTTTGCAGATGGCAGCGGCGGCGGTTTGGAACGACGAAGAGCATGTGGTTGAAAACCGTGCGCTGTATCAAGAAAAGTTTGCGATTGTGGACAGCATCCTTGGTGACGTGCTGGGATACGTTAGCCCAGAGGCTGGGTTCTTTTTGTGGCTGCCAGTTGAAGACGGCGAAGCGGCTGCATTGAAGCTCTGGAAAGAGACAGGCGCGCGTGTGCTGCCTGGTGCGTATTTGGCGCAAGACGTCGACGGGGTTAACCCTGGTACTGGATATATTCGGGTCGCTGTGGTGGCTCCAAAAGTGGAAATGACAAGAGGGATCCAAGCGATCCGCGACTGTCTTTATCCACAATAAAAATTAGGCGAGGAAGTAACATGGCATATCAGACACGTGGGCGCGATCCATTGCTAGACAGCGACATGGCCGAAGCCATCGAGAAGCGTGGTAAGGAGCTGATCGGCATTGTGTTGATTATCGTTGGCTTGATGGCCGCGGCGATGATTTTCAGTTATACGCCGGATGATCCAAATTGGATGGTTTCTACCGACGCGCCGGTTCAAAATTGGTTGGGCCGTTCTGGTGCATCAATTGCTGCTCCGTTGTTTATGATTGTTGGATTAGGCGCATGGGCTGTTGCTGCAGTATTGCTGGCATGGGGTGTACGTTTTGCTATGCATCTTGGTCAAGAACGTGCAGTGGGCCGGTTGATTTTTGCACCGATTGCAGTTGCATTAGTGTCTATTTACGGCGCGACGTTAGAACCAGGTCAAGTTTGGTTGCAAACCCATAGCTTTGGTTTGGGCGGCTTGTTTGGTGACACTGTCATGGGCGCGGTTTTGACTGCTCTTCCGTTGGGGTCTTCGTTTGCGATCAAGTTGATGTCGTTGATTTTGGGTTTTGGCATCCTTGCTTTTGGTGCTTTTGTTTTGGGGTTCACTACACCTGAGTTGATGCGCACGGGTCGTTTTTTGATGATCGGTCTGATCATGCTTTATGCCGCCTTTATGGCGTTGCTTGGCAAAGGCGCAAACTCTGCTGTTCTCGCTGCACGTGGCATGCAGGTGCGCACTGCTGATCGTAAAGAACGCCAACGCATTGAAGCGGATAAAGCCGCTGCATATCAAGCAGCCGTTGCGGCGGTTCCAGCCACGCATATTTACGCTGATCCCTATGCTGCACAAACACCAGAAGCAATGCATCACGCGCCAGTCACTTATGTGGAGCCTGAGGTTAAAACAGGTTTGCTTGCCCGCATCCCCTCATTGATCAAACGTGCAGAACCTGTTGTGCAGGAGATGCCGGAGTCAGAATTGGTTGAAACGTTCAATCACGGCAGCTATTTAGATGCACCTGACGATGAACGTATCAAGGCGAAGATAGCTGGCGTTATTCAGTCCCGCGTTCGCTCGAGCCCATCTATTCAAATCGAGTCAGTGTCACCGTTGACGAAGGGCCGTGGACCCGACCCGTTGGTTTTGAACACTGAGCCAGCGCCGGAGCAGGCTTCGCCAGAACAAAATATATTTATTGATGAATTTGATTTGCCAGCAGAGCCACCAATGACAACACCTGCTGCTGCGATTTCTTCGCTGCGCCCTGAACCACCATTGGTCGCTCCTGCGCCTGTTGCTCCAAGAATTGAAACCGCTGCGAGAAGACAAGTGGTTGCTCCAAATCCGCAAGTTGCGCCGCAACCGATGTCAATCCCAGTGCCTGAACCACGCAAAGTGGTGCAACAACCTATTCGAAGAGCAGTTCAGCCGAGTGCTCGTGCGAAAGCCGAAGCGCAGCCTAGTCTGTCGTTTGAAGATAAACGTCCAGCATTTGAATTGCCGCCGCTTAGCTTGTTGGAAAGTGCTGATGATGTTCAGCACCAGCATCTGAGTGATGAAGCGTTGGAAGAAAACGCACGTATGCTAGAGAACGTGTTGGATGATTATGGAGTTAAGGGTGAGATCGTTTCTGTGCGCCCTGGTCCTGTTGTTACCATGTATGAGCTTGAGCCTGCGCCTGGTTTGAAAGCCAGCCGTGTTATTGGTTTGGCAGATGATATTGCCCGTTCAATGGCTGCTCTTTCGG
>Ga0206126_10000926_pt1 | contig 38048 bp, 27 predicted proteins | sample Helgoland_Spring_5_FD_148621 | JGI IMG/M metagenome (GOLD analysis project Ga0206126, IMG submission 148621) | Pelagic subsurface seawater microbial communities from Kabeltonne, Helgoland, North Sea - Helgoland_Spring_Bloom_20160412_1 | ecosystem: Environmental > Aquatic > Marine > Epipelagic ...
ATTAAAACAGCAGCACAAAAAGCCTTAGCTATTAATCTTGACGAGCTCCGCTATGGCACGATAGTCGAAATTGGTGCAGGACAAGAGGTTGCAAGGCACTTTTTTAGTGCGGGCGCGGCGGCGGGTACGGTTGCCAAAACCATGTCTGCTTATGATATGCAATTTAGCGACGAAATTTATGGCAAGGTAGGGCGCTATGTTAGCCATGAGCGCGTTGAGCAAATGCTTGATCATGAGTATGCTTTATTGGTCGCTCGTTTAGGTGAAAGTCGCGGCGAACAAACCACCTTTTTTACTTACGCATCTACCGTAGCCGCAAACAGTTTTAATAGCGATAGTCACTGTCACGGCCATGTGGGTATACGTTTTCAACTACACCCCAATGCCGCACACAGCACTATCTACTTTCATGTACGCATGATGGATGATGATAACCAAGGGCAATGCGAAGCGTTAGGCGTTATGGGGACAAACATCATTCATGGTGTGTTTAACCACTTACATGACAATCTAAACGCCCCTAAAGCGTTTATTCAAAGACTTTTAGATAGCTTAGACTCAGACCGCTTAGAAATAGATTTTATTCAATTTGCAGGCTATGGATTTGAGCAAGTCGAAAACCGCTTAATGAATTTATACCTAATACGCAGTTGGTGTACACGCTCGGTAATGTTTGATGCCAACGGCCAATCGATAATTCCTACAAGCGTTATGCGTAAATCCCCCATAATGATTATTCGCGGCTCATTTAAGCCGCCGACCAAGGTGCATGTCGATATGTTTGAGTCGGGTTTAAATACCTTTGCGCGAAACTCTGGCGTGCAGCCAGAGGATATAGTTAGCTTGGCAGAGATCACTATGACAGAGCTGGGAGGCGAGTCATCCGATGGTGATGCCGAGTTTTTGGCGAGAGTTGATTTGCTAAATGCATTAGGCCACAGTGTTTTAATTTCAGATTATTTCCGCTATTTTCGATTACGTTCGTGGCTGCGTCGGTTTACTTCAGAACCGTTAGCAATAACCCTAAGCGTCTTAGATTTCCATACTTTATTTAATCAAGCTTACTATGAAGGTTTGGAAGGCGGTATATTAGAGGGAATGGGTAAGTTGTTTCAGGATAATACACAGGTTTATGTGTACCCCTCAATAATCGATAATCGTATTGTGACTTTGGATAATGTCCAGGTTGATAGTAGTCAACGTTATTTACTCAAGTATTTAGTCGATAATAATTTACTGTTAGATTGCCCTTATATTAGTGAAGAAAACTTACCTATTTCAGCGCGACGAACGGCTGAAATGATTGAGGCAGGTAAGGGCGGCTGGGAAGAGAATGTCCCTCAGTCTGTTAAAGAGCGAATTATTAGCCAGAATTTATTTGGGTATTGCGCAGAGGATTAAAACTCTGTGTGCGGCTAAAAATGAATATAGCCGCACCTCAGTGAGATTTGCTATCTATTGAAATGCGGCTTTAAAATCGCGTTTGCTTATCATGTTTTTGTTTATAAATAGAGACACTGTTTTTTGTTAAGTCTCGCTGCACAATTGCACGTTCTCTTTTAGTAAAAGTGCCGTCAGATTTAAAGCGCGCTTCTTTGCGCTGGTTTTGTACCTGCTGTCTTGTTAGTTTTACCCCTTCTTTTTTAGTGAGCTCCCCACTAACAACGCCTTGCTTAATACGGGCTTGTTGATTGTCCTGTCGTTCATTAATACTAGCCCCCATTGCATGCGTGCTTAAGGCTAGAGAAAAGATTACTGTCAGTTTAGTCATTGTATTCATCGTGCTCTCCTAGTGGTTAACGCTTTTATGCTTAAGTGGTAATCACTTTAAAAAATAATTGTCGTTAAATTATCTCCATAATCGTTTTACTTGTATCAATTTGTAACATGTCATTCATTCGTTCAGTGGTACACTCAACCATGTAAAGAAGCGACGAGTAAGCTTGTTAGGTTGAATCGACTAATAATAAATATCTTTATTCTTGTTCTCTCTTAGATCAATGGATTTAGGTTAATAAAAAATCTTAAAGAAGGAAGTGTTATGTCAGTATGTGTTTTAGTAGAAGGTACCTTAAAAGATGAGTTTAAAGATGTTTTCCCTGTTGTTTGCGGCGAGGGCTTTAAAGTCACTCGCACAGTCGACGGTTGTCAGAATATTAATTTAGTGATTAATAGTAAAAACCCAAATAATTTTGTGTTTACAGAAGTGTGGGATAGCAAAGAACATTATGATAAATATTTTGCTTTTCGACTCGCAGACGGGACGATTACGGCTATTCAAAACATGTGTTCCGATGGTCCTGAAATAAGAATTTTTGATATCACCAAAGCTTAATATCACCAAGGGATGGGAGAGGGACGGTTTTTTATTTTTCAAAAAAAGCCGTTTTTAAATATCGATCAATAAAAACAATGAACAGTGACGGTCACTATTTTTTAATTAATAGCTTAAGTCGTTAATCATTATTCCCAATGGATGTTTCCCACTTCAATAATTAATATCTCGTGTAAGCGTGCAGATAGCGGTCCAGATAAAGCAGATAAAGGGCGGGAGATAAAGGGCCAGGCTAATTCGGCTTAAGCTGGCCGCACTAAAAATGGGTGTGTTTTGATCAAATAAGGTTGATTTATGGCAATTTTTTGCGTAAATTGTTCACTTTATGATCATATCTATCCATTATTTGGGTGTTAGCTGCGCATTTTATTCCAATCACTTGTGTCTGCTGGTTCGCAGTCACTCTGGTTCTTAAACCCATTTCGTGCTTACCGACTCAGTGGCCTCTTACTGAGTGTGGTACTGCTAGCGTTCGCATCGTCAAGGTGGTCATTCGTTTGTCCGCCAGAATGTCTCCTACCTAGCTGCCAATGCCCCTCATCTTCAGTTGCTAGTATCAGTGGTAAACCACCACAATTTGTCATCATTACGGTTGATGATGCTCTAGGTGATGTCGCTTATGATTTAACTGAACAGGTTTCCGCTTTTGATTTTGTTCTCGGAGTTCATACGGAAATAAGTGAAAATACTGATTTAGTGGCTGCAGTATCTTATGCAAAATCTGAATCAGAATTGTTAACGGCCTCTGGAGAATTTGAAATCTTTAGTTCAACTGTTGGCATATGATCGATAATAAATGATGTGCTAGAGGTAAGCGCAAATCTTGGATGTGTGGATCCCACAGATCTTTCGTATGATACCTTTATTCAATTAGGCGCGGCTTTTTATGCGACAGATGCACTTTCGTTTCGTATAGATTTTACGACTAACGATCGTATTATGCTGGCCCCTAATGCACTCAATTTGAGTCTTCGTTTAGATATGTAAATTCAAGCAGCCGTGTTGAATGGTAGTATTGAGCGGTAGTATTAAATAGTAGTATTGAAAAGTCATATCGAAAGCCATCAAGCTAGTTCTAAAGCTTGGTGGTTTTTTTTGATTTTTTTTTGATACGCTTATATTGGTTTATTATTCACAGCAAAGCGGCCGTTCATTATCGATATACCATCTTTTAAAACGCTTCGGTGAAACTGGGGTTAGTTCAGATGAGGCTTTTTACAGCCCCATTCCCCTATTTTATTTGGCTTTTGATCAGATACTTAGTTGTTTTTTGGATAAGCGCAGGCCGATTAAAGCTGAAGCAAATAACCAGAACGCTGTAGGTAGAGGTACTTCAGATACAACTTGAACGCCAAGCCCGCCAAACTTTTTTTGTATTTGAGCTAAATCACCTATGTTTAATGACGTTGCATAGAGGTTGTTTTGTATTCTTAAGTTGACATAGCTATCGCTACCCCAATCTGGATGACTATCTAGATCGATCTCGCCTGATATCTGCCAAGTTACCAGTGTATTTAAATCGACTAATGGGTCAGTTGTTGTAAAGGTTTCTTCAGGAGAAAACGTTTGGGATGTGATACACGGCATTAAGAAAAAATTATTACATGTTGCAGTAAAGCTCGAGACCTGCACATAAGCGGCAACGTCAACTGAAGCACTATCACCATGTAACCTATAATCACCTAATTCATATATTGAGAAAGCATCGATAAGTTTTGAAGATCCACTTTTAGTTTGGATTGCAATATCGACAATATCCGATGTTAAGACAGCTCCTTCGTTATTGACACTATGAGCAGAAAAGTCAGTAGGTAGAAAAAATATCGAGTCATTAATAACGTTGGCGCTGCCAAAGAGAGTCGAATTGTCATAAGTAAATATATAATTGTCTCCTTCAATAGAGACGATAGCAGCGTATAGATTAAGTGGCGCAGTGAGTGCGGAAAAGAATAAGACATGCAGGAACAATTTCAGCTTACAGCTAATGTAAAACATCATGATCTCCAGGGAATACCTACTTCTTTGTAAAAAGCATAAGTATCTTTATTATTTTTAGTAGTATCCATCCTAATAAATGGATTTTTTTTATTGTTTTTATTGGCGAATAAGTCAGGGGAGACTCATTAGCTGTTCATTCATCCTATCATCTATTTAATAAAAAGAGTACATTAAGTATTCGTATATGTGTATTGATGTTGTTAAGCTTCGGTGCGATGATTTTAGTAGGAGTAAATACATCTAAGTCACTGAATATCAGATGATTTTATGGGTTATACGATAAGCCACCACCATCGAGAGGCTATTAGTTCCTTTAAGGAATAAGGTAAATGCAAGCCCTCATGTGGGGTGGCAGCAATCGGATTCTTTAGTACTTTTGCATGCTTATGAGATGAATAAAAAAAGGGCCGGAGTGATTTGATTTCACATGATTAGCCGCGTATCAAGTGTTGATTAAAATTTAACCTCTTCGTCACCTTTAATTGGTCACCTTTAATTGACCCTTTAATTTGTCATCTTTAATTTTGAATTCCTTTAATTCAGGGTGTTTGATAGGTCAAATTAAAGGCCATGGAGCGGCGCTCACCGGTGCCGCTAAAGGGTTCGACACCGTGCAGCAGCCAACCGGGAAAGATATAACAATCACCCACTTTGGGTTTAAAGCTCATCAATGATTTTGAGAGGGCTTGCTTACCGCCAATCATGAAATTGATGTAGCCAGCCTGTCTACCTGAGATATAAGATTTATCTTCTTGCTCGGGATCGATGTCGGGGGTTTTTAAATACAATACCCCAGAAATATTACTGGAATGAAAGTGCATAGGACTGGCTGTAGATTCGCATTGGCTTACCACCCAGGCGGTTTCCAGTTGTATCTTTTTTACTTCATGATTTTCTATAGTGGAGACGTATTGTTGCGCTAAGCTTTCGAGGGTTTTAGCAATGGATTGTTCGCCGCCATTAAAGACTATTTCCGGAGGGACTAGAAATTCTTTACTGACCCCTTCTTCATAAAAATCGTCTGCGAAATCATTCAGTTTATTAATTAGTGCGCTGGGAAAAGTGAGCTTGGCAATCATCGGCCCAAAAGGAGAGAAGAAATCCATAGGGATAGCGCCATCACTTTGACAAACCGTTTGCGGCAGCGCTTCGTATTTTTTGAGTTTATGTTTTTTTGCTTTGATGCTCGCTGCGGCATTGGGGGGCAGGTTTGAGTCAATTGTCACGAGGGTTCTACCTTATTATTTGTCGGGTGGGGCGGCTGAAATGAGGGTGCCATAGCAGCATAAACTAAAAGCATAAGTTTAACGTAATTGTCTACGCTATTGTCTACCCAAACACTCTAATCCTGAAGGAATACTTACCTATTAATAGGTTAGCTTAAGGTATCTTTGGAAAACGGGTCGGAGGGGTTTGAATTTATACACTTTGAAACTGGGGGAGTATCAATCTGAGGCTCCCTCAATAAAACGGACGATTTAAATAGCTATATTCTTTTCTTCAAACTCACAAGGCGTCATGTAATTCAAATATTCATGTCGGCGTTCTCTATTATAAAACACCTCAATGTATTCAAAAATACTTTGCCTGGCTTCTGCTCTAGACCTGTAATCTTCGTGATACACCAGTTCATTTTTTAATGTACCAAAAAAACTTTCAGCAACAGCATTGTCTAAACATTCACCTTTTCGACTCATACTACAAATCAATTGATTATCTGCTAATTGCCGCTGGTAGACACCTGATGCATAAGTACTGCCTTGATCTGAATGAACGATAACATTGCTAACCTTACCTCTTCTCCAAATCGACATTGTAAGCGCGTCCTGCACCAGCTGAGCGTCATTCCTCTTACTCATTGCCCATCCAGTCACCTGACGGGAGAATAGGTCTAATATCACTGCCAAATAGAGCCATCCTTCTCGTGTGGCTATAAACGTTGTATCTGATACCCATGCCACATTTGGCTGTACTGTTGTGAATTGACGCTTTAATAAATCAGGCGCGCCCTTCATCGTATTTTTTGAATTCGTTGTTATAACGAACTTACGAGCTAACTTTGATTGAATATCGGCCTTTTTCATCAATCTTGCTACACGGTTAACACTACAGGTCTCTTCATCCTCAGTAAGCTCCTTATGTATTTTGGGCGAACCATAAATACGACGAGACTGCTTGTGAATAGACTTTATTTTCTTCGTTAATCGTGAAGATTCAAGGCTACGGTTACTTTCAGGTCTGTCAATCCAATCATAAAAACCACTTGATGAAACATCTAAAACGTCACACATTCTCACAATAGGATATTCTTTGCGATGTTGGTAAATGAACTGATATTTTAATCCAGTTCCTTTGCAAAGAATATTGCGGCCTTTTTTAGGATTTCATTCTCCTCCTTCAAACGTTTATTTTCTGCACGTAACTTAGCAGAATCGCTCTGGTCGGCTTTCTTTGGCCGACCCTGTCTGGATGAGGGAACATCGCCTGTTTTAAACATTTTATCCTTCCACTTATAAAGCTGATTTCGCCTGAGGCCTAGCTGCATCGCTATCTCTGATGGCGTTTTATCCGACTCCTCCATTAGTCGAATAGCTTCAAGCTTAAACTCTTTTGTGTATGTTTTATAGGGCTTACGGTTTGATGTCATTTGAACACTCCTTAACGAGGTATTACCTCTGATTAAAAGTGTCCGTTTTATTGGGGAGGTTCAATCTGACCCCAGTTTCACTGAGCAATGAACTATCGTTGCTACTATTTATGAGGCTTTGTAAGAAGTTGGTGAAGCGTAAATCGGTTTCATACCCGATTTTAATGGAACATAAGCCTAGCTTCGGCTTAATTAGATTCTGAAATGACTCGGCACGATAGTCATTTATAGAGAATTCATTTTTTTGGGGATCTAAATGCATGGCATATACAAAGTCTAAAGGTTTTAGATCTTTTGTGTGGATGAATAGGCCATATTTATAAAACAGTTCTTGCGCGATATTTGAGGATTTTGATTGGAGTGATTGAATTGACGCATATTTCGCATCTAAAATTCCACATACCTTTTTCTGGTCACGCTCTATCATGATTAAAAAATCAGGTTCGTATGGCCGTGGATGTATTTTAGATGTTACTAAAGCTATTCCGTCTCCGGCGTTATCTCTAATCATTGGTTCATAGTAAATATAGATTGTAGTATTCTCTTTTATGAAGGCGACTGAGGCTGTTTCATAATTACTTTTTTTGCTATGCGATTTTCGAACATAGCCTAATATTTCTAGGGAGGAAACTATTTCAATGAAGCAGTAATATTCAAAAATTTTGGTGATGTTTGGTGTTGGCGCACGATTTTCTTTGCCAAATTCAAAATTATTTATATAAAACCATTTTAATATTGTTTCTAGTAATTCGGAATATCGAAGGTCATCTTGGAGTTTACTTGAAACCCCAGGTATCTCGTTAAATGGGGGTTGTAGCCTTGTTGTTAGAGTTATCTTTTCAATATTATTCGAAATTTCGGTAATAGTTTTTTCGAATACTTTATAAGGAAAGAAGGTTTTCTCTTTATTCTTTTCTGTAAATCTAGCCAGTTCATCTCTGGCAGAATATAACGTGCTAATGATTAGTCTGTTTTCGAAAGTATCATAATCTTTTTTGAAGATAGATTGGCTTATTAAATCAAGCTCATGATTTATACCATTTATAAGTATATAGCCATCATGAGAGGCTGATAGCTGATTTGGGTTTTCTGTGAGCCAGACAATATCATTCTCTTCTATAGAAGAGTGATGAGAATATTTTTGTACTTCAGAGGTGCTCGTAATTCTAGTAATGAACTCTAGTTCACCAATAATGAGTTTCTTTGTAACAGCCACCAGTTTTCTAGCTAGTGCTAATTTTATTAAGGAGTTCGACGAATGAGGGTCAATATTCCAATCTGCAGTAGTATTTGCTCTACTATTCTCTGAAAGAAAGAGCTCGAATAAATCACTCTCTGCAATCTTATTGTACATTTCGGAAAAAACTTTTTGCGAAAGATTTCCAGATGATTTTAAATGTACGGTTGCTAATCGTTCTTTAAAGTTCTCACCTTCTAACGTGAATTCATATAAGCCTAAATTAAATTGCAAAAAATTTCTGGCCTTAAGCTTTTTAGATTGAAAAATATATTCTTCAATATCTGTTTCCACATCTACTGGGTTTAGATCAAACACTTCGAGCTGGTTCAATGATATTGATGCAGCTATAAGATCATTTTGGGAGGAAACCTCAAAACAGTAATATGCAATTGAGAAGTCGGGTTCAAGTTTGATCGTGCTTTTTTTTTCAATAGGATATATTGATATCGCCCGATCATATTTAGCCGAGTTGGACCCTTTTTCAAACGGGATGATCTTTACCGAATTTATCATGAGAAGAATGAGTAGGTTTCAAATCTTCCTGCGCTAATGATCTCTTCGACTCTAGCGCGTGACCTTCTCAAACCCGACCATTTATTTTTTAGATCATCGTAGAATGAGTTTAGTGAGCGAGCATACTCAGGCCCTTGACCGCTTATCATCGGCAGAATATGAATTAAGATCGCGTTGTCAAAAGCATCAAGTGCCTCTCCGTTATGTGCTAAAAATTCTCGAAGACTTGAAGTTAGCTTTTGTACGGCTTCAATTTTTCTGCGTTGAATAGATATAAACTTGTGGTCGTTTAATATCCCCTCAAATATTCTGCGCTCGTCATCACTGAAGCGAACGTTTGCACTAAATATATTTTCTATTTCAGTCATATCAAGATTCAGTGGATCAAGGTTAAGTGGTGAAGAGTTTTCATTCTCACTTAATAGTGTGGATTCAGCTTTTTCCAGTTTTAAAGAAATTATAGGGCTTCGATCTATAAATCTTGCTGATAATGGTTCGGTCGTTCTATCATAGTTAATCGTAGCAATAAATCTTAAACCGATAGGCAGTCCGAGTTGCTTCTCATCAGCTTCTGATTGCGCAGTAAATGTGCTAGGTGAGTCACACGCGCCCATAAAAGAAGACCAGTAATGTTCGATTGGACTTAAATTTGCCTCGTCAAGTAGCGCTATAGATAATTGATTTCGGTGTTCTAACTCCTGTAATCCAAGGATTAAATCGTATAGGCCGTATCTATCGCGGTCGTAACATCGTGTGAGTTTGTTGTAGAAGCCCAGAATGTCTTTATCGGAGCTCCACCCTCTTTGAACTTGAATATGCGCAAATTTATTTTGTTTAATTAGTCCCAGTGCTTCGGCTAATGCAATTGCTGAGCTTGTTTTCCCTGTGCCAGGTTTTCCTGCAAAGGTTACAATGAGGTTTTGTAACACTGAACAGAGCAATATGGCTATTTCTTCCTTAGAAGTATCGCGTTTTTTACTTTTTAAAAAACTATGAATGAGGGTTATAACGGCATCCTGTTTTTCAATTTTGCTGTCGCCACTGATTTTGCTAAATTGGATGTTATGAATTATTTTCTTTCTGTGAGCCGAGGATTGAACAATTCCGGATAGAGCATCAAGCTCCATTCTTAATTCTATAAGTTTGAGTTTATGCTTTTCTTGACCCTGATTAATTGTGTATTGGATTTCGTTAAGTAGCTGGTCTGCATTTTTCTTTTCCTGCTCTAATTCTAATATTTCATTTGACAATATTTTTTTCGAAACAGTGAGCTCTTCATAATTAAAAATAATGTTTTTTTCTTCTCTAATTTTCTCTAGCTCAAGTTTTTCTTGACCAGCAACCGAATCTTGCAAGCTTGATATGTCCATTTCTAAGGCTAATTTTTGGAGTCCTAGTCTTTCAAGATCTTCCTGAACTTGTGAGATCATTCTGTTTTTAGTGCGCTCATAATTATCTTCATGATATTGCTGTAATAAATTATCTCTGTTTTGCCCCACATATTTCTCAATATGATCTTTACCTTCGGGTGATGATAGGTAATCTAAAACTACTGACCCAAACTGCTCATCATTGCTTGCTCTCTTGTAGAGCGTATCAAGCCTTTCTTTACGCTGTTGGTTTACGATATCTGGTATTTTTTTATCTGTAGGTAAATCTTCCAAAATAGCTTTTAGCGCAGATAAATCTTTTTTAGCTTCAGGTTTCGTAAAGCGAAACTGTTTTGCCGCCCAGCTTATGATTTGATCGTTTGTGCTTAAGTCTAGGATTGTCGATGCTTCAAAAGGAATTGTTTCATCCGGAGCTAAAAAGGCGGCTCCTGAGTTTTCAATTAGACAATGGTTGGGGATAAGTTCGACGGGAATGATTAGTGTGCTGTGGGGAATGCCATTTAGGTCACTCCATCTGCCACTTAAATTCGCCTCATGAGCACTGTAATGAATATCGTAGTAACCATTCTCATCCAATTTCGCTTGAATATCTTTTCGTTTGTCTAATGGCCCAACTATTACTGTTTCATTTGAAGGGGCGGTGCATCTTATAAAAAAGCCATCAATGGGTAGGGTTTTACTCTTGCATGATAGATTGGTATCGACTGATGGGTCAGGAAAGTCACCGATAAGTAGATTTGATAGGCCAAGGTATCTGAGTTTTTCAATAGATGCGTCATAGGAAACATATTTGGACACGTCCCTTAAACCATCAGGGTTATCTGAGTATCTCCAGACATTTGAAACTGTTGCGGTTGTTTTGTACAGGGCATCATCTATGTATCTATCATACCCCTTGGTAATATGAATAAGTCCATTATGGGGGAGGTCTGACGGTTCAATAGGTTTGTACTCTCCATTTATGACTTCAACAATAGCCTCGAAATAACCGGTGTCCGGTTTCCTCGTATATGCTTTAGTTGATTTTCTACATATAAGTATTTTATCGCTATTTTCCTGGCTCAAAATCACTCATCCCTTTGTTGGTTATTTAACAAATAATTATACATTCTAAAGCTGTTGAATGTGTCTTGCACTAATTATAAGAATTTTTTTGACAAAGTCTAAGATGTACTAGCGTCCATTTGTTATGGGTGTCGCGTCTATTGTGAGGTAAGGCTATAGGTTTGAGAAGGGAGGCTTCTCAGGACGGTAGATTTTATTACTGGCTTAGCGCGCACTATTGAATGATGATATGTTGCTTTAAATTCTATAGCCAAGCCTACATGAGGCCTACATATAGACTGCATACTTCTAGGTAGGGTTAGGGGGGGTAGTTAACTCATTGATTTAAATGGTGCCCGAGGCCGGACTTGAACCGGCACGGTGTTGCCACCGAGGGATTTTAAGTCCCTTGCGTCTACCAATTTCGCCACTCGGGCAGAGTACTTACAGCAGGCTGGTAAAGCCTTTGGCTTATCATGAATGATTCGCCGGTCTTACATTTAACTATCAATTAAAACTTGGAGGCGCGGGTCGGAATCGAACCGACGATGGCGGAGTTGCAGTCCACAGCATTACCACTTTGCTACCGCGCCTTAAACTACGCTTAGCTCAAACACCTAACTTAAAACTAAAACGCCCACTTGTGGGCGGGCGCTTATTACCGCCTAAGCAACGGCTTAAATATGGAGCGGGAAACCGGGTTCGAACCGGCGACCTCAACCTTGGCAAGGTTGCGCTCTACCAACTGAGCTATTCCCGCAATTCACTTTCAATACTGCTTTTAATCACTACGCCTATTAAAACCAATGGCTTTAACTGACTAATGATTAGATGCCTCAAAAGAGAGCGGCATATTCTATGGTTTTATCGTCTCTTGTCAAGAAAAAATAGCTCTTCTAACGAAGATAAGTCATTAACAGTTAAAGACTTTTGCTATTTAACCCGTGCATTAACGAATTTCGTCCAAGCTGACTGATATTTGGCCGCTTACATCGAACCTTTAAAGTCTGGCCATGCCGCCTTCAGATAAATAATCATAGACCATAAAGTGAGAGCTGCCGCTAAATATAACGATACAAAGCCTAAAATTTCTATACGACTGTCAACCACGCTGGTCTGCGTTAATAAAATGATAATTGAGATCATCTGCATGGTGGTTTTGAACTTGCCCACATAAGAAACCGCTACGCTGGTGCGATTACCTATTTCTGCCATCCACTCGCGTAATGCCGATATCACTATCTCTCGACCAATAATAATCATGGCCGGTATCGTAAACCAAGCGTGAGGATAGCGCTCTAACAGGACTACTAAGGCGATAGCGACCATCAGTTTATCGGCTACTGGGTCAAGAAAGGCGCCAAAAGGGGTCGATTGATTGAGCTTGCGGGCTAAATAGCCGTCAAGCCAGTCAGTGAGAGCCGCTGTTGTAAATATCGCCGCCGCTGCAATGCCTGTCCATGTGTAAGGAAGGTAAAAGACGATAACCAGAACGGGAATCAGGAGTATGCGAAACAGTGTAAAGGCGTTTGGGATATTCATTCAGTTAACAGCTTAAGTTCGAATAATGATTTAGGCGCTAGCGCCGGTGGTGGGGCATAGCAATTATGCGATGCATTATAGGCGACTATCGACCTATTTTATCTATCTTTGTTAATAACGCCCATATAATTTTGACTGTTTTAACTTTTATGCAGCTCGGCATGAATATCTTGGGCTATTTTTTTGCTAATACCGTCTACTTTTACGAGTTCATCAACGGTGGCGCGTTGAATATCTTGCCAGCCACCAAAGTGACGCAATAACTCACGACGACGCTTAGGACCCACGCCGGGAATATCTTGTAGCGGTGAACTGGTCTTCTTTTTAGCACGACGGGCGCGGTGTCCGGTAATGGCAAAGCGATGCGCTTCATCTCTTACTTGCTGTATAAGGTGTAAAGAGGGGGCGTCATTAGGCAGCGTTAAGGGGTTATCTGCGCTGCCCACAAATAAGGTCTCTAATCCCGGCTTGCGCGCTTCACCTTTAGCCACACCAATAATCAGCACTTGATCTATCTGCAGCTCTTCGAGCACTTCAATGGCTTGGTTAATCTGTCCTTTACCGCCATCAATTAACAAAATGTCGGGCAGTACGCCTTCGCCTTTTTTGATGCGTGTATAACGGCGCTCGACAGCTTGACGCATAGCGGCGTAATCATCACCGCCAGTAATGCCTTCTATATTGAACTTACGGTAGTCGCTTTTTTTAGCGCCCTCATGGGTAAATACGACACAAGAGGCAACTGTTTGCTCGCCACTGCTATGACTAATATCGAAGCATTCAATGCGCTCTGGTAGGTCGGTTAGCTGTAAGTCTTGCTGTAGTTTCTCAAAACGATCGCGTACTTGTTGGCGATTATTGACTCTGGCGGTTAAGTTTTGATTAGCGGTTTCAGTCGCCATGTTTAACCAGCGTGCTCGACCACTGCGAACATTACTCAGAATTTTAATTTGCTTACCGCTGCTTTCACTGAGTGCTGCCGTTAGGCCGTCTAAGCCAGAGGGGGTTACGTTGCTGATAAGCTCTGAGGGTACGCTGCCCAGTCCGCCGCCCGAGGCAATATAGGCCTGCGAAATAAAGGCTTCTAGTAAGTCATTTTGATTCTCAATAAGACCAAGATTCGGATAGTAGCTGCGACTGCCAAGCATGCGGCCGTGACGCACGTATAACACTTGTATACAAGCATGCCCCGAAGCGGTGGCGGCAGCAATAATATCGATATCGCCGCGGCCATTGTCAATATATTGTTTTTCTTGTACTACGCGTAAATGACTTATTTGATCGCGCTTTTCTGCAGCAATTTCAAATTCTAAATCAGTAGCGGCACTGTCCATTTCTTTGAGAATTTCATTGGTTAGCTCGTCATTATGACCTTGCAGAAACATTGTTGATTTGCGCACGGTATCGGCATAATCTTTTTTATCAATTAAATCAACACAGGGTGCTGAGCAACGACCAATTTGATGCTGTAAGCAAGGACGTGAGCGATTCTTAAAAAAGCTGTCTTCGCATTGTCGAACCTTAAACATTTTTTGCAAAAGACTTAAGCTTTCTCTAACGGCATATCTATTGGGGAAGGGGCCAAAATATTCTCCCTTAGCACGGCGATTGCCTCTATGAAATGTTAGGCGTGGGTATTCATGTGCGCTAGATAAAAAGATATAGGGGTAGGTTTTATCATCCCGCAGTAAAATATTATAAGGCGGGCGCTCAGCTTTAATTAAGTTATTTTCAAGAATCAGTGCTTCGGTTTCGCTACCCGTAACGGTGACATCAATATGCATGATTTTTCTCACCAGGGCTTCAGTTTTGCTGCCCGGTGTTTGCGGCCTAAAGTAGCTGGCAAGGCGTTTTTTAAGATGCTTGGCTTTACCGATGTATAGGTGTTTGCCATTGGCATCATACATTTGATACACCCCCGGTTTCTGGCTGCAGCTAGCAAGAAAAGACTCGGAATCAAAAGAGGGCTTATTGGTTTTTTCAGGCGGTTTATCTGCCGAGGAAGAATCGCTCAAGGTTAAACTCCAGTTGTTGAGCGATACGTCTGCGCGGGTTTACTCTGACGCTGTACCCGTATCGTTATTGTTTGGGTTGTTAAAGCGGTTATCGTCATTCGTACTGGCGCTCACAGTGGTGTTTTCTGGCTCAATCATTGTGTGCCTAAGGGCTAAAAGCGTCAACTCAACATCGCTGTGCAAGTCGAGCTTTTCAAATACACGTTGTTTATAAATGCTAACCGTTTTGGCAGCAATGCCAAGTTTAGTGGCTATTTCGGGTGCTTGATAGCACTCCACAAGCATTAGTGCGACTTGCAGTTCGCGTTCGCTCAATGCATTAAAGGGGTTTTCATTGGTGTTGCTGCCCATTTCTGCCACGCGACGAGCAACCTCAGTAGAAAGATAAGCCTCGCCACGATAGACGGTCTTAATGGCTTCTACTAAATCATCAACGCCGACATCTTTTGTCACATAACCCATAGCGCCAGCGCGGATAAACATGCCGGGGTAGGTGCCATCGTTATAGCCAGATAGACCAATAACCTTAGTCGATGGTCTGTGTGCAAGAATACGTTTAGTGGCTTCGAGCCCGCCAATGCCTGGCATGCGTACATCCATTAACACCACATCGGGTGGGTCTTGCTTTACTAATTTTACCGCGCTTTCACCGGTTTTTGCTTCACCGCTAATGGCAATATCTTCTACCTCGCTGAGAACGAGTGTAAAGCTGTGACGCACCATGTCGTGATCGTCGGCAATAAGTACCTTAATCAAAATTCCATCCTCGTTTATCAAGCGCTAGCGGTCCATTATGCTGTTCAGGCGTGACCTAGCGATTGAAATTTCAAAAAATCCCTGAAAATCTATAAATGTTTATGCCTGAGTCATTTATATGATTGATTATAGGGTTATTAATACTCCAATTGCCACCGCATTATGTCCATAAAAAAACTGTTAGATGCCTTTGCTCGCGCGACCTAAGCAATAAGTTGTAGCCAATTGACAGCTGAGTAAATGCTAGCTAGCAAAGCAGCTATGACCGCTAATGAGCAAAGAATGCACTCACTTAGTCAAAAGTTGCTATAAATAATGGCGTGAACCCCATAAACATGGCTGCTGAATAGGGCATTAACTAACGGTTTCGTATAAAATCCCCCTTTTTATTGCTCTTGCTCTTAAAGCTTGAGTAGAGCTAATCCATTTTTGACCTCCTCTGAATACTCTCAAGGCGGTCGTTGTCGGAAGAGAACCTATGAGCACGATGATTAAAACGGCTGTTGAACTAGACAAGATGCGAGTGGCGGGTCGTTTGGCAGCCGAAGTGCTTGAGATGATTGGCGATCATGTTGCGCCCGGTATCTCAACCGGCGAGCTTGATCGTATTTGTCATGAATATATCGTCAATACGCAAGATGCTATTCCTGCGCCCTTGAATTATAACGGTTTCCCTAAGTCTATTTGCACATCAGTTAATCAAGTGGTTTGCCATGGTATTCCCGCCGATAAAAAAGTATTGAAAGTGGGCGATATTATTAATATCGATATTACCGTTATCAAAGACGGCTATCACGGCGATACCAGTAAAATGTTTGTAGTGGGTGAAGTACCTGCACATGCCAGTCGTTTAATTGAAGTAACACAAGAATGCTTGTATTTAGGGATAGAAACGGTGAAGCCCGGTGCTACTTTAGGTGATATCGGTCATGTTATTTATCAACATGCTTCCAAGCACTATTACAGTATCGTTAGAGAGTATTGCGGTCATGGTATTGGCGCAGTGTTTCATGAAGATCCACAAATTCTGCATTATGGTAATCCTGGCAAGGGTATGGTTCTACAAGAGGGTATGACCTTTACTATTGAGCCGATGTTAAACGCCGGTAAAAGACATGTTAAGTTGAACCGTCGAGATGGTTGGACCGTAGAAACAAAAGACGGCCGGCTATCGGCACAGTGGGAGCATACTTTGGCGGTAACAGCCACTGGCGTTGAAGTGTTAACGGCGCGCAGTGAAGAGTCATTTTAATACGCTATTAAAGGCTATTAATGGCTCTTAATTATTTCTGATTACTAGTGGTTTAATGGCCTCTAGCATATTGTTTAATATTGTTTATTTATATTTATATTTTTAATTTTTTTTACTGGCTCTAAATTCATGGCTCCTCACGTTAATAATGATTCTCCTAAAGCATCGAATACTTCTGTTACGCCCTTAATTAATAGTGCCGATGGACTAGCTCCATTTGAACTCTCCTATAATCGTTTTTTGTCACAGCTAGCGAAATTGCAAACAGCGATTGAATGCAAAGCTTTATTACAAGAATACCAAGAGCAAATGGACGCCGCGTTTATAGCGAGTGTTGATCCTGGCTTATTGATTCAAGCGCGCTCTAAGTTAATTGATATATTGTTAAGTTACCTGTGGGCGCAAGAAGATTGGGGTGATCAAAAAATTGCGTTAATCGCCGTGGGCGGTTATGGGCGAGGCGAGCTGCATCCGCGTTCGGATATCGACTTACTGTTTGTTCTCGAGACTGCCGTTACACCCGCTAACGGTGAAACCATTGGCCGCTTGGTCACCTATTTGTGGGATTGTGGTTTAGACCTCGGCCACAGCGTTAGAACCTTGGACGAATGCCTAGGCTACGCAAAAGACGATATTACCGTGTTAACCAATATGCTCGAATCACGCCCTATAGCGGGTGATGAATCATTGTTTACACGCTTAAAAATGTTGACCGATACCGAGCATATGTGGAATTCCAGTGAGTTCTTTGTTGCCAAGCGCAAAGAGCAGCGTGATCGTCATCGTGATACTAATAGCAATGAATACAATTTAGAACCGAATATCAAAACCTCACCCGGTGGCCTGCGTGATATTCAAAATATTATTTGGATTGCGCGTCGGCATTTAGGCGAGGGTAATATCGCTCGTTTAGAAAAGAGCGGTTTTTTGACCGAGGTTGAAGCCGTTAATTTGGTTGAGGGGGTTAATTTTTTATGGAAGGTGCGTTATGCCTTGCATATGCTTTCGCAGCGTCATGAAGATCGTCTGCTGTTTGAATACCAAATAAAAGTCGCAACGCTTTTTGGTTATGCCGATGACGATGCTAACCTAGCTGTTGAAAAATTTATGCACGAATATTATCGGCGTGTGCTGCTATTAGCTGAGTTAAACGATGTGTTGATTCAGCATTTTGATCAAGACAGTGTGCGTGCTGGTGAGGAAGAAGAGGTCATTACACTTAACGAGCGTTTTTGTGTGCGTAATGGCTATATTGATGTGGTCGATGAGCAGGTGTTTGTTGATCATCTTTGGGCGTTAATTGAAATTTTTGTATTGATGGCCGAGCATAATTATATTCGTGGTGTGCGTGCATCAACTATGCGTTTAATGCGCACGCATCGTGAGCGCATTGATGATGACTTTAGAAACAACCCTAAAGTGATTGATTTGTTTATGCAGTTAGTCAAGTCTAATCGTAATGTACCGCTGCAATTTAAGCGCATGCGTAAGCATGGTATTTTAAGTAAGTATTTGCCGGCGTTTGGCGATATTATTGGTAAAATGCAGTACGACTTATTCCATATGTATACGGTTGATATTCACACCTTAGCCGTAGTGCAAAATGTCTATCGTTTTGCGCATGAAGGCTCAGAGCAAGATTATGTGCTCGCCGCAAAAATCATTAATGGCCATGTCAAAATTGAGCTGTTATACCTTGCAGCCTTGTTCCATGATATTGCTAAAGGTCGCGGCGGTAGCCACTCTGAACTGGGTGCGGTCGATGCCCGCGAATTTTGTCAGCGTCATGGTGTTAATGAACGCGATACCAACTTAGTAGCTTGGTTAGTTGAAAGTCATCTGGTGATGTCCACCATTTCGCAAAAAATGGATTTGTCGGACCCTGAAACTATAAGAGAGTTTGCCACAGCCGTAGGCAGTCGTTCGCGGCTAGATTATTTGTTTGTGCTTACCGTGGCTGATATTCAGGGTACTAACCCTGAATTGTGGAACGCGTGGCGTGCCTCACTACTGCGTCAACTTTATGCAGCGGCAACTCGCGCATTACGTCGTGGTTTAGAAAATCCGGTCGATAAATCAGAAATGATTACTGAGAAACAGCAAGCCGCATTACTGTTGCTCAACGAGGCAGGTATTGATTCCACTGCTGTTCATGCGCAGTGGGCAGACAGGGTAGATGATTACTTTTTACGAGAGTCTGTTGATGATTTGGTGTTGCATGCTGAAAGTATTTTGGCGCATAAAGGGGGCGATGCGCCTTTAGTGATTATTAAAAAACCATCGGATATTTTTGAAACCGATGTGACGCAAATTACCATTTACTCGCCTTTAATCGAGAATCGTTTTTCATTTATTACTCTGGCTTTAGAACAGTTGAATTTAAGTATTTATGATGCGCGCTTGCTGATTGCTGGCGGTGGTCATGTGTTAGATACGTTTTATGTGCAAGATGCCGATGATGAAGCGATAGATCATGATTCGCCACGCATTGATGATATTAAAGAAAAATTACTGCAAGTGATGATGAAGTCAAATGCCCGCTGGTTATCAACCGACCGTCGCGCGAGTCGTCGTATAAGAAGTTTTGATTGGCCGTGTCATACCGAATTTTCAAACGATTCTGCACCAGGGTTAAGTGTCTTAGAAGTAGTTGCACCCGACAGGCCTGGCTTATTAACGATTATTGGCCAAGTGTTCTTTAAGCATAAGCTGCGTGTGCATAACGCTAAGATATCTACCTTAGGCGAGCGCGTTGAGGATGTATTCTTTATTACTGATCGCCAAGACCAAATGATAGAAGACCCTGAGCTGATTGCAGCCATTCAGCAGGATCTTAAAACAGACCTTGATGAACACAGGCAGCAGTAGACGTCTATGAACCCCTATTTAAATAAATTGCATGCTTATCCTTTTACTAAGTTAGCGGCATTGCTGGCCAATATTGACGTGCAAAGCAACAATGACGCTATTGCTATGACCATTGGTGAGCCGCAGCATGCGCCGCCTAAGTCGGCAGTCGATGCCCTCGTCGCTGAATTAAGTGGGTTAAATAAATATCCGTCAACGCAGGGCGGTTTGCCGTTACGTGAAAGTATTGCCGCGTGGCTATGTCGCCGCTATCAATTACCGTTAGAGTTAGTTGATCCTGTCACAATGGTGTTGCCAGTAGTTGGGTCGCGTGAGGCTTTATTTGCCATTGCTCAAACGGTGGTTGATAGCTCGGCAAGTGTTGAGCCGCCGCTGGTTATTATCCCTTCGCCGTTCTACCAAATTTATGAAGGCGCGGCTATTATGGCTGGTGCTGAACCATTGTATTTGCCCTGTGATGGTAGCAACGATTATGTGCCTGATTTAGATTCAGTGACCGAAGCGCAGTGGCAGCGTTGCCAGTTAATGTATATTTGTAATCCCTCTAATCCTACCGGTGCTGTGCCCACGCGCGAATTTTATCAGCGTTTACTCGAGCTGGCCGATCGCTATAACTTTGTTATTGCCAGTGATGAGTGCTATTCAGAGATTTACTTTGATGAGTTATCGCCACCGCCGGGCCTATTAGAAGTGTGTCATGAAACAGGGCGAGATGATTTTTCACGCTGCTTGGTTTTTAACAGTTTATCGAAACGTTCCAATTTAGCCGGCATGCGCTCGGGTTTTGTTGCCGGTTGTCAGGCCACTATTAAAGCCTTTATGTTGTATCGCACCTATCACGGTTCAGCGATGCCGAATCATCATCAGGCGGCCAGTATTGTGGCGTGGAATGATGAATCGCATGTGCAGCAAAATAGGGTGCTTTATCGTGAAAAAATGCAGGCTGTGGTGCCTATATTGCAGCAAGTCATGTCAGTCGAGATTCCAGCAGCAGGGTTTTGTTTGTGGGCTAAGCTGCCTATAGATGATGAGCGCTTTGCGCAAACACTCTATGCTGAGCAACATGTCAAAGTGTTGCCGGGTCAGTATCTGGCTAGAACCGTCAATGATTACAATCCTGGCGTAGGCTATAGTCGTTTAGCCTTAGTGCACTCTTTAGATGTATGCGTTGAAGCGGCCGAGCGCATAGTGGCCTGTTTGTCTGAGATCAATAGAGTCGGTTGATTGCTGTTCATTACGTACAAAAACACATCAAATGGCATGAAATACCGTAAAAACGCACATGCTGGTCATATATGACACTATTTTATTTCTCATCTGATGTTGAATAGTGTAAGTTTCGCGCCTTAGTGTTAAACCAGTATGAGCTTTAAGCCGTAAGTACAGGTTATTAAAGTGTTTATACTCGATAAATTTTTATTAATGACTGCAGGATAAGTAGACGTTAGATGGCATTAATTGTTCAAAAATACGGCGGCACCTCCGTCGGCACACCCGAGCGAATCAAAGCAGTGGCCGATCGTGTCAAACGCTTTGTCGACCGTGGCGATCAAGTGGTGGTGGTAGTCTCTGCCATGAGCGGTGAAACCAATCGCTTGGTTGCGTTGTCACAAGCCGTAAGCAGTAACCCACATCCACGAGAAATGGATGTTTTATTATCGACCGGTGAGCAGGTCACCATTGCTTTATTAACATTAGCATTGCAAGAGCAGTCATTAGATGCGCGTTCATACTTAGGCTCGCAGGTTAAAATATTAACCGATGAAGCTCACGGCAAGGCAAGAATAAAAGCGATTGATGGTGAATCGATTTTGACCGACTTAAATGCCGGTAAAGTGGCTGTTGTCGCTGGTTTTCAAGGTATTGACGGCGATGGCAATATAACGACACTAGGCCGTGGTGGTTCAGATACAACGGCTGTAGCGGTGGCTGCTGCACTTAATGCCGATGAGTGTCAGATTTATACTGATGTCGATGGCGTTTACACAACAGATCCTCGGGTGGTTGATTGCGCGCGTCGCTTAGAGCAAGTGACCTTTGAAGAAATGCTAGAAATGGCGAGCTTAGGTTCAAAAGTTTTACAAATTCGCGCTGTTGAATTTGCAGGTAAATATCAAGTGCCGTTAAGGGTGCTATCCAGTTTTGAAGAGGGTCCAGGTACATTGATTTCAATTGATGATAATAAAGATATGGAAGCGCCACTGGTTTCAGGTATAGCCTTTAATCGTGACGAAGCAAGAGTGGTTGTACGCGGCGTACCCGATACACCGGGCGTTGCTTATAAGATTTTAGGACCGGTTAGTGATGCCAACGTTGAGGTTGACGTAATTGTGCAAAACGTTGCCGCCGATGGCACAACCGATTTAACCTTTACCGTTCATCGTAATGAGCTTGATAAAGCGCAAGCAATTACCGAAGATATTGCCAAGCAATTAAATGCGCGAGAAGTAGCGGTTGATGGTAGTATATGCAAAGTTTCATTGGTGGGTGTCGGAATGCGATCTCACGCAGGCATCGCCAGCCAAATGTTTAAAACCCTTGCAGATGTGGGAATAAACATTGAGTTAATAACAACATCAGAAATTAAAATTTCAGTTGTTATAGAAGAAAAGTATATGGAATTAGCGGTTAGAGCTTTACACACAGCATTTGGTTTAGATGATACCGGTGCTGTTGAGTCAAGCGATAACGGTTAAGTAAGCATGAGCTGTCACAGGGATTAGGTAACCATTCGTAATAAAACTCAAGATGAGCAGCGTTACGAGAATTAAAAGCTAAGTGACAGTTTGTATGCATAAGGATAGATTGAGGTTTACTTCAATTTGTTTTTTTGCTGTGGTTGCCGTAATGGGAGGGAAGTTAGCCGGAGGCTACACGCACATTTGTGCTTGAAAGCCAGCAGGACATCGGGAGATGCGTAATGCTGATTTTAACTCGTCGTATAGGCGAAACATTAATGGTCGGAGACGACGTGACAGTTACTGTTCTTGGAGTAAAAGGTAACCAGGTGAGATTAGGTGTTAACGCACCGAAAGAAATCGCCGTTCACCGAGAAGAGATCTATCAACGGATTCAACAGGAAAAAGAACAAAAGTCGACTGTTGAAGATGAAGTGGATTATTAGGTTTTAACGAACCAGCCACACTCAGGTAAAGCTTTTTAGTTTACCCCGCTCTAGATTTAAAAGTTAATCATCTAAATAATTAGGTGGTTAACTTTTTGCATCCTAAAATAACCTTTATTTATTCTTATTAATTGAATTCTTATATTTAAGGATCGCCTTTTGTCGTCTTAAGAATCGCGTTTTTTCGCCCCTGACAATCAGCTTTTTTAACTGCGCTCGTTTTTCGGGTTTGTTAATCAAGCTTTGCGGGTTAGTTAATTAATAGACATTACTTGGAATTATTGGCAAAGTGAGCCTGTTTTTTTATTGGCTTAGACGCATGTCTATACGGTTCCATTAAGCGATCATAATAATGAAAGAATGCAATCAATGCGGTAAATGCTGTATCCATTATAGTGATGGTGGTCTTTCTGCGACCCAAGATGAGATTGACTGGTGGCAAGCTTCGCGGCCGGATATTTACCAGTATGTGCGTGACGGTGAAATTTGGGCAGATCCTAATAGTGGTGAGCGCTTAAAACGCTGTCCATTTTTGCAGTTGGTGGATGATGTTAATGAGCCATTAACGACAGATAATTTATCGCGTTTAAAAAAACCTAAGCAAGAAAAATACGCTTGTTCTATTTATCATGATCGCCCCGATGATTGTCGCCATTATCCTACCCATATTGATGAGATGGTTAGAGACAAGTGCGAGATGATAGAGGTGAAAGATCTTTTGAATCCTAAAGCGGCACAGAAAAAGTTAGATATCTTAATGGCAGATAGCCGACCGGCTTATCTTGCTCGATAGTCTTAAAAATGCTTTTCAATAATTTAATATTTCAATGATTTAATAATCTTTTTTTAATTGTCTTTTTTGTAGCGAATTACCATACCGATAAAAATATTATATTGTTACGCTGGCGTTGTTAAATCTTGTAATGATTGTTGCAAGAATGGAAGCAAAGCTAGAGTGAAATGGATAACAGTTTAACTGTAAAAATAGCCAAACTGTATTGAGTGTTTTTTGATTTTTAATCTGAATTTAATATCGTAAATGTTACTCGATGTTATTAAAGAATATTTTTTTATACTCCTCTCTTTTCTATTTAGTCTTCCTTTCTTGTCTCTATTGATTTAACGCTACACGCCTGCTATGCCCATATAGCTTTCATGGGTGGCTAATACATTCAAGTTAAAGGACTATTCGATGAAATTGCTAAAGTGCTTATCTGTTTTTGTTTTCTGCTTTTATACTTCTATTACGTTTGCCTCGGTTGTTCACCATATTCAATATGATCAGTTAGTCGGTGCTACAGGCATTGAAATTAACGGTGAGGTTTATCAGGTTCAATTTGCCGATAGCTCATGTATTTTGTTGTTTAATGATTGTGATGAAACTACTGATTTTTTCTTTCCGGATGCACAATCCGGTCTTGAAGCTAATTTAGCTTTATTAGAACAAGTGTTACTTGATTTACCTTCTGGCCTGTTTGATAGTGAGCCTGAATTAACCCATGGCTGTTATTCCCATATTCAGTGTTCCATTGTTACTCCTGTCGGGTCAGTGGCGCCTCAGCTTGAGGTGTTTCCAGCGGTCTTTTTAATTAATAAAAAAGATCAGAGAAACGATATTCATACTGGCTCGGGCTCAACCTTTAGGGCTTCAGATTTTGGCCTGCGTAATTCCAGTGCCGATACGCTGACTTATGCCATTTGGAGTAAGTATGGAGGGGCTAATGTGTCAGTACCGGTACCTGCCTCTCTATTTTTGTTTAGTTCGGCGGTCATTGCCGTTTTGGTGGTAAAAGATAGACGGCTAAAACTTCATAGCTAGCTGTAAGTCGTTACTCGATTGAATACTTAATAGCGTAATGAGTCGTGTAATGAATCGTGTAATGGATAGTGCAAAAAACAGTACGAAAACAGTACGAAAATAGTACGAAAATAGTGCGGTTATGACTCTATAGATATTGCTCTATTCTATTGAAGCATTACTTTACGCTCTTTATGTGCTCCTGCTTATGGGCGTCCTCCTTGTTAAGTTATCATTTCTTCTTATAGCCCCCTCAGCCTTTAAGCTCTTCGTGGTATTCACCACTAGTGACATCATGTTGCTATCTATGTACTCATTTACCTATTTACCTATTTACCTATTTACCTATTTACCTATTTACCCATCTACCTAGTTATCTATCTACTTGCTCAATCAGTTTATTCTTCTGCTATTTCTCGTGCTTATTAATGACTCATTAATTCGACATGGCTTTATTTCTCTTGCCATTAAGTGTTATTCGTTAGTGTCGTTTGATTGTGCCGTGCTGTTGCTCTTATTGATTGATCGTTTTTAGATCAATTTGAAGAGGGGCCTTATATACTTTATTGACTAAATCAAAATGGATCTCTAACGGTCTTCCTGTTTGGCTCGCTAGCCGTTGCTTCTATCTCAAACTTACGCTATTTGACATAGCTCCTGTTAACGTTGCCAAATCGAATATGTATTTAAAATTCGTGTTTGTTTGTGTGTTTGTTTTTTTTAGTGTTTATTTTTATTAATAAAAAATCAAAAATTGTCGTCCATTATTATAATAATTTTTTCGATCAGGCGATCAATTTATATACAATTATATTTTACGGAGATGTAAATTAATGGTTCATAAAAAGAAACTATTGACTAGAAGCATTGCTCTAGCTTTGGCTGGGGTGTCTATGAACGCCATGGCTCAAGAAGCTTTAGCGATTCAAGAAGTGGTTGTTACTGGTATTCGTGGCAGTTTAGAACGTTCAATGGATATGAAGCGATACGCTTCTGGTGTCATTGACGGAATTTCTGCTGAAGATATCGGTAAGATGCCTGACACTAACTTAGCTGAAGCGTTACAGCGTATTACGGGTGTGTCAATCGATCGCCAAAATGGTGAAGGTAGCCGAGTAACCGTTCGTGGTTTTGGTCCCGATTTTAACTTGGTGACATTAAACGGCCGTCAAATGCCTTCTGCTAATGTTGAAGACACTGCTGCATCTTCATCTCGTTCTTTTGACTTTGCTAACCTAGCTGCTGAAAGCGTTAGCGGTGTTGAAGTTTACAAAACAGGTAAAGCGTCATTAACAACGGGCGGCATTGGCTCGTTAATTAATATTAAAACAGCGCGTCCTTTAAATAACCCAGATGGTATTGCTAGCGTATCGGTTAAGTTACATGCTGATTCATCAAATGATGAAGGGTCTGATACTACACCTGAGCTTTCAGGTATTTTTAGTCAGACATTTGCTGACGATACTATTGGTATTTCTATTAGTGCCAGTGTTTCTGAGCGTGATAGTGGTTATAACAAAGCACATACAGGCGGTGGTTGGTTCACTATTCCTGGCGATCAAGGTGATTGGGGTTCAGTTCCTGCTAACTCACCTGATTTCACAAACGCACCACAAGCGGGCGACATTTACGCAGTACCACGTACTATCGATTACGAATTTAACCAAATTCAACGTGAGCGTACTAATGCGCAGTTAACACTTCAGTGGGCGCCATCTTCTGATATTACTGCAACTTTAGATTATACCTACTCAGAACTTGATGTTGAGACTCAGCGTCATGAAATGGGTGCTTGGTTTAACGGTGTTCCTCAGTCGGGCGAATTCACTCAAGGTACTGGTAATGGTTCAATCGTTGCGCCAGTTATTTACACTGATGGCACTGGTGCTGATATCACTTTCGCTACTGGCGAATGGGGTCGTGTATCTGAAAACAACTCGATTGGCTTAAACGTTGAGTGGAATGCTTCTGATAACTTATCTTTAGTATTTGATTATCATAACTCTGATGCCGAAAACGGTGCCAAAGATGATCGAGGCACCGCTAACAAAATCGCTGGTGTTCAATTTAACCGTTTATCAACTACTGTTGATTACAGCCAAGATGTACCGGTTACTAGCTTTGAATATATCGATGGTCAAGGATTTGATCCAGCGCTTATGCAAACCTCTGGTAATAGCTTCCGTAATAGCTACATGAAGCATGATATTGAGCAAGCAAAAATTGATGGTCAATACACGTTTGATGATTCTACTTTACAGAGTGTTGATTTCGGCATCTCTGTTCTTGAATCAACCAACCGTTCGGCTTACTCAGCGCACGATAATGGTACATGGGGCGGTTACGCTACTCCAGCTGATTACGATGATGGTTTATTCACACCTAAAGATCTTTCGTCTCAGTTTGATCAACTTTCGGGTTCATCTAACCCTAATTTTGAAGCAAACTACTACGAAACTGATTTCCAAGGTGCGCGTGATGCTATTGCTGCAATCGCTATTGCTAACGGTGACGACTTAGGTGCTTGTGGTCCTGTACTTTGTGCAGATCCTAACTTCACAACTGACCGTACTACTACTGAAGATCAAACATCTCTGTATGTTCAAGCGAACTTCGCTTGGGAAGGTGCAGGAATGCCTATGAATGCTTCATGGGGTTTACGTTATGAAGATACTGACGTTAAATCGACAGCGATGGTGCCTATCTACAACCGAATCACTTGGGAGTCAGATAACGAATTTACTGCCATTTTTGATGACGTAGGGACTACTTCTGGTGAAGGTTCGTATGACTACTTACTACCTAATATCGACTTTGATGTTAGCGTAACTGATGATTTGGTTTTACGTGCTTCGGCCAGTAAAACACTATCTCGTCCAAGTTATGCCGACCTTCAAGGTGGTCGTTCGGTAAATAACCCTGTTCGTTTAGATGGCGGTACAGGTAGTCAAGGTAACCCAGCATTAGCACCATTTGTATCGAATAACATGGATTTATCTGCTGAGTTCTACTACGGCGAAGGCAGCTATGTTTCGGTAGGTTTTTATCAGAAAAATGTTGAAAACTTTATCGGTACAACCACTGTTAACGATACTGTCTTTGATCTAGCTCATCCTGGTCAAGGTGATCGATACGATGCTGCTGTTATAGCAACAGGATCTACCGATAATGCTGTTGTCCGTGCTTACATGGAAGGCGAACACGGCACACCACTTACTGGTGATGCATCGTTAGGTGATCCATCGGCAGTGTTTAGTCTAACGACACCTGTAAATGCGCGAGATGCGTCAATTGATGGTCTTGAAATTGCTGTTCAGCATATGTTTGGTGATTCAGGCTTCGGTCTTGTTGCTAACATGACAACAGTTAATGGCGACATTGAGTATGATAACTTCAACACTAACAAGGGCGCTGGTGCAGAAAATCAGTTCGCTTTATTAGGTTTGAGTGATTCTGCCAACCTTATCGGCTTCTACGATAAAGATGGTATTCAAGCTCGTATCGCTTATAACTGGCGTGATGACTTCCTTACAGCAACTGTTGATGGTAACAATGAAAGAAACCCTGTTTACACAGAAGGTTTCGGTCAAATTGATATCAGCCTTAGTTACGACGTAACGGAAGACTTTAGCGTTTCAGCTGAAGGTATTAACATTACTAATGAAACACAGCGTTTGTATGGCCGTCACCCGAACATGGTGATTGGTGCTATCCAAACTGGTGCTCGTTATAGTGTTGGTGCACGTTATAAGTTTTAAGCCATTTCTTTAACGGTTTAAAACTTTATAAAAACAGCCACGATTTTCGTGGCTGTTTTTTTTTACGCGGTTATAATGTGTTGAGGGTTACATTGCCTGTATGTTAGTTAGACAGCGCGGTTGTGGCTAAATTATAAGAAATAGTTTTATCGTTAGCGTTTACCTCTAAGTTATCTTTTATGAGTAAAGCAGTAAAAAATATTATTATTCTCGGTGGTGGTTCGGCGGGTTGGTTAACCGCGGCCGTCATTGCAGCCGAACATGGCGAAGGTTTAAATATCACCTTGGTTGAGTCTCCCAATGTGCCCATTATTGGCGTGGGTGAGGGCACTTGGCCATCAATGCGCGATACGCTAAGAAAAATAGGTGTGTCGGAACAGGCTTTTATTACAGAATGCGACGCATCATTTAAGCAAGGTTCAAAATTTATTGGTTGGAAGGACGGCAGCGCCTCAGATTTTTATTATCATCCATTCTCTCTTCCGCACGGATACCATGATGTTAATAGCGTACCGTTTTTGCAATCTCAGGCTTCCTCAATGTCTTTTGCCGATGCCGTTTGCGGGCAGAGCCAAGTGTGTGAGCAGGGCTTAGCCCCTAAGCAAGTCACTACCCCTGAATATGCCGCGGTAGTGAATTACGGTTATCATTTTGATGCCGCTAAGTTCAGCTGTTTTTTACAAAAGCATTGCACTGAAAAGTTGTCTGTTACCCATGTGCTTGATCATGTGACTACCGTTAATGCAGCCAGTGATGGCAGTATAGAAAGCTTGAGTACCCAGCAGCATGGGGCGCTTAACGCCGATTTATTTATTGACTGTTCTGGTACTCACTCTGTTCTATTAGCGCAGCATTTTAATGAACCCTTTATTAGTCGGCAATCGGTGTTATTTAATGATCGTGCTCTGGCGGTGCATGTTCCTTATGCCGATAGCCAGCAAGCCATTGCTTCAGCGACCTTGTCGACTGCACAGCGTGCGGGTTGGATATGGGATATTGGCTTGCCTAGCAGAAGAGGTGTGGGCTATGTTTATTCCAGCGCACACAGCACTGAGGCGCAAGCAGAAGAAGATTTACGGCTTTATTTAACTGCCAGTATGGGTAAAGCAAAAGCGAGTGCAGCGCAGCTAAGGCCGTTAAAGATTCAGCCGGGTCATCGCGCTTCATTCTGGAAGAAAAACTGTGTCGCCGTTGGTATGTCGGCGGGTTTTATTGAGCCGCTTGAAGCGTCTGCGCTGGCTTTGGTTGAGTTGTCTGCCAGTATGATTCGAGATGATATGCCTGCGACAGAAAATTTAATGGCGGCAACAGCAAAGCGCTTTAATGAGCGCTTTCAATATCGATGGGATAGAATTATTGATTTTTTAAAGTTGCATTATGTTCTTTCCCAGCGCAGTGGTTCTGACTATTGGCATGATCATCGAGATGCCTCTAGTATACCTGAGCATTTACAAGAATTATTAAATCGCTGGCGTTATCAGTCGCCATCACGATTGGATTTTATTCAAGCAGACGAAGTTTTTCCTGCTGCCAGTTATCAATACGTACTTTACGGTATGGGTTTTAAAACGCAGCCAAGAGAGACTGCGCGGCGCAGTGAAAATGCTGTTTTAGCGAAGCGTTTCTTTGATGAAAACGCCGCTAACACTCAGCGGTTATTAGGTGGTTTACCTAGTAATAGAGAGTTACTTGCACGCATCCGTCAGGGCGTTTAGCCACTAAAGAATTATTTATATTGAGCCAGTTAATAGCAATTACATTGTAGGAAATAGAATGCCGAATCATGTTGTACTAAATAACGTAGATCATAAAGATCTTAAAGTGAATGCTGCGCATAGCGCAAATTTCGGTGCCGACTTTGGCGACCAAATAATGTGTACTTTGGCGATTCCTACAGAGTTTCGTAATATTCAAGCCGATTATCCTATCTTCTTTCATAAATCGACAGACACCGATAAATATAGACCCATGGTGATGTTTGGTTTTCAGCAAGATGAGAACCTTTATTTGAATGAAGATGGCTGGGATGCGTCTTATATTCCATTAATGGTTGAGCGCGGCCCATTTTTAATTGGCTTTCAAACCGTGGTAGAGGGCGAGATTGCTCATAAGAAGATGGTTATATCCATTGATATGGATAGCGCTAGGATTAACGAGTCTGCAGGCGAGCCACTCTTTGATCCCTTTGGCGGTAATTCTGATTATACCGCCCGAGTAGTCGATGTTTTACAGCAAATTCATGCGGGTCAGGCAATTAGCGAAGAGTTTGTTGAAGCCTTAGTTGCGCAAGATTTAATTGAGCCGTTTACTTTAAATGTTGAACTTAACAACGGCGAGAAAAATAGCTTACAAGGCTTCCATACCATTAATGAAGAGAAACTAGCTGCCTTAGAGAGTGATGTGTTGGCGGACTTTCATCGTCGCGGTATTTTGCAGGCCATATATATGGTGCTTGCGTCTATGTCTAACATTCGTCGTCTTATTGACTTAAAAAATGCGAGTTTATAAATAGGTGAATGGTGCTTTGAGCCATTTCTCTGTTAACGGTTAAGGATTTAACTATTGAGAACTGTGTTATCGATACTATAGCGATTAAAAATATAGCGATTAAAAATATAGCGATTAAGAATCAGGTAAAAGTGCTTAGCGGTGTAGATGCGAATAATCTGCCTGCTGAGGTACTTAATGCCGATAAGCCGATAGTATTAAAAGGTTTGGTATCTCATTGGCCAGCCGTTAAAGCCGCGCAACAAGGCAAAGCTGAAGCGATTGCTTATATGCGAAGCCATAGTCAGCATAAGCAACAGCAAGTTATGGTGTTTAAAGGTAAGCCCGAGATTAAGGGCCGTTTTTTTTATAACAATGATTTGAGTGGTTTTAACTTTGACCGTTCAGGTGCTAGCTTAGATAGTATGCTAACGCAGTTTGAATTACTGGGTGAAAGTGATACTGATCCCGCATGCTATATTGGTTCTACCTCGGTAGACAGCTGCTGTCCTAGTTTTCGTGAACAAAACGATATTAACCTAGTGGGGCTAGATTCTTTAGCATCTGTTTGGATGGGAAATCAAACTCGAATTGCTGCGCATTTTGATAGCCCTAACAATATCGCTTGTGTGTCGGCGGGGCGACGACGCTTTACGCTGTTTCCACCAGAGCAATTAGCCAATTTATATGTGGGCCCTGTCGATTTTACCCCAGCGGGGCAGGCTATTAGTTTGGTTGATTTCCACGAGCCAGACTTTACACGCTATCCTCGTTTTAAAGATGCTTTGCAAGAAGCGCAAGTGGCAGAGTTAGAAGCCGGTGATGCTATTTATATACCGAGTATGTGGTGGCACCATGTTGAGGCTTTAGATGCTTTTAATGTGCTAATAAACTATTGGTGGCGTAGCTCGCCAGTAATAATGGGTGCGCCCATGGATACATTGGTTCATGCTTTGCTAAGTATCAAAACGCTGCCTGCAGAACAGAAACGAGCTTGGCAGACACTGTTTAATTATTATGTGTTTGAGCAAGAAACCGATGCCGATACGCTGGCTCATATTCCAGATAAAGCGTTAGGTGTTTTAGGTGATATTGATGATGCAACGGCCAAGCAGTTATGGGCGATGTTACGACGTAAGTTAGATAAATAAAATACGAACATAAAAAACGAAAAAATAATTGAGAAGCGGCGATTGCCCGCTTCTTAAATAAGAAAATGAGAAGGTGTAGTTGTGGAAAATAAACCGATTAAGAAAATAGTGATTGCTGGTGGTGGCACAGCAGGGTGGATGGCGGCTGCGGCGATATCCAAGCTGATAGGCACCAATATCGATATCACTTTGGTAGAGTCCGACGCGATTAGCACCATTGGTGTAGGTGAAGCGACCATTCCAACGATGATCTTTTTTAATCGGCTATTAGGCATAAAAGAGGCCGATTTTTTAGATGCGGTGCAAGGTACTTATAAGCTAGGAATTAAATTTGAAAACTGGCGGAACGTTAATGAAGATTATCTTCATGCCTTTGGTGTAACAGGAAAAGACTGCTGGGCTTGTGGTTTTCAGCATTTTTGGATGAAGGGACGTAAGCTAGGTATAGCGACAGAGTTTGGCGACTATTGTTTAGAAGGCCGTGCTGCTGAAGCGAATAAGTTTTCGCATTTACCGAATACTGGCCTTAACTATGCGTTTCATATTGATAGCTCTCTCTACTCAAAATATCTGCGTAAGTTTAGTGAAGGTTTTGGTGTTAAGCGTGTTGAAGGAAAAATTGCGAAAGTTAATAAACATGCCGAAAATGGCAACATTAGCTCTTTGACGCTCGATAGCAATGAAGTCATAGACGGTGATTTCTTTATTGACTGTACCGGCATGCGTGCACTGCTTATTGAGGATGCTTTGCATACGGGTTATGAATCTTGGTCGCAATGGTTACCTAATGACAGTGCCATTGCCGTGCAAACTGCATCAGTAGGTCCTCCGCTGGCTTACACACGATCAATTGCACATGAGTCGGGTTGGCAGTGGCGTATACCGCTTCAGCATCGTGTTGGTAACGGCATAGTGTATAGCAGTCGTTTTATGGATCATGATGATGCAGAGAAAAAACTGTTAGATAACATTGAAGGTGAGAAACTCACTAAGCCGTTAAGAATTCGATTTAATACTGGGCGACGTTTAAAGCAATGGAATAAAAATTGTTTGGCGGTTGGTTTATCGAGTGGTTTCTTAGAGCCTTTAGAATCAACCAGTATTCATTTGATTCAACAAAATATTGTCCGCTTTTTACGTATGTTCCCCTCGGCGGGCATTCGTCAAAGTGAGGTTGACGAGTTTAACGAACAAGCTAATTATGATCTTGAGAAGATTCGTGACTTTATTATTTTGCATTACAAAGTCACTAACCGTAATGACTCTGAGTATTGGCGTCATTGCCAAAACATGGAAGTGCCAGCGAGTTTGGCGCATCGCATTGAGGTGTTTAAAGAAACGGGGCATGTTTTCCGTAGCCCGAATGAGTTGTTTGATGATTCATGGCAGCAGGTTATGTATGGGCAAGGGTTAATGCCCGATCGTCATCATGCGCTTGTCGATACAATGAGTAAGAAAGAGCTCACTGACTTCTTAAACAATATTAAAGACAATATTGATAGAACGATTGATTCCTTGCCAGACAGTAATGCTTATTTAGCCTCGTTTATTGCTAAATCTAAATCGGCTTAGCTTTTTAATACTGGCTTAGCCTTTTAGTTTTCGCTCGGCCTTTCAGCTTTAATGGTGATCTAAGCGTTTTGCTTAGGTTATCACTTAAAATTAAAGTGTGAAATGCTCCAAGATATGGCTTAATTGTCGGCTATGCCAAATCCGCTTGAAACTTCACTTAGTCAAATCCTCAGCCTTGCTTATGAGCAGCACTATCGTGGCTGTTTAGTTTTGTCGGGTAGCCAGGCCTGGTGCCAGCAGCAAGCGCATGATGCGATTACTCTCATTAATGCTCATTCAATTCATTCGTCTTCAATTGATGCCTCGCAGGTTTGCTGGGTAGGGAATTCTGTTCCTCCGTCTAGTTATATTCGCGCAATCCCTCCTCATGCTACCGCTCAATTGCTTGGTAGTGATACGAACTGTCTGGTTATTGATGCTTGGAGCGGCCTAGCACCGGATATGCTGGGTATGGCATCCGGTACTCTACAGGGTGGTGCGTTATTGTTACTACTCACGCCGCCATTAAATAAGTGGTCTGCTTATGACGACCCTGACTACAAGCGTTATGCCGCATTGCGACCCTATCTCTATTCTATGAGTGGTCACTTTTTGCAACGAGCGGCTTCCCTGTTAGCGAGTGCCGAACGAGATAGCTTAGCTGCGAATAAACCTTGGATTTCAATCATCAAGCAGGGACAGGATTCTGATATTGCCGTTGCTGCGTTTTCGGATGCTGTTTTTCCTGATGATAATAAAAAACGCTCAATAATTTCGCCGTCTTCGGATTATAAAAACCTAGAGCGTTTTATTCCGTCTCGTGAACAATTGTCGGTAATCGATACTGTCAATAAATTAAGCCTTCAGGAGAGCGGGGTGGTTGTTTTGAACGCCGATCGTGGTCGGGGTAAAAGTGTGGCACTAGGCTTAGCGGCTAAATGCTTATTGGCTCAGACTGATTTCCATATCGTCGTTGTCGCGCCGCTGCGCAGCCAGGTTAATCATCTTTTTGCTGCGCTAGATGATGTTGCCGACAAACCTAACATTACATTTATGCCGGTTGATCAGCTAATAATAGCGGCGGAGAATAAAGACGGTCAGATTAATAGCGATCAATCAATATATGACTTACTGATTGTCGATGAAGCCGCTGCTATTCCTCTCCCCATTCTTTATCAATTAGTCGACATTGCTCCGCGTATCGTTTTTTCTTCTACCTTGCACGGCTATGAAGGTAGCGGTAATGGCTTTAGTTTACGCTTTAAAGAATATTTGCAGGTACAAGATAAACCGTTGCAGCTACTCACGCTTATTGAACCTATTCGTTGGGCTAGTGGTGATTCTCTAGAGGCTTTTATAAATCAGCTGCTAATACTTAATACGAATAGCGACGTCGAAGATAATCCTAATATAGCTGCCGTATCAATAACTATTCGAAGGGTCAGTAATAATGAATTACTGGCAAATGAAGCGCTGTTGAGATCTGTATTTACTTTATTAGTCGATGCACATTATCAGACGCGCCCCTCAGATGTAAGGCAGTTACTTGATGTGCCGTATTTGCATTTATGGGTTGCTGAGTGTGTTAGCAGCAGAAAAGTGCTTGGCGTTTTACTGGCTTATAAAGAGGGCGGCTTTAGTGATAACCATGATGATTTACTTAAGCATATTGTTAGTGGCGTGCGACGACCGCAGGGTAACTTACTGTCCCAGTCTTTAGCTAATCAATCAGCCGATACACAGTGGTGTCGGCTGAAGTCGTTGCGCGTAAGTCGTATAGCGGTTGCAGAGCCTTATCGGCGTCAAGGTGTCGCATCGGATTTATTGCAAGCGTTAGAGTTATTCGCAGTATCAGAGGGCTGTGATTTTTGGGGTAGCAGCTTTGGTTTTGAGCCGCTTTTATTTTCATTTTGGCAAAGTCACGAAGCGCTGCCAGTTCACTTAGGTTTGCATAGGGATAAAGCGAGTGGCTTACGTAACTTGATGGTGGTTAAGCCGTTAACAGACAAGCTAAAATTAATGAGCCATGACCTTCACCAACAGTTGCTTATCGATTTGCCATTCTGGCAGGCTCAGTATTTATCAGATATGCGCCCTGATTCGCTTATGGCGTTGTCTAACAGTCACTCTCAGTCAGAATTAGAGGCCTTAGAGCCGGGCTATGATCAGATGAGAATTCAACGCTTTATTAATGGTGAACTGACTTATGATAAGATTTTTCCTTCATTGTATCGGATGCTGGTATCAACGAAATCGGTTCTGTTACAGTCTGAAGTTGCCGCTACCGTTTTAGCAGGCGAGGGTGCTAATGAAGTCACGAATGCATACCCTGTGTCTCAAGCCAGTTTGCTGTTAGCACCTAACTGGAGCGCTCTAGCTGAGCAGTTTCAGTTAAAAGGCCGTCGAGACGTGATTGCATCGATAAAAACAGAACTAATTCAGTTAAGCATGGATTAATTTTTGCCAAAATTTAGGTATAATGCGCCGTGATTAGCTGCAGCGCTTAAATGTTCTGGCTTTTATTGTTTATCATTTGTCTATTATTCAAGCGTCATTGAATCGACATCATTTTTATTGATAACCCTTATCTATTATTGCAAATAGTTGATTGTAAAAGCGTCATCAGTTGTTATCTCACAGCTATTGTTTCGTTAGCATTAAATTCGTTAGCATTAAATTCGTTTCAAAAATCATCTATTGTCGTTACCCATATTATTAAATAACTTTTCTAGGAGTTGATTGTGTTAGAAGCTTATCGTCAGCATGAAGCCGAACGTGCCACTCAAGGTATTCCCGCAAAGCCATTAAACGCGGAACAAGTTGCCGGTTTAATTGAGTTGCTAAAAAATCCACCTGCAGGCGAAGAGGCTGTTTTATTAGATTTACTTTCTACACGTGTACCGCCAGGTGTTGATGAAGCCGCTTATGTAAAGGCAGGTTTTTTATCGGCAATTGCTAAAGGCGAAGCAACTAACAGCTTAATTAGCGCAGAAGACGCCGTTAAATTATTAGGCAGTATGTTAGGTGGCTATAACATAGAAACCTTGGTCGATTTGTTAGATGACAATCAATTAGCGCCACTGGCCTCTGAGCAGTTAAAGCATACATTATTAATGTTTGACGCTTTTCATGATGTTGCAGAAAAAGCGACTAACGGTAATGCCTTTGCGCAAACGGTTTTAGAATCATGGGCCGATGGCGAGTGGTTTACATCGCGCGATACTGTTCCTGAGTCAACCAAATTAGTAGTATTTAAAGTAACTGGCGAAACCAATACCGATGATTTATCACCAGCGCCTGATGCCTGGAGTCGTCCGGATATTCCGTTGCATGCACTAGCCATGTTTAAAATGGCGCGTGATGGTATAGAGCCAGACAAGCAGGGCGAACTTGGCCCAATGACAAAAATTGAAGAATTAAAAACCAAAGGTTTGCCCATTGCTTTTGTTGGTGATGTTGTTGGTACAGGATCTTCAAGAAAATCAGCGACTAACTCTGTGCTTTGGTATTTCGGTGATGATATGCCCGGTGTACCTAATAAGCGCAGCGGTGGTGTTTGTATAGGCGGTAAAGTAGCGCCAATATTTTTTAACACCATGGAAGATTCAGGCGCATTAGTATTTGAAGCGCCAGTTGAAAAATTAGCCATGGGTGATGTCATTGAAGTACGCCCTTACGACGGCAAAATTCTTAGCGAATCGGGTGAAGTGCTTAGCGAATATGAATTTAAATCTGACGTATTGTTAGATGAAGTACAAGCTGGCGGTCGAATTAATTTAATTATTGGTCGCGGCTTAACAGCACGCGCAAGAGAAGCCTTAGGTTTACCGACTAGCACATTGTTCCGCGTGCCAGAGCAGCCTGAAGATTCAGATAAAGGATTCACCTTAGCGCAAAAAATGGTGGGTCGCGCATGCGGCTTACCCGAAGGCGAGGGCGTACGTCCAGGCGCTTATTGCGAACCTAAAATGACGACGGTTGGTTCCCAGGATACAACGGGGCCAATGACCCGTGATGAATTACAAGACTTAGCGTGTTTAGGTTTCTCATCTGATTTAGTGATGCAGTCTTTTTGTCATACTGCGGCGTATCCTAAGCCGGTTGATATTGAAACTCAGCATACCTTGCCCGATTTTATTATGACGCGCGGTGGTGTTTCGTTAAAACCTAAAGACGGTATTATTCATAGTTGGTTAAACCGTATGTTGTTGCCCGATACTGTTGGTACCGGCGGTGATTCACATACGCGCTTCCCAATGGGTATTTCTTTTCCTGCCGGTTCTGGTTTGGTAGCCTTTGCTGCCGCTACCGGTGTTATGCCGTTAGATATGCCTGAATCTATCTTGGTTCGCTTTACAGGCAAGATGCAGCCCGGTGTGACCTTGCGTGACTTAGTACATGCGATTCCTTTATACGGCATTAAACAAGGTTTATTAACGGTTGAGAAAAAAGGTAAAAAGAATGCCTTTTCTGGTCGTATCTTAGAAATTGAAGGTCTAAACGATTTAACTGTTGAACAAGCGTTTGAATTATCTGATGCTTCGGCTGAGCGTTCAGCGGCCGGTTGTACCATTAAAT
>Ga0206126_10000928_pt1 | contig 38006 bp, 36 predicted proteins | sample Helgoland_Spring_5_FD_148621 | JGI IMG/M metagenome (GOLD analysis project Ga0206126, IMG submission 148621) | Pelagic subsurface seawater microbial communities from Kabeltonne, Helgoland, North Sea - Helgoland_Spring_Bloom_20160412_1 | ecosystem: Environmental > Aquatic > Marine > Epipelagic ...
ATCTGGAGCGCTTCGCCTTCTTTAAGTGAATCATTTTTTGCTGCCAAACGTGTTGCTATTTGTCCGTTCGATTCAAAATAAGATATTTTTAATTTAGCTCCAGAGGGCAAGAAAGAAGTTCCAGTAATACTTAGTAAATTTTTTATTGATATTTCAGATTTATTTATTGGCAATTCATATATTCCAGGATTGTTTACAAACCCTAATACTGCAACTGCAGGCCCCTTAAATGGAACAAATATACGTGCACCATTTTTTATTAGTGGATCAGTTTTTGGTGATGGATTTTGTAAGAAATTATAAAAGTCTACAGTTTGTGTTGCCTCACCAATTTGACTAAGTGAAATATTTCGTATGGAACCACTATCAGAAATACCTCCCGAAAATGCAATAACTCTACTCAATGGAGTATATGCGGGAACTGCAATAGTTCTTGGAGATTTTACATTACCAGAAATCTGTACTGTTACTAATCTTGCATTATTTAACCTAACAAAGACTTCAGCAGATGCATCATCCAATGAAATTTTATCAAGAATCAATTTACTGACTTGATTTAAGTTCAAGTTATTAACATTTAAAGGATATACATTTTCAAGCGTGATAGTTCCATCATTCATAACTTGATAATTTTCGTTAGATGGACTCAGCCCAGTTATCGAAATCTGAATTGTATCCCCAGGGGCCAATTGATAGTTTTTTCCAATAGTATTGAAAAAAAGTAAACTATCATCTTGTGGCTGGTTAAATTCGTTTGATCCATAAATATTTAAATCTTCTCCAATGAGAGCATAAAAATATCTCATTAGCATGGATTTTTCATTTACTTTTCTTTGGTCACTAGCTTGAGACAGATCTATCTGAAGATTGTTATCTGTATTTACTACATTTTGATTTTCAGATATCAGCTTATTATCAAAAGTGGTTTTGTCTTGTTGTGGAATATTATTTAATATTGACGGATTTTCAGTCAATATTTTTGAGAGATTTGCATTATTGATTGATTGAGCAAAACTTGGTTGCCACGCAATTAATAGAATAAAAATAAATAAATTTCTTAATAATAGAATATTCATACCCTATCTCTCTTTATTGCATGTCGCACTAATACAAAAGTTGCCCCAAAAAATAACCCCAAAACTAATGAAAGTGCTAAGATTAATTTAGACTTTGGTGCTGTTGGCTGTAAACTTATTGTAGGGTTTATATATGGTTCTGCAATAAAATGTTTTCCCTTTGACGCAAACATTAGTTTTTCTTCTTCTTTACTTATAAGTTCTGCCAAAGCCTCCCGGTGCTCTCGAGAGCGCGCAGTACGAAGCTTTTCTTTGTAAAAGGCTAACGGCTCTGTCGAAAAACCAATATAACGCTGTCTCATAATTTTATCACTTGCTTTGGTCGCTTCAATGATAAGTGATAACATCAATTCTGGTTTTGATGTTTCAGCTTTTATAGTTAAAAATCCAGTTTTTTTATTTTCAATTATTTGAATGTTCTTAGAAATATAATCAGCTAAACGCCTTGAATTAGGAGGCGTGTAATTCACTCTTTTATTTCCAGTAATAATTCTTTTTAAATTACTTATATTAGCCATAAGTTTAGTTTTTAGTGGTTCAGAAAAATTTTTCAGAGATATATTCCATTCATCAGCATAAATCATTCTTATAAGTTTTTGATTTCTGATAATTATTTCTGACACTTCAGCAGAAGCTATTAATTCTTTAAAAATTATAAAATCATTTGTAGAATTAGACGGTAACTCAATACCTGCAATTGATGCAAATCCACCCAATCCAGAATAAGAGCTTTTTTGTTGAGACTCGCCGACAGGTTTTAATTTATGCTCAACCAAATATTTTCTTTCAGCGTACTGGAGATACATAAAAGAACATAATAGAAAAAAAGTAGAACATAAAAGAATATAGGCCTTACCATTCCAGAGTGTTAAAAAAAACTCTTTTGAGTCTATCTCATCATGTTGGAATGTTTTTTTATGATTTTCCATGTAATGTACTTGCATTTAAAAAAATTAATTTACAATATTTAATTGTTAAAGCCAATTAAATAATATTCTAATAAGTTGTGGGCTTTATAATTAAACAAGAGCCGAGCTCACCGTTTAGCTACTCTTGCTTGTACCAAAAATACTATAAGAATCAAAAAGTTGAGACTTTGTTCAATAAAATAACTGGAGCTCACACAATAATATCGTCATTATACCTGTAACTGTCGGCATCAAAATATATTACTTTGACTATCTAACAATAGTCAGGAAAAGTATGATCATTCACCCAAGAATCAATAATCTGGAAAGCATAAAGATAATGCTAATAAGCAAAGAACTGTTCAGCTCATTAGAAAAATGGAGGAATGTGATCAACGATAAAAGTTACATACTGAAATCAATTAATAGTTATGGGCATTTTATAAATAATTTACATTTAGCATATAAAAACACCACATGTAGAATACAAGAAAAGATTTAAATTTTAACTACGCTGAACAACCGCTCAACGTTCATTCTTTTAAAATGGTTTAGGAATAACAATTATATTTAGTCGATATAATTAAGTACCTGTTTCAACTCGGCTGGTGGCTCTGGCAAATCCTTAAAAACCCACCACACTATTTTTGAGTTTGGAATAAGAACCGCCCAAGCTGTTACAAAAATCGCTACAAAATAGATGTATAGGTTCTTATTTGAGACAAACCACTCCTCAAGTGCTCCCTTATACGGAGCTATAATATTTGCATAAAAGTCAACAGATGCTGTTACACCGTGCATTATCTCTTCCTCACCGCGAAATATAATAGAACCTACTCCTGAGAGACCTGGCCTAACTTGCTTTATAATATACTGAGTGTTCTCCGAATAAGCCCCAAATGTTTGAGTAGTTAGCGGCCTTGGACCAATAACACTCATATCACCAAAAAAGATATTCAGGAGCTGTGGCAGCTCATTTATCTTGGTTTTACGCAAAAATATACCTACCGGTAAAACTCTAGGGTCTTCCCTCATAGTAACTGTACCTGTACCAATATTTGGGCTATTTTTCAGCATAGTAACGAATTTAAACAACTTAAATTTTTTTCCGCCCTTACCGATGCGCTCCTGTAAAAAGAACACCTCACCCTCCCCAGTTAGTCTTAATGTTATTACTATAGGCACTAACAAGGGAAAAAAGAGCAACAATGCTATACCAGAAAATAAAATGTCAAAAAATCGGTCCATATTTACATCCTCTGATCTAGATATTTACCAGTCTCTTTGTGAGCAAACTCAGGCAAGAGTTCAAAATATAATTTAACAATTTCATCTTTGTTCCATGTACCTTTACCCCTTAGAGCTTCAATTCCGTTCGTAAATTCATCTAGCTTAGATTCATCATATTCAGGTTGATTCCGGATAACTCCAACCGTATCAAAACGCTTAAAATCTAAATCTTCATTATCAGTAAAAAACTCTTCAAAGTCTTTTTCACCCGTCGTATCGCTGTTAAAGAAATAACATGGCCACTGCTTATTAGCTATGAGTTCTTCAGCCCTGTCACGAGCCTCAATTTCAGATTCACATTCATAAGGCTCATAACCACATTCTCTTAAATAGCGAACGGCAATTTCAGAGAATGCGGTAAGATGTAATTTTTTACTTAGTTTTGGGAAGAAAATATCTCTATTGTTTCCAAGCAAACCAGATAACAAACAGAGTTCGCCTGATTCCTGTGGTGTCACAAAATAACGCCTGACATCATTTGGCGCTGAGAAAGGCTGTTTTTTTGTAAATCTTTGATTGAAACCGTGAAGAAGAGAACCATCAGAGAAGGCAACATTTGCAAAGCGAGCCATAGAAATGTCTTGCGTTATACTTTCACGCATCAAGAACATTTCCATAATGCGTTTACTAGCACCCATCATATTAACCGGGTTGGCAGCTTTGTCAGTTGACACACAGAAGTATTTCTTGGCTCCCATTTCTTTAGCCAATTGCAGAATCTTAACCGTATTATATATATTTACTATTATCATACGCATAAGAGTATAAGGATCTTTCTCACTTCTAACGTGTTTTAGAGCAGACAAATTAAATACATAATCATAAGGTCCCTCATTCTTCATAAGTGCCTCGAATTCAAGAGATCCACAATCAATAGCAAAAGTCTTAAACTCACCAGACCCATAACCAATAGTACTTCGAATATCACGAACAAGTTCAACCATATTGTTTTCAGAAACATCGACTACATGAAGAACTTTTGGCTGACGTTTAAAAATCTCTCGGCTTACTGCCTGACCTATCGAACCTGCACCTCCCACAACTAGAAACTTCGACTTAGCTATCGTAATATTTAGCTCCTCTGAAAAATTCTCTATATCAGCGCTGAATAATACCTCGTCTCTTCCTATTATTTCTAAAACATTCATCTGAAAATCCTTGTTAGCGTTTAGAATCTAGTAACCAGCAACTACTTAAAGAATCCTTAACCTTAAACGGTGGTTTCCAACTCAGTTGTGATTTTGTGTAGTCGATATTAATTTGCATTGAACCACACAATCGCTCGTATATTGACGATTTCCCCAACAATCGAAGTGAAGTGTTCAATATAGTCAGGGGGAATTTAAATAAACAAGCCCTGTAACCGCCTGCTTTTGCAAGCCTCGAAAACAATTCAGATGTACTCATGTCTTCATCATCACTAACCAAAAAGGTTTGATTGCTCGCATTTGGGTGATCCAAGCATACAACAATTAAATCTACTAAATTCTCTAAACTTACGAAACTTCTTTGGTTTTGTATGGATCCTAATGGTAAAGGGATAGGTAATCTAGCTAACTTGAGAAGGCTAGCAAAATTACCCTTCACACCCCGACCATAAACCAAAGGCGGGCGAATTATAACAATTTCCATATCTTTGGCTTCACCTATAAGCTTAAGACCAATTTCAGCTTCAGCTTTCGAAACACTGTATGGGTCCTGAGGATACAATGGAGAGTCAACAGTAAATGGACTACCTGGCTCAGTTTTTTCGCCTAACACCTTAATTGAACTAACAAAGATAAAGCGTTTTACACCTTCGCTAGCAGCCTGTTTGGCTAAATTCAAAGTTGCATAAGTATTAATGTTGCGATATTCCATCAAAGGGTCTTTTGTATCCTCATCCATGACATGCGCCCTAGCTGCCACGTGTATTATGATATCTATGTCAGATAATATATGCGTATAATCAGTGTTGGCATCTAACGTGATACTTAAAAATTTTCCACCCTGCTTTGGCTGTGTGCGGCCTATACTCAAAGCATCCTTAAGCAATGAGTTCCTTAATAAGGCCGTCCCAAGAAAACCACTACCACCTGTAATAAGAATTTTAGACCTCATATATAATATTGCTGCATATAATTTTATCCTTGTTATCTGATGTAATTTTAGAATCAATTAAAATCAAAAAATATGAGTTCTAATATCATTATCATGGCTATCAAGCCAACTCGCTAGGCCTTTCCATTAGTGCTCTGATTAAACATTTAGTATTATATAACCAATTATCACTAAGTAATTTTACTCCAATAGAGAGCGTAATGTTGCCTCACAACTTTTGATTCCCTATAATTACTCAAGGCTAGTTTTCTACCATTCTCTCCCATTTTACGTAACTTTTCTTCATCCTCTAAAAGCTCTAGCACCGCCTTTGCCAAGCCGGCAGGGTCTCTAGGTTTCACCAGAATACCAGTTTCATCACTGATAATAGCATCTCTGCAACCAGGGTGGTCAGTTGTAACAATAGCAACACCGCAAGCAGAAGCTTCTAATAAAACTTTTGGCACTCCTTCAGAATAGTAAGAAGGTAAGACAAATATAACCGCAGAAGCTATTAATTCTGGCATATCCGTCCTATTACCTAAATATTCAACTCCACTTTCTTTACACAATTTTATCAGATCCAGATTGGAAATAAATGTCGGTGACTCGCTATCGACTGGGCCTGAAAGCTTAAATCTAAATCGATGGCCCAAACGTTCATAAACTATTTTAGCAGCCATACAAAATTCTCTTACACCCTTATCACCTAACATCCTAGAAGCCATCAACACATAAGGTTTGTGATTGTGTAACTTTTTATCAGGCGAATACAAGTCTACATCAACCCCAGACCCATTAATTAAGAAAACCTTCTCTATTGAAGTTACACCAACTGAAATGAGTGTATCGCGGTCACTTACGCTTTGGCATATGACACTGGCCTTTTTACTCCCAAAGACAAACTTAAAAACAAAAATAATTATCTTTAATCGTAACTTTCTCAAATAGGTATCCCCGACAAAAGCAGGTCCCAAGCCTGAAATTGCTCCAACAAAAGGCGTAGATGTCAAACGGGCTACAACGCCTAAAATAAGTATAGGTTTAATCGTAACTGCATGAATTAGATCAGGCTTACCTTTAATTATAATCAAAAAGGAGCTAAAAATTTCAAATATCAAATGTAATAATGATTTAGAGGCTCTACGAAGAGGACTCTGATGAATCTCAAACAAATCATTAAATGTTGCTTCATGATCTTTTGTAAAATCTGTATAGACAATCATCTCTATATTGTTGGCCACCGCTGCTTTAGCAATAGGAAGTCTATGAGACAAAAAAAACCAGTCTACATTTACAAACATAAATACTTTTTTCATAATTTTAATCCAATACACTTGGTCGAAATATTTAAGAAAATATAGAATAAAACGGCATTTATTTTTATCTATAATAAATTGTGGAAACTAAAACAAAACTATTTAGAGGTCCGCTTTCACTTCAAGTATTATCCACCAATATTTAAAAGATTACTACTGTAAAGGATTGACTGTGCTAAAGTCTCCTTGCCTTACGTATCTCTTGTTAAACCGCAGTTATAAATTAGCTAATAATGTTTTTAGTTTGAGCGTATCTAAGGCGAAAAAGTAGGATCCTGAAACTGAGATATCAATGCCCAATAAAAGCTAATTTCTAAAGAACTACTATCTAGAATTACAGTGATCACCAACCTATCTATTAGTACCGTCCAGCTTCCATCAGCAGCTTTAGCAACCTCGGCGCCTGCACCTGCAGTGAATACCAATTCTTAACAAAATTATGACCTTTTTTACCCATGGACATCCGATTTGATATATCGGTTTGTAGCAGATATACTAATGCTTCCTGCCATTCATCCAAGGTATTTGCCAACAGTCCATTCTTTTTTGAAGCGACAATCAAACAATTTACGCCTACCGGCGAAGCGACCACTGGCAAGCCACAGGCCATATATTGAATAAGTTTGTAGCCACACTTTCCTCGTTCCCAAGGGTTATCATCAAGTGGCATGATACCTATGTCAAACTTCTTTATTGAAGCCACCTCTGTATCTTCTGACCAAGGCCAAACTTCAATTATGGTATTGATAAGGTCCTCCTTGCGTGCGCCAATGGCAACAAATTGAACATGCATCATTTCCTGTAATGCCTCAAATACTGGATTAAGCGAATGAAGATAATGACTGGTTTTGGGCGTACCTATCCAACCTACAATGGGTATGTCGTTAGCCACCTCCTTACGAGGCCCATAATGCTCAATATCTACTACTGTAGGAACTATTTCAACACGGGGCACACATGATTGTCTTGCACGCTCAGCTAGATACTCATTACCGGCGATCACCATATTCGAATGCCGCATGACCACATCAATCTTTCGCCCCAAAATCATTCGAACCAGGGCGCTCGAATGACAATCATATCGATGGAATAATGCGTCATCGTAGTCAACTATATAAGACACACCAAACATCTGTAATAGTCTTTCGGCAATAGCTGGCAGAAAAGGAAACAATTCTTTTTCAATTATCACTACATCATAACGACGCACACTCAACAACATCATCAACCGACGTCCATATCCTGAAATCACCTTGCTCCAGCTTGTGCGGCGTTGATATAGAGCACGCAAATAGTCATCTGAGAACAGCGGGCTAACCAACACATCTATTCCTTGTGAACGAAAATAAGGTAAATATTGTAGATACCTAACACGAGAACTCGCACCTAGTGATCCATAGCGGGAAAATAGAAGAACTTTCATGGGTTTATACGACAATTGAACACAGGAGCATTTTGAGTCACAGAAAATAACTGCATATCAATTTGAAGTATGCGTAAGGTGTTTTGCACCATTATATCGGTCCACAATATCGGAATCAGCTACGCGGCCTTCCATCTTTCGCCCATATAGGTATGTGCAGGATGCACCATCCATTGCCTGCGGACGTTTTATCAGTAAGTAATCAAAGTACTTGAACCAAGAAAAACTAAGCCGTACAAAAATTTTTACTAGCAATCTTACTTTTTTTCCAATGAAAAATGCTAAGATAAAGTTTTCTATGGACCAGGCCAAAGACGTGCCAGGACCCGCAACCATTCCTGCATCCAGTTCATCAAAACGATTGAATAATCGTCTATGTCCACTAAGTGTATAGCGTGTAAAATCATAAGCACCTTCATGTACTTGTTGGACAAACGGTATTTCAGAATACAGCAATCCACCAACTTTTAATACACGAGTAATCTCACTCGCTACGCGCTCTGGATACATAACATGCTCCATAACCGCAGTGGTAACAACAGCATCAAAGCGGTCATCATGAAAAGGTAAGTCGTGAGCATCACAAAACAGGTCAATATCCGCATTAATATCGATGTCCGTATAGACAATTTCACACTCAGCGTACTTAAGGCGCTGATTCAGCCATTTTTTCTGGCCACCACCACCTACCACCAATACTAATGGTTTTTTCAATTTAACCAGCTGACCTCTCATCATTTCGATTATACGATCTCGAGCAAGGTTAACTGACAAGCCAGGAACTAATCGTGCCGCCAATTTATGTAAAATACTTACCTTTTTTGGAGCATACTCAGTTATGTAGTCGTCCACACAAAAAAGCAGATTATCATTGCGAAGCAAGACAGGGTGCTTGTTACTTACTGGAAAAATCTGACCACACATCTCACAAACAAGCTCATTTTCGATCTTATGGTCTGTCAAACTACCGGCACGGCATTGTGGACAACGCAATAATTCGCTATTGCCTTCATAAGATGAACTCATTTTAATTCATTTCTTAATGTTTTCAAAATATATTTTAGTAACATTCGGTATGCTTCCCAGGTATTTTTAACACCTAACATATCTCCACTTAGTGCGCACCATATAATTCTTGTGAATGGCTCAACAATAGTAGTAATTCCTGCTAGGAAGCATGCATGCAGAATTGGAAAATTTTTAAACCCATAAAGGATTCGACTTCGAAGCGAATAAAAAAGGCGATGTGCTTTAACCTTACTTGATGACCCTCCACCAACGTGAAATGCTTTAGTATCAACGAGATAACAACTATCTAAACCAGATTTTTTTACCTTTAGCGACAAATCGACCTCCTCAAAATAAACAAAAAAACGCTCATCAAACCCACCAACAGTCTCAAATATACTTCGTCGTATAAAGAAAAACGCGCCAATCACTTGATCGACCACTTTAGAAGTTTCATGGTCCCAATCATCCATAAGCACACCAGATCCACGAAGCCCAGGAAACTTATCCAACCCCAATGAAGAAGCCAGCAGGCTACCCACAGTAGGGAATTTAGCGCAGGTCCTACTAACAGAACCTTGTTCATTAATTAACTGTATTCCGCAGATCCCTATGCCATCATTCTCTGGTTTCTCCATGAACGCCAATGGCACTGAAAGGGATGTTGATTCGATAAGCGTGTCTGGATTCAAAAATAGAATGTAAGGCGAATATGCTTGTTTTGCGCCAAGATTACATGCAGCCGCAAAGCCTAAATTAATACCAACACGAATAACATCAACACCAGATAACTCGCCAACCAGATCGATAGATCCGTCTGTTGATCCATTATCTACAACGATAAGTCTATCTATTTGACCCTCGCCATATTTCAGAACAGAATTGACACATTCACGCAAAAGGAAGCCAGTATTCCAATTAACAATTACAATATCAATCATCTTGTTTCTCGCAACATATAACTATTCAAAATAGCAACTGGCAAAAAAATAACCCACAAGTAGTCGAATGATCCAAGATAAGGATTGGTAGCATTTGCAACAAGAAAACAAAATAAACCACTAAGAGTTGGAATTAGAAGTCCTGCGGATTCTGGAAGCTTGCGCATCATAGATATGCCTTTAATAAATATCCACAGAACTGCAGAGCTATATACAAGAATACCAACTAAGCCAGTCTGAAATAGCAATGCATTATAAGACAACTCATAAGCCCATGCTTGTTCATAGTCGCGAACAACCCCTTCTGCTGCTGCACCATGCCCTGCACCTAAAATTGGGGCGTTTATCCAACCATTCATTAAGGCTATAAATTGTTCTTTGCGAACTGATAGCGATGATGTATCGTCTTCTGAATTAAAACCATTGGTGAAGTTTTCCCATACGAGGCTTAAATCCAGACCAAATATTGGAATAATTATAACCGCGAAAACCATCCCAAAAATAGTACTTACAATTATCCACTTGAATACATACACTCGAATATTAGCCATTAACATTAGGCACCAAACCACAAACGGTGACAATAGTGCTATTAGCAGAAACGCTCGCCGGCCTGAAATAAGTAATACGACTATTGAAAGTACAAAAGCTACCCAAACAAGTTTACGCCAATGCTTTTGGAATGGAGGTAAGGCTGGAGAAATAAACAACACTCCTAATAGGAATGGCACTGCATATATTGCGGTTGACATATTTAATAACCGAAATTCTATAACACCATCATACAAGCCCAGACCTGCACTCTGCATCTCAAAAAAAGCGAACAAATTTAAATTCAAGCCAAACACACCGTCTGCAACAAGTATTATCGCCATCAATGCCACCACAATAGCAGAAACAACTATCACTCTTAAAAATGGAAATAATTGCTCAGATCGATTAATAATACCAATAAAAAATATAAATATCATCGGCCAAAGAACATAAACTGTACTAACACGCAACGCACCAGGTGTATTGTTAATACTACCTATGAAAACAAACATCACTGATGCTGAAATAGTCAAAAATCCCCACAATAATATTGTAGTATTCAACCTCCAACTACCATTAATAACATTAATTAAACTACCTATCAAAAGTGTAAATAATAAAATACCCCGCTCTAATTGATACGCTTTAGGCAAGACAAGCATCAAAAAGAAAAAAACTAAGCCCAATGAAAAAAATATGGCATAGGGAGATGTATATCTGAGAATTCTTAACAAATGCTAAACTCGCCCATCTATTTCTATTGATAAATTATTTATAGCTGCAAATAGTATAGATTTATAAGATCGATTAGTCATTATTGTCTTTTTAAAGTCTCAACAAGAAACTTAGATGCATCTAGTAGACCACTGTTTGATGTTGTAGAAAAAAAATATTTTCTCGCCTTTAATGATGCTTTTTTATAATCAGAAAGCTCAATATTTGATGTTAATGGCATTAAAGATGAGTTATCCTCAGTCTCTTCCACAGTTATGTCGAAATTAGGTAAAATATTTCGAGCAAAAACGTCAGAGTTGTTATTCAGCAAAGGTGGATAACCAGGAATATTCAGTAAAACAACAGTTTTATTACAATATAATGCACTAAAAATTGATCCTCCATAGTCACAAATAACCAGATCAGCAGATGAATACAGCCCCAACAACTCCCTGGATGTGACAGTATCAACTATAATAGGTGACTGAGAGATCATTTTGTAATATGCAGGATTATCCCTAAATCTGTGCGGATGTGGTCTTAATATGATGTTGTAAGTGTCAGATAGTACTTCAATGTGTCTTAGCCATAATTTGACATTTGCATCAGGGTCAGAAAGCCAGTCTAGTCGTGAGGGCATCCATAAGATTGTTTTTTTACTTTTATCTACATTAAAACCATCATGTAGTGATCTATTTTCAGAATGTGGCAAATCCTTCTTATCATAACGAGGATAACCTATCTTCATAAAACCAAAGTCTGAGTTTTTTTCTACCGAATAAGAGTCATATCCACCTATTGTAAAAATAAAATCAAACCTTTTTCTTGTGCTTCTTGTCGGAAACGCTTTAGGCAAGTCCAGCCCCCTTGGATAGAGAATATTATATTGTCCAACTAGCCTTTCTGGATAGATTTTATTGCAGAGTAGCTTATCTAGCTTTCTGTGCCCTTTAGCAGATAGATCACGACCAACTATTTTTGAGAGAAAATCAGCAAGATGACTTTTCTCAAAAAAGAGGCCAATCGTTACGGAATATAAATAAACCAATCTCTGTACAAAACAATGAAAAAAAAGTTTTGTTATTACAACATCAGAAGTGGGTATTAAAAAATTACCTGTACTGAGTAGAACTGAGAATTTTAATCTATTTTTAACAACCTTAGACAGCATATAAAATGTATACTCTCCAAATTCCTCAAAAAATACATTATGGGATTCAGTGGTCTCATGATAATCATTAACAATGAGAATTACATCATCAGGGCTTAACAAACGTATTAGAGACCTATAATAATCGTATTGCCTTGTTTCATCTATAATGATTCCAACGGTAGGTATAATATTAGACATAGAGCCAATATTGGAGCCCAATTTTCTTCTGAATAATTTCCAAAAAAACATCTAATTTCGCCTCTTGTATTATACTTTTTGATATGCAGTTTGTTGCAATTTTATTTTATGCGTTCTTATTCCATATCTTAAGAAAAGTTGGAGATATGCAATCCGATAAGTTTGTTTCTTTTCATTTGATGTATTGCTTATTACATTTGAAAATTTATATGCCAGTTTTCCTGAATAATATTTTACCATATCAAAATACTTTAATTTGTGATGTGTCCAAATTAAACAAAAATAAACTACATCAAAATCAAAATTTATATCATATTACAAAATTACTTTAGGCATGAAATTTAGGCATATTCAATCAAGATTAAACTCACTCTTGTTTAAACCTATCTAGCCATTTTTTATTAGATTCTGGTGGTATGGTATCAAATACGTTACAAAATGCTTTCATGGCTTCTTCTATTGTAAATACTCCAGATTGGACTTCTGGCCAGTACTTAACTTCATCAATTCTTATAGTATTTCTTATTTTAACGATAATTTTATCAAATTCTCCAATAGCTTCAAGTGCTGCAGCTCGATGATGCCCGTGTATTATAACCCAACGATATTCATCACCTCGTATTAGAAGGTCAGCTTCAATAGATTTTTTAATATCATAGCCATTTTTTTTAATTGATTTATAAACATCAATCAACCTCTTCGTTTCGACATCAATTTTTTTATTACTTAAAGGTGGTGTAGCAATTGTTTCATAAGAATAATAACCATGAATTAAATTTTCAGCTAGATTCCCTTTCATAAGGGCATCTTTATTGAATGGAATCCATGGGAAAAAGACGTCTTCAGCATTTGTTGGTGCTTGTAAAGATTTCAAATTAACACCAATAGAATCATTCGCAGTTTTAATACTAACATTATTAGAATAGTCTTCAAGCACTTCAATAACTTTGGAAACATTACCAGTTCTGTGATACATTTTTAATGCACAAATAAATGGATGCAAATAACCATTCATTCCATCTATCATGTAAAAGTATCCAATAATGCCATACTTTTTTTCCAGAGAAATTCTTGCTCCTATTAATGGAAAATTATAACTAAGGGTTAAAGGCTCAGTATTTTCATACGGGGGTTTAATTTTTTTTATTTCGATATTGAATATAGAAGAAAAAAATCTTCTTAGACCCAGAAGTATCAATCGCTTACATAATAATGAAATGTCTAGGAAAAATTTATTTATCATTATTTTTGATTTGAATAGCATATTTTATAATCTTACTAGGAAACAGTTTAATTGCAGAAAAAAGTACACAAAATAATGGATAATTTATGCCTAATACTTCCTTGAGGACCTGCTTTTCAATTGAATTAGGCAATTCACGCTTTGCCTTATCATACAAGGCTAATTTTAATACATGAATAATCAATGGTAGATGTCTATTTCTAAAATAAACACGAAATGCATTTTTTCTTTTTTTTGGCGAATTAATAGTGCACGCTGCTTCAGCATAAATCATAAAATGGTATAGCGCCGATTCAAAGCCTGTATCCACATTAGACCTTACAACCAGTGGTGCAGAACTAACACAACAACTAGCATCCTCAGATATCACCTTGGATATCCAAAAAAACTGGGGGAAATACGTTCTTGCTAATTTATAGCCAAGACTGTAATTGCAGCTACGTAGCCACTCCATTCTCAATATTGCAGATGGCACAAAGGATAGCACGACTGGTATTGATTCAAGTACATTTTCATATTTTGCTATACTACTTTTGCCCAAATTTTCTTTTTGATAAACATCATAGTATGGGGTTCCAACAATGTAACAGTCAGGCTTTTCAAACAACAAACACTGGTTTATGTTTTGTATTTTTAAATCTGTAAAATCAGTTATATCATCATCACATAAAACCCAAAGGTATTCTCTAGTTGCAATTTCATAGGCTTGCATTAAGTTTGCTGCTGCACCTATATTTACGTGTTTTCTATGAAAAGACGCATTTGGCAAACCCATATCAACAAGACTTTGACTTTTTAGACATCCTTGATCAGGACTATTATTATCTAATATTGTAATTTGACATTCTGAAAGCTTAGATTTAGAGAGTTCTAATAACAACACTTGAAGTGACTTAGGGCGGTTATATGTTGGTATGACTATTTCTAGAACTTCCTCAATTGATTTATTTTGCAAATATACCTCACTCATTATTAAGACTATTATAATAAATCAAATCATCTCTTGAATCCACTTCTCCCCACGCGCCCAAATACTTATTTGCTATTATAGAAAAATCGAATTTTTTTATCAGAATCTGCATAATTCCAGTCATATGTACAGTCTTCAGGTCATGCTCTTCCATATTTGATCTAATATCTTCAATCTTATTCCATCCAGCAGGTGTAAATTTTAGTAACCCCATGTACTGCCCCTGCACTTCTTCAACAGTTTTGGGTTTATTGCCTATATCTTCTAAAGTGCCATCATTATTTAATTTAAATGTCTCAGCATCTAGCAAAGGATCACCAAATCGCTTAGTCCATAACTTTAGCCAATATGGATCATATGTAATAGCCAAATCTCCATCACTTCCAATTAGTAGTCTTACTGCAGATGGTTCATAAAAAATATCTGAATAACTTACAATACACGGCTCATTTTCTAACCAGTCTGACGCACATGCTAGTGAACATACCATCTGTGATTCAGCCCAAAGTGGATTATGGAATTCCACAAGCCCATACTTTTTTAACATTTCCTGCTTATACCCAGTAACAATGCCAATTTCTGTAATTCCCGCTGCCCTCAATGCTTTCAGCTGCTTTTCAAGTAGCGTTTCACCATTTAATTCAACAAGACATTTAGGTCGGTCATCGGTCATACTTTCCATACGACTACCACGCCCAGCAGCAAGAATAATTGCTTTCATAACAATTCAGATCCATATTTTTTTAGCTTAAATTTATTATATTTACAGGCATAGTGCAGAAAGAAAAATCGTAAATTCTGCCTGTTAGCATTCAAATATTTTAATGGAAGGCTGATATACCAATTGAAAACTAAACTATAAGCTAATTCTAAAAAGTCACGCATGAAATAATTTTCTCGCTCTACTCAAATCAGCATCATCAAAAGGTTTTTCTCTTTCCGGATGCCACATCCAACCTTCCCATGGCAAATGTAAATGTCTCATAGCCTCAATAACACCACCTTCATCACATGCCAAAATCTTGTATCCATCAGGTATGCTTTTAAAACCAAGGTTGTGGAAACTATTTACCGTAGCATTTATTTCACCAGTTATAGTATGGCGAGTAGCTACATGACCAGAAACAACACCCAGTTTACGGCCCGAAAGATGTGCCATCATCTGCATACCGCGACAAATCCCTAGCAGTGGTATTTTATGCTTTTGTGCATAATCAACCAACCATATCTCAGTTACATCACGTTTATTACAATTACCAATGTCATTACCACCAGAAAGTAAAATCGCATCAGGTTTTACCAAATCAATCCATCCAATGAAGCCATCATAAGTCTCATATATATTGTCAGTATAACCACCAAAGTAATTAGGCACAGGCATTGCTAAGCAATCAATACTAAATAAAAATTCAACTAACCTTTGGTCAAGTGCATCACGACTTTCGTTACGATTTAAAATAACATCTACACGCTGACTAACAGCAATCACCTTCATATAAGTACCTCAACTCGTCGGCCTGCACAATCAATATGTAAGTGCTTTGCTGATGACCATGAATTATAAAGCAATTCACCTGCACCAATTACAGAAGGTAGTCCCAGCTCACCAGCCCGTATTGCCATGTGTGAGTTTACTCCTCCCCATGCAGTAATTAATCCAGCAATTGGATAAGAAAATAACCAGTCAAAGCCAGGATCTGCATTCGGAATACACACAATAGCACCAGCTATCTGATTTCTGTTTTCACTGCTAACAACATTAGCCGTAATTTGTTTTTGCGTGATAAAATTAGGTTCTGTTTTTGGCCACTCGAAACCCCAGATTTCCTCAGGGTCGGTAATCAATGGTGGAAGTGAAATCTTTAATGTTTCAGCGTAACGAGCCTTGCCTTGTTCAATACTTCTTTGCAACAAGTACTTTGGATCAGATGCTCCAATATGGAGCTCCTGAAAAATGTTAATATCGCAATATGCAAGATCATCTCGATTAATCCCATATTGTGCCACAAATTCAACCATTAGGGACATAGCATCAGATAAATTTCGGGTAAAATTAAATTTTGCAAGCTCTCTGAGTTCTATCCCTGCCTGCATAAAATCAAACAATCCTACAGGATCTGGCTCCAAACCATGTAGTTTTAACAATTTAACCATCTCTCGCATCTGAATAAGAGTCAGCGAAAATGGCTTTACTGGATCTGGAGCAGGTGGGCAGTTGTCCCAGTCAAAATAAATCTCAGGTGCTTCATCATATCGTTGTGATAAAATATCATAGGTACCAGGACGTAAATGACCATAAATTCCTAAAAAGGTCGCTTGATCTAAGGTAGAACGGTTGTGTGCCAACTGGCCACTAACTGTTGATACGCTTTCAATAAATGAATCATAATCATTTTGTGATAAGACTTCTACAGCTACTAATGATTTAAGCATTTGAACAGCAATGAAGGCAGCCCTTGCCAACCCAGCAAATGGCAAAGTACCATATCGCTTAGCATCTTCAATTAACCAATAAATCCGCTCTAACCGGCTTGCATTAGAGGACATGAGATTCTCACGTCGAGTATTGAGTATATCGAGTTTTGCAGCGTCTTCTCGCCATAAACCTTCATCAGGATGAACGATGCGGTTTGTTAAATTCCGCAAACTAGTGGCAATAATTTTAATCTCACTTTCAGAAAATCCAGCCTCTAGCAGCCTTTGCAGTCTCTCAGGTAGGTCCAAGGTGTAGCATGAAAAGACAATCTCAAACTCAACTTTATCATGCAGTGATGGTTTTTTGACTAATTGTTCGACATAATAGTCCACCAACCTTCCAGCTAGCCCATCATCAAGATCAGCAGGAATAAAAGAATTAAATGACAATCTTACATCAATATAAGGCAATCCAAAGAAATGTGGCATAAGAGGAAAACTTCGCAAATTTCGATAACCATAATTGTGCCGTTGATAAGCCCAGGTAGAGTCAGTAATTAGTTCTCGATAAAGGCTGAGCGCAAGTGGTTTTGGACGTACCCCTATAATTTCGGCAGGGTTCCAGTCTGGCATTACACCGTAAACTGTTTTCTTCCCCATTAACAATGGGTGTGGACCCATTCCACTATCAATTTTATCGTATATTTTTTGCAACCTATCATTTTGTTTATCGGTTGCTTCAGTTGTACCAAGCAATATTAGTGGACGTGCCTGTAATAACCAAAGTACTTTGGTATTATTTTCCTCTGTTATGGCATACTCACAATCGACTGGGATGTTATCAAATAACACCAATAATTCATCAATAAGATCAATAACTGGTAAAATTTCTATTGGGCATGAAGCCTTACGGCTTGCAGACTGTTGCCATATACGACCACTAGAACCTCCAGTAACTGCAGCTGTATCTTCACCATCACTCCAGTTTATAATTCGATATGGTGCACAAGTATTAGGGTCATGAGAAAAAGCAACTCCCGAATGCACCACAGCCTGCAGCATAGGCTGCACCAATATTTCATCAGAGGGAACGTATTCTCCGTAAGAATCAATCACTTCGTTGACCGCATCATTCAAACTAGCTTTGTCAACATTGAGAAGTGACAAGAAAGCACCCGCGTTTGACGCATTTAAACTATCCTCACGCCCACAACTGGAACGTACTATCCAAGGTCCAAACCCTAATTTAGCTTCAATATCTGCCAAACATTTTAAAGAATCTTCTTGCCAGTCTCTTACAGTGAAAAAAGTTAAAGGTGCTATTTTTGCTGTTTTTAGAAAACTCTGAAGCTTTTCAAGTGTACCTGCTTTTGTTGAAAAAATAAGTGACATTTTATTTTACTCCAAAAGTACTTTTATCATCATAAATATGCTTTATTACCATATCTGCCATATCCCCAAGTTTTTGCTCTTTGTCGTAATCAAATACTATATCTGCATATTCTGGCTCATCTATAACCAAATCAAGACCAGCTACGTTTTGTATTTCTCCAGAGTTAAATTTTCTGTAAATACCTTTAGGGTCTCTATCTTGCAAAATTTTTATTGGTACTTTTAAATAAACTTCAAAATATTCTGGTAAATTCCTACGATTCCAATCATGAATCTCGCCAAACAAAGAAATTGTAGCAATTACCACAGTGACACCTTGTTTGGATAACATCTGGCACAAATATGAATATCTCATTGCAAGATCAATACGTCCTGCCCGTCCATGATTCTGTGTATTCATGGTAACTGCTCCTAAAAGCTCACGTAATTCATCGCCATCAAGCAACACAACTGGCATACCAAAATTACGTAGTTTTAAAACTATCTCGTGTGATAATGTTGATTTACCAGCACCCGAAAGACCTGTTATCCATATTACTTTTGAATTCATTTTTATCCTAAATATTAAATTAACGTTAAAAGATAACTGCAAAATCTATTTTATTGTGGTAAGCAACTATAAAACCAATTAAAAAGACAGTGAAATTATTTGCTCGCAATAATTTCACTTGGACTGCCCTTCCTAAATATTTTACCATTTTTTAATTCAACAATCAGATCACAATTTTTTAATGTTGAGAGGCGGTGAGCAACCATCAATATAGTTGTATCTTTGCCGATATGGTTAATGGCATCCATAACAACTTTTTCTGTTTGATTATCTAGAGCACTTGTTGCCTCATCAAATACAAGTACATCCGCATCTTTGTAAAGGGCTCGTGCAATACCAATACGCTGCCTCTGTCCACCGGACAAGCGTACACCACGCTCTCCTACAACAGTATCATACTTCTGATCCCATAATTGGATTATATTATCTATTTGTGCTTCTTTTGCAGCTCTGATGACTCTTTCATGATCTATCATATGTAGAGGAATACCAAAGGCAATATTCTCTGCAATAGATGTATCTGCTAAATAGATAGACTGAGGAATGTGGGCAATGTGCGACATCCACCCACTATTATTACGCATGTTAACTACGACATTATCGATTTCAAGTGTACCCATGGATGGCTGTAGCAAGGTCATAATGATATCTAGCAACGTGCTTTTCCCACTACCAGTTATGCCAATAAACCCTACACGGGATCCTTTTATTATCTCTAAGTTTATATCTTTTAAAATCCAAGGTGTTTTATCATCATAGCGAAAGCCAACTCTTTTTAAACAAATTGTTTTACAAAATGAAATAATGCTGTCGTTTTTATATTTAATTTGCTCTGGCGAATGGTTTTCAATTAGCCGTAAAGCATCTCGCAAGATATGTTGTGAGCCACGAATAAGTGACCAAGAATTATAAGCCTGTTGAAGCATTGGAAGCATTCTCTGTGTGCCTATCGCTAATGCGCCTAATAAAGGGAGTATTCCTATTAAACTATCATCTCCATTACTTAAAAAAAATGCTAAGCTTGTTATAAGAACAATGCCTAAAGATTCCACGCCATAACGTGGACTTTGACCCATAAACTGATTGCTAGATATAGCCCTTCTTCGTTTGACATCAGCAACTCGGAAATATTCACAATAGGTTTTTTGGGTGCCATCAATCAATACATCGCGAATACCACCGAGCCCTTCTTGCAAAGCTTTAATCGTTATATTAGAATTTTGACTGATCTTTTCACTATTTCCTTGCAGCCGTCTCCTAGTAAAGTGAATAAATCCGATATAAATCAAAGAAAATCCTGCCATAGCACTTACTGCCATTACTGGATGAATGAATATAAGTGCAACCAATATCGTACTCAACATGAATACCGAGCTAAAAATATACATAACAGGTAAGATAGTTTGCATAACTACTTGATCTGATTTAGTAGCAATTGCAGAAATAACCTCACTACTATTTTGTTTTAAATGTACTGAATATGGTTGATATAGAGTATTTTTATATATTTGATAGCTCAAATCAGCTCCAATAGCATGCGCTAATCTAGTCTGACCCCATAAAAGACCTATACGCATCAACCCTGCCAATAAAGCAGCCATTATAAATACAATGGTAAATATTAATAACAGCTGATTTGGTTCTTCTATTTGCACAAAATTAATAAAACTTTGTACAAATTCATATTTAAAGAAAGCCTCAGGATTTGCTAATACTCCTAAAAATGGAATAACTGCACCTATACTGATAATTTCTGTAAATGACGCAATAATAGTTAATAACAATACCAGGCTTAGCTGTTTTTTACGTTTTAACTGAATATTTTTCCATAGTCTTTTAAATAAATGCTTCACTATCATTAGCCCAATTTTATAATTTTCAAATGAAATACAAAAATATTTCCATTAGCGTGTTTTTACAAAAAATCTTATATATACTTTATCGTCTCATAATTGCTGGATTTAGAATATGTTTTATAACAAAAAAATATTGACATACCGCTAATTCCTAAAAAACAATTTGGTTAAAATTGTTTTCTCAATATAGCTTGAACCAAAACCAAATCCCACCTAACAAAATTATTAATTCTATTATTTATAATTAATATTTTTTATACATGCCTGAATTGATTTTTTCCAATAGTGTATTTTTATATCAGAAAACTCTAGTATTTTGTCTTTTTTTAACAAAGTATTTATCGGCCTTTTAGCAGGTGTGGGGTATTCTAAAGTCTTAATGGGATTAACTTCACAATCTATTTTTGATTCTTTTAAGATTTCTTTAGCAAATTCATACCAACTTAATTCACCTTCATTCGAATAATGAAAAATCTGCATTACTTGATCATTTTTTTTAAATTCTTTAGTGCCAATAATTGCTAATATAGCATCTGCTAAATCAGTTGCATAAGTTGGTGAGCCTATTTGATCATTTACTACACTTATTTCATCTTTTTCTCTTCCGAGTTTAAGTATAGTTTTAACAAAGTTATTTCCAAATTCTGAATATACCCAACTAGTTCTGATAATTATAGCATCTGTTGGCATAATTTCTCGTATTGCCTTCTCACCGTCGAGCTTAGTCTGTCCATAAATATTAATTGGGTTGGTATAATCCGTCTCTTTGTAAGGATAGTTACTCACTCCATCAAATACATAATCAGTAGAGATGTGTATCAATTTAGCCTTCTGTTTTTTTGCAATCTGAGCTAACTGTCTTATTGCTAAACAATTAACCTGATTAGCTAGATCTTTTTCTTTTTCAGCTTTGTCCACTGCAGTATAGGCAGCACAGTTAATGATAACATCAAAAACATTATTTTCAAAGTAATGGGCAATATTATTTCCATTACTTAAGTCTAATTCTTCTCTACCAACAAAAACAAAGTGCCTAGTACTTTGATTGAATTTATTTTCTTCATAAACTATCTTGTGAATAGACCTGCCTAATTGGCCATTCCTACCTGTTACTAATATTCTCATAATTTTCAGCTTTAAAACAGATCTTTAGCATTTGCTAAAGTCGGATGTGATTTATCTTTATTAGAAAATTTCAATAGTTCAAATGGCATTTTCCAATCAATATCTAATTCGGCATCATCGAAAGCAATACCTCTATCATAGTTTGGTGAGTAATAGTTATCTACCTTATATCCAAATGTTACAATATCACTAAGCACAACAAATCCGTGTGCAAATCCGTGTGGTACGAAGAGTTGATGTTTATTCTCTGAGGTTAACTTAACAGCAACATGCTGACCAAAAGTAGGGCTACCCTTGCGTATGTCTACAGCTACGTCTAATACGCACCCTTCAATCACTCTTACAAGCTTGGCTTGGGCATAAGGTGGTAGTTGATAATGTAAACCACGCAACACACCCTTATTTGACTTAGATTCATTATCCTGAATAAAGTTTACTTGATATCCAACATATTCTGTGAACAGATCCTGCCTAAAAGTTTCTAAGAAATAACCACGACCATCTGCATGCACTTTAGGCTCAATAAGAACTACATCGGGGATTAACTGGGGTGTGAACTTCAATTTAATTCCCCCAAGCGTTGGTGTAAATACTGCCCATATTGATTTTTTAAAAGTGGTTTCGTTATCTTTATGAGCTGTTCTTTGCTTATATATCCTTGCTCAAAAGCAATCTCTTCAATGCAGGCCACTTTTAATCCCTGTCTTCTTTCTATAATTTCAATAAAGGTTGATGCTTCCATTAAACTCTCATGTGTACCAGTGTCGAGCCAAGCATATCCCCTACCCATAAGTTCAACAATTAAACGTGCTTCATTCAGATACATTTGGTTCAAAGTAGTGATTTCTAACTCTCCTCTTTCGGACGGCACAACTTCGGCAGCTTTTTTAACCACATCATTTGGATAAAAGTATAAGCCTGTTACTGCATAATTGCTTTTGGGGTTTTTAGGCTTCTCTTCAATATTAAGGGCTTTTCTAGTAGCGTCAAAATCCACCACACCGTAACGCTCAGGATCCTGCACATGGTAGCCAAATACTGTTGCCAGCTTTTTATTCTTAGCATTTTTTACTGCAATAGATAGCATTTCACTAATTCTATGCCCATAAAAAATGTTGTCACCTAATATCAAGCAGGCATCGTCATCACCAATGAAATTCTTACCTAGAATAAATGCTTGAGCTAATCCATCAGGAGAAGGTTGTGCAACATATTCAAACTTCATGCCAATATCAGATCCATTCCCCAACAGTTTCTCAAACCTTGGCAAATCTTCAGGAGTGGTAACGATAAGCACTTCTTGTATACCCGCAAGCATTAAAGTTGATAATGGGTAATATATCATCGGCTTATCATAAACTGGCATAAGTTGCTTTGATACGCATTTAGTAATAGGATAAAGTCGTGTGCCTGAACCACCTGCTAAGATTAATCCCTTCATGATTGAGACACCCCTAATCTTTCACCTTGATAACTACCATCCTTAATTCGATTACACCAAGTGGTGTTTTCAAAATACCACTCAACTGTTTTTTTAATACCTGTCAAAAAAGTCTCGTCTGGTGACCAATTTAATTCTTTATCAATTTTGGTAGCGTCAATAGCATATCTGGCATCATGACCAACCCTATCTTCTACATATGTAATAAGTTGTTCATATTTAATAATGCCATCGAACTTACTGGGCACTAGCTTATCTAGAATTCCACAAACAGTTTTTACTACTTCAATATTTTGCAACTCATTATGTCCACCAATATTATAAGTTTCACTAGTCTCACCATTTAACGCAACATGGAGTAAGGCTTTTGCATGATCATCTACAAATAGCCAATCGCGTGTTTGTTTCCCATTACCATAAATTGGTAAATCTTTGCCTTCTAATGCGTTAATAATAATTAACGGAATGAGCTTTTCAGGGAACTGGTAAGGGCCATAATTATTGGAGCAGTTAGTAATTAGTGTTGGTAATTTAAAAGTACGCTGCCAAGCTCTTACTAAATGATCAGAACTGGCCTTAGATGCTGAGTAAGGTGAACTGGGTGCATAGCGAGTTTCTTCAGTGAAAAGGTTATCCGTACCATCTAAGTCGCCATAAACTTCATCAGTAGATACATGATGAAATCTAAAATTATTTTTTTTATCTTCTTCCAAGCCTGACCAGTAATCTCTAGCTTCTTTAAGAAGTACATAAGTACCAACAATGTTGGTTTGAATGAATTCACTAGGGCTATCAATTGATCTATCTACATGTGTCTCAGCAGCCAGATGCATCACAATGTCAGGTTGATGGTTTTGAAAGACACATCGTATCGCATCAACATCACATATATCTAGCTGCTCAAATGAATACCTATCATTATTTTCAACAGATACTAGCGAGTCTAGATTACCCGCATAGGTAAGCTTGTCAATATTAACAACACTATGATTAGTATTGTTAATGATATGGCGTATGACTGCGGAGCCAATAAACCCTGCTCCACCTGTGATTAATAATTTTTTATTTATCATAATACTCTCTAAACCACATCGCAAAATTTTCCACACCCTGATTAATACTCATACTTGGCTTATATTCAAACTGTTCTACTAAATCATCAATCTCTGCATAAGTTTTCATCACATCACCAGGCTGAAGTGGCAAAAATTCTTTGTCTGCAATTTTACCAATTGAAGCTTCTAGTGCTTTAATATAATCCATCAATTTTATTGGATTATTATTGCCAATATTATAAATTCTGTACGGTGCACTAGATGTTGCAGGGTCCGGGGCATTGCTATCCCAATCTGAATTAAGTGGCGCCGGTCTATCAAGGACTCTAATAATCCCTTCAACAATATCATCAATATATGTGAAGTCCCTACGGTGTTTACCGTAGTTAAACACCGTGATTGGTTCGTCTTTCATTATAGACCTAGTAAATTTTTGCAATGCCATGTCTGGTCTATCGTATGGACCATATACAGTAAAAAATCTTAATCCTGTTGTTGGTAGATCATACAAATGAGAATAACTATGTGCCATCAGCTCATTTGCTTTTTTTGTAGCAGCATACAAACTTATTGGATGATCAGCTGCTTCATGCGTTGAGAATGGTTGCTTGGTATTCAAACCATATATAGAGCTTGAAGATGCGTAAACAAGATGCCCTACGTTATTGTTTCGACAACCTTCTAAAACATGAGCAAAGCCTACTAGATTTGTATTAATATAGGTTAATGGATTCTCAATAGAATATCTTACACCCGCTTGAGCTGCTAAATTGACTACCCCTTCAAACTGATGAGTTTCAAATAATTTAGCCATAGCCACACGATTTTCCAGATTCATTCTAAAATGCGTGTAATTAGAATGATCAGCATGTCGCGCAAGGCGAGACTCTTTTAAAACTGGATCATAATAGTCATTGTGATTATCTAAACCTACTACTGTATCACCTCTTTCCAAAAGCTTAATGGAGAGTGCCGAGCCAATAAATCCCGCTGAGCCTGTTACTAAAACTTTCATTTAATTCATCTTTTTTAAATTTTGAAGTGATTTTATAAATATAAATAGCTGCTTCATTCTCTTAAAAGAGACAATAATTTATCAGCATTAATTCCACCAATCGCATTAAGATGTGCCTGAGAGCCAACCATTCCACAAACATCATGTTTTAATGCCATTATTTGAATTTTCTGTCGATCCTCAGGTTCAAGGGACTCCATAAGCCATGATCCAAAACCAGCGTCAGCCAAATGATCCTCAACTGTTATTATTTTTTTATATTTTTTGAGTGACACAAGCATATTAACCTTTGAGCTCATCCCCCAAATTGGGCAAGTAAAAACATCTAAGTCCTTCAAATCAATATTCATTAACATTTGCTTTAGTGGCTGAAGAACAGCTCCTGTAGAAATCACAGCGATATTAGAATTACTTCGCACTAATATATTCTCTAAATATCCATCGCCCTTTAAGACAGTACTATCATTATAGACTATCTCACCTGCTTTACCAAGTCGCAGATAAGAGGGTTTCGGCTTATCGGCAATAAATTCCAAACAAAGTTTAGTTTCATTAGGATCGCCAGGTGCCAAAATAGTCATGTTTGGCATCACCCTCATAAAAGCAAAGTCCTGTACTGCATGATGAGAATAGCCTAAATTTCCATATGCCAAGCCACCGCCAACTGAAACTATAGTTACAGGCAAATTGTGATAGCAGACATCATTGCGTATTTGTTCTGCACATCTGAAGATTGGGAAATTTGCTATTGAATAAACAAAAACATGGTAGCCTTCAGATGCAAGCCCAGCCGCTAACCCCATCATATTTTGCTCTGCTACTCCAGCATTAAAAAATCTATCTGGAAAGCAATTTGCAAAGGGCTCTACAACCCCAAATCCCAAATCGCCAACAACTAAAACAATCTTATCGTTTTTCCACGCCAATTTAACTAATTGCTTTATAAACTCATTACGCATTAGCTTTCATAATCTCCTTTAGAGCATTCGATGCTTCCTTTAGATTAGGGGACTTATAATGCCATTCAACTTTATTTTCCATGAAAGAGACGCCCTTCCCTTTAACTGTATGTGCAATAACTACCAAGGGCTTATTATTGTCTGTATATGATAAAGCCTTATTTAAGGAAACGTGATTATGGCCATCAACTTCAATAACATACGCTCCAAAAGATCTAAGTTTTTCAACCAATGGCTCTAAACTCAGTGTGCTCTCAACAGTATCCAAACTTTGTAATTTATTATAATCAATTATAGCCGTAAGATTTTTAAGATTATGATGAGATGCAAACATTAAAGCCTCCCAATTCGAACCCTCATCCATTTCACCGTCACTTAAAACTACAAATGTTTGCCAATCTGAATTTTGCTGCTTTCCAGCCAAAGCCTTTCCCACCCCGAAGGAAAGACCATGACCTAAAGCACCAGTTGAGAATTCTACTCCAGGCACCTTATGACTAATGTGATTCATTAGCCATGAATCATTTGCTCCATAACTTTCAAGTGCATCCAAACTAAAAAATCCTTTATGAGCAAGTGCGGCATAGACGGCAACACATGCATGCCCCTTACTCAAAATAAATCTATCTCGCTGTTTGAAATTGGGATTTTCCGGTTCTATTTTCATTACAGATCCATACAATACCGCAACGATATCACATATTGAGAGAACACTACCTATATGCGAAGCCGATGCTTTATGCACCATAGATATCGCACTACAACGCATTTTAGAGGCTAACTCAGATGTAATCATAATATAAACCCTAAAACCCTAAATTCTTAATCAAAGAGTCACAAACTTGATTAATTTCATGACGATTTAAATTATGGCCACTAGGAAGATTAATGCCATTTTCGCTTATATGTGTAGCATTTTTATTGTTACAATCTGAATACCACATAGGATATTTGCTAATCGTTGGAAACACTGGGCGTGAATCAATTCGATCTTTCTTAAGATCTTGCATTAATTTATTTCTAGTGATACCACCAACATCCTCTAAAACCACAGAAGTCATCCAGTAAATACTGTGTGCCCAATCAGCCTCTTTATTGAGACTAATCTCGTTATATTGGGATAGCCTGCTTTCATACCACGAAAATATTTCTCGTTTCCTATCTACCAATTCATCTAATCGTTCGAACTGGGCTAAACCCAAAGCAGCTTGAATATTTGACATCTTATATTTATACCCAATTGTCTCAATCCAAAAAGTATTATTAGGATCTGTACTGCGCCCATGCTCCGAATATTGTTTAATTTTGCTAAAAACTTCATCATTATTAGTCAAAACTATCCCACCCTCTCCTGTAACCATCATTTTAGCACCTTGAAAACTATATACTGCAACATCACCAAAAGTTGCTACAAGTTGATCATTGCACTTTGCTCCTATTGCAGGAGCCGCGTCCTCAAGGACCACAAGATTATATTTTTTTGCAAATTTCATAACCTCAACCATGTTCGCTGGATGACCATATAAATGCACTGGCATTATCGCTTTAGTTTTTGAAGTTATCGCCTTTTCAGCAGACTCTAAATCAATAGTCCAAGTATCTTTATCAACATCAACAAACACAGGGGTTGCGCCAACATAATTAACAACCGTTGCTGTTGCCACCCATGTTAACTCAGGCACAATAACCTCATCACCAGGCCCTACTCCCAAAGATCGAATTCCCATATGCATTCCACCAGTGCATGATGAAGTCAAAAGCGCATGTTTGACATTGAATTTTTCTTTAAAGGCATCCTCTAATCGAATAATGTATGAATTCCAATTAGAGTTCCAACCGTGCGTTACAGCATCAGTAACATAGTCAATTTCTTTTTTGGTTATAGAAGGTCCAGCTGTTAAAATCATGATAATTCCTTTTTAACTAAGAGTGGTTTACAGAGTCAGACAAACTAATTTTAAGATAAACACGAGCACCATTTTCTTCATAAAAAGCAAATCCAAGATCACCAAAGCTTCTCGCACGTAAAATATTAATTAATTCCCTAACGGACATTATGGTATCTATATCAAGCTCATCTAACTCTGCTATTTCTGACTTTCTATGATAACAGGCACCATCTTTTCTTTGGTTCTTTGGAGTTATCTTTCCTGATTTAATATGTGGCCAATTATTATTAAATATTTCTATCATTTCATTTTGAAGCCGATCATAAATAGTTTTGGCAGTGTCATAAGGCGACAACTGTACTTCTTTCTGAACCCAGATAGGGCCAGTATCTGCCGCATTTTCTATTCGATGCAAAGTAACCCCCAACGAAGATCCATCCAAAATACTGTGTACATGTGGAAACCATCCCCTATTTATCGGAAGCAAAGCAGGATGAAAATTTAATGTATCAACTGCACATGATATAACTTCAGCACTCAACAAATGAGCCCAATACACAGTAATAATAAAATCAGCACCAATATGTCTCAAGTCATCAATATGATTTTGATTTTGTAGACTACTCCGGTTAAACACCTCTTTACACCCTGAGGCGATTTTGATCTCCTCTGCTAACTTTGCAACTCCATCGTCGTGTAGGTATAAACGAACAATTTTTTCCCCACTAGCAACCAACTTTTTGGTTACTTCTAGGCCAACAATACCATCTGCCATCAAAATTATATTTTTCATATTACCCATCTTAAAATTCTATCCTATAAATACTTGCTAAAAGAATCTTAAATTTAAAACTTTTCCCTATACATATTGAGCTAAAAATTCCTCAATTGTACTATGTAACCTAGAGAACATACTTTCCGTTAAACCATGATGTAATGGAAGCAAAACACCTCTTTCCATGACATTATCTGCATTAGGGTAACCATTATCAGATATTCTTTTAGTTATATTTTTGCACATTGGTTGACGCAAAATATTACCCGTGAAAACTACTCTTGTTTGAATATTTTGTGTTTCCAGGTAAATTTGAAATTCTTTCCGAGAAAACGGGGCACTATCTTTAATAATTATTGGAAAGGCTAACCAAGCAGTATTACAACCGTGTAGTTCAATAGGATTCGAAAAGAATTTAGAGTGCTTTGAAAAAAAATCACATTGTCGAGCAAAATTTCTTTGCCGGGTTGCTATATTTTCAGATAATTTTTTTAATTGAGCAAGTCCAAAAGCTGCACCCAATTCATTACCTTCTAAGTTATATCCAACTGTTTCAAAAACAAACTTTGCATCATATTCAATGCCATCTAAATCTACATTAAATCTGTTTTCGATCGCTTCACTATGTTCATCAAATAACGACGAGCTTCTACCCCATGATCTTAATAATTTTGCTCTCTCCATTACAGCTTTATCATTTATTGCTAAAGCTCCACCATTGCCAGCACAATTAATAATATGTGATCCATAGAAACTAGTTATTGACATGTCTGAATAAGACCCCGAGCTTTTTCCTGCTATAGTCGCCCCAAGGGTATCAGCTGAATCCTCAATAACTACTAGATTATATTTATCAGCAATTTTTCTTATGGTAGGCCAGTCACATAGATTTCCCATCAAATTTGGAGCTAATATTGCTACAGTCTTATCAGTTATCTGGCTCTCAATATGGCTTACATCAATATTAAACGTTAGCGGCTCTACATCAACAAATACAGGGACAAGATTATTTTTTACAAGACAACCCACTGATGTCGAAAATGTAAGTGCAGGTGTAATAACTTCAGAGTTTGGCGGAAATGCAAAAGCTTCAACCCCTATAAACAAAGCAGATGATCCAGAATTAACATAAAGACAGTGTTCTTTACTAAATAACTTAGCAATTTTACTTTCAAATTTGCGAGAATAGTTACCCATCTGTGTCGATTCAGAAAGACACTTCGCTACTGCATCTATCTCTTTCTGGCCATATACAGTCTTTGCATAGGATATTTGTTCATATTTTTTCATTTTAATCCTTCTAATATTTGACGTAGTTAAATTTTTTTTCAAATAGCATGTTTTTCAAAATTATCGATTTGATCAAGAGTAACAATCTCCATATCCTCACCATTCAACCATGCAAAATGCCATTTAATAATCGATTGAAGTGCATAGTTTAAATTCCATCGAGGTTCCCATTTTAATAGAGCCCTTGCTTTAGTAATATCAAGCTTAAGAAGTTGTGCTTCATGAGGCTGAGAGCTCTTATCTATTGACCAAGTAACAATTGAAGGCCAATGTGCCACCAAATATTCCAAAACTTCCCCAACTGGTTTGGCGTCTCGGTCATCTGGACCAAAATTCCAGCCCTCTGCGTACTCATCCAGTGAATAATAAAGTTTTTCAGCTAACATTAAGTACCCAGAAACTGGTTCAAGTACATGTTGCCAAGGTCGTACTGCAAGTGGGTTTCTTATGTTAACAGAATTACCAGAATCGAAGGCTCTCAAAGCATCAGGAATTAATCGATCATTAGCCCAATCACCTCCCCCAATAACATTACCTGCCCTTGCAGATGCAAGAGATACATCCGTTTTTCCCTTAAAAAAAGATTCTCGATAAGCTGAGGTTATTAATTCTGAACATCCCTTACTACTACTATATGGATCATGACCCCCCATGGATTCATTTTCACGATACCCCCAAACCCACTCTTTATTTTCATAGCATTTATCTGTTGTCACATTAACAAATGCTTTTACTGACTTACAGTGTCTCACGGACTCCAATATATTCACTGTTCCCATAATATTTGATTGGTATGTACCAACGGGATCTTGATATGATTGCCTTACTAAAGGTTGCGCGGCCATATGAATTATTATTTCTGGTGCAAAACTTAGTACCGAATTTTTTAATATTTCCAAATCTCTGATATCACCAATTTCACTCTCAATGTTTTTTGCAATATTTGCGACCTCAAAAAGTGATGGTTTAGTGTTTGGCTCTAATGAGTAACCCTTCACTACAGCACCCAATTTTTTTAGCCACAAAACCATCCAGCCACCCTTAAACCCAGTATGCCCAGTAATAAATACTCTTTTTCCATTCCAAAAATCTGAATTCATATCAGGTCTCTCACCATGTTTTCCAAGGTGCTTTTTCGTCATGCCATATTTTTTCTAAATAAATTTTATCTCGCAAAGTATCCATAGGCTGCCAAAACCCTTCATGCCTAAAGGCTTGCAATTGCTTCATCTCAGCTAAAATGCTTAAAGGTTCATGTTCCCAAACACAATCATCACCATTTATATAATTTAAGACTTCAGGTTTAAGAACAAAAAAACCTCCATTTATTAAGGCACCGTCTCCTCTTGGTTTTTCTTTGAAACTTTTCACTGAATCATTTACAATTTCTAAAGCACCAAATCTTCCAGGTGGATACACGGCCGTTAATGTTGCAAGTTTTCCACTATTATTATGAAACTTGATAAGTTCAGATAAATTAACATCGCTCAGTCCATCACCGTATGTAAAGCAAAAAGATTCATCGTTTTTTAGATAATCTTTAACACGCTTTAATCTTCCACCCGTCATCGACATCTCTCCAGTATCAACCAAAGTAATTTTCCAGGGTTCAGCGCGTTCGGTATGCACGTGCATTTTATTATCAGCCATATCAAAAGTAACATCGCTCATATGTAAAAAATAATTTCTAAAATACTCTTTAATTATATATCCTCTATAACCACAACATACGATAAATTCATTGACACCATGGCACGAGTACATTTTCATTATGTGCCATAGTATTGGCTTTCCACCTATTTCCACCATTGGTTTTGGTTTTTCGGACGTTTCTTCACTAAGCCTTGTACCGAAACCACCTGCTAAAATTACAGCTTTCATATGACTACCTTAACTTAAATTAAATATCTGTATTGTCTGGGATAATCGCTTATAATTCACTATACTTTTTATTTAAGTACAGAAATAAAAAAAAGGCTCAAACTAAATCTAACAGACCTACAATCCTGTCATTCTCTATCTCAAAAATTTTTACCATACATGAAATTTACATAGAATATATTTGATCTAATTCCTATTAAAAAAGCAAACCAAATAATAAAATTATTTTGGTTAAAGCATCACTTAACCTGCATTCTTTAATCCACAACAGTAGAATATGATTTAATTCAGTCAAAACCAAAAATATCACGTGAAAACACTTTTCCCTCAAATCCAGCAATTTCATCAGGAAAACGATTTGCAACTATTATGTCCGATCGACTTGTAAAGGTATCAAGCTTTTTTATTACTTCAGAACCATAAAATTCATCGCCTGATAAAGATGGTTCGTAAATAATTACCATAATTCCTTTTGCTTTGATTCTTTTCATAATACCTTGAACTGCTGAGGACCTGAAATTGTCACTGCCCACTTTCATCACAAGCCTATAAAATCCAACAACCTTTGGATATTGCTTGATAATCTCTTCAGCAACAAAATCTTTGCGAGATGTATTTGATGTAACAATTGCCTTTATCAACGTTTGAGGAACCTGATCATAATTTGCCAGGAGCTGTTTGGTATCCTTTGGAAGACAATAACCACCATAGCCAAATGAAGGATTATTATAGCCCGCACCTATCCGGTCATCAAGACATACACCATCTATAATACTCTTAGTATCAAGCTCATTAGCAAGTGCATAAGAATCCAGCTCATTGAAGAATGACACACGCATGGCAAGGTAGGTATTAGCAAACAACTTGATCGCCTCAGCCTCACTAGACCTAATAAAAAGAACTTCTATATCTAACTTCTGAGCACCTTCTTTTAGCAGATTAGCAAACTTCTTGCTAGCATCGCATTGGCTACCAACGATAATTCGGGATGGGAAAAGGTTATCTCTCAAGCCTTGACCCTCTCTCAAAAACTCTGGTGAAAAGATAACTCGTCTGGTATCAAATTTTCCTTGAAGCCACTTTACATGGCCAACTGGGATGGTTGATTTGATTACTACCAGCGCATGTGAGTTTAATTTGAGTGCATCCTCAACAACCGCATCCACCGAACTAGTATCAAATCGATTAGTTTTCGCATCATAGTTTGTAGGCGTTGCTACTATGATGAAGTTTGCAGCCTCATACGCGACACGTTTATCCATTGTAGCAATCAGAGATAATTGCTTTTCTATAAGGAATAATTCGAGTTCTCTATCAGCAACAGTAGATTGCTTGCTGTTAATCTTATTGACCCTTACTGGATCAATATCCAATATAGTTACATTGTTGTGCTGAGCCAATAGAGCCGATAGGGACATGCCTACATAACCAGATCCGACTATTGTTATTTTTGTTTTTTTTATCAAGATGATTAAACTATTATAATATACGAATGGGTTGGATTTAAAAGATTTTGCAAATTAAAACTTTGCAAAATTTACTTAACATAAATTTTAACAAAATCATTTCCTGCATCTAATGCTTCTTTTACAACATGCTCAATGATTGGCAGATCAAAAACTGGCAGCAGTTCTTTAGGAATACCTTTGGTAGCTGGAAGCATTCGAGTACCAAGGCATGCCACTGGAATAATGGTTGTGTTAATATTTTTAATAATTGGCATGAATACCTATAATTAACTCATAAATTCAATAGAATCAATTTTCTATATATTAATCTTTTTACTTTTCGTCAGATTCTTTATATTTGTTATCCTTTACGCGCTCAATTGAATCAATTTCATTTCTCAAAGCTTCATATTCTTGTTTTTTAATAGTAAGAAATTTTCTTGTTAATATAGATTTTTCACGGATACCTTTTGGAGTCAATAAATAAGAATATTTTATCTTTTTTGAATTTAATTTAAATTTTGAATATTCAATATAGCCTTTATCAATGAGCGAAATTAATAAATAATAAGCAGAGCCATTAGAAATTCCAACTTCTTGAGCAAGTTTCCGCGTAGTCATTTGCGGACTTTTACTTACTTGTTGAAATACTCTGAGCCTTGCATGTTCTTGATGCTCTTTTTGACGACTAGCCAATAATAGCTACCGCACAAAGCTTTGATATAGAACTTTGCAAAATTGATACAATTATCAAAATTTTTAATTTTAACAACATTCAAAAATGAGCATGCAATTATGCATTACACTAGTCAATAGTATATTTAGTATTAAAATGATATTAAATAAAAATTTATATGTATAAAATTAAATACAAAAATAATCAATTTGTATAAATAAATATGAGTATTGTCACAAATAACTAGTAGTATTTAAAATAGCCGCTTGACATATCTTGTAACAAAATAATATCTATTCTTATATGAAATTACATCAAGAAATACTATTAAACATTTTTATTTGCTCACAAATGAACACTAATTTTTAGGTATAATTGCATGTCAAAAGAATGGTTCATTTTACAATACAAGCCAAATGCTCACCATAAAGCTATAAAGAATTTAAACCGACAAGGATTTGAAACATTTTTACCCTTATTTGATGCCACAGCGCGAAAATTATCTCGATTTGTAAATACTTCCATACCTCTATTTCCAGGTTACATGTTTGTCAGATTTGATAAAGCAGAATCCGAGTGGCATAAAATAAACAACTCTTACGGTGTGTCTCGCTTAATTACTTTTGATTCTAATCTCAAATCAATTCCTACCAGCTTTGTTGATCATTTAATGAAGCGATACGATTTATCGGGTAAATTACTGCCTATAGAAAAATTAAAAAAAGGCGATCATGTAACAGTTTTAAAGGGACCTTTTGCAAATTTTATGGCTACAGTTGAAAAATATGAAGCAGATCAACGCATATGGATTCTTATGGATTTAATGGGCAGGAAGACAAAAATTATAACTGCACCAGAAGCCCTTAAACTATCAGATTAAACTATTTGCACGAAGTTTAACTATTCAATTCTATAACCAGTTGGATTAAGTTTATGCCAGCGCCAAGTATCTTCACAAATCTTCTTTATATTTCTTTCTGTTTTCCAACTCATTTTTTCAGATAATTTTGAAGAATTTGCCCAAAAGGCAGCAAGGTCTCCATCTCGACGAGGTAAATATTTTAATTTAATTGTAACGCCAGATATCTCTTCAAATTTACTCACCAATTCAAGAACAGTCGTGCTTTTCCCCCCTCCAATGTTTAATACTTCAAACTTGTCCAGCTTACTTTGATTTAAAACACCTATATGTACCAATGCTAAATCTACGACATGAATATAATCCCTTGCACCAGTTCCATCTGCAGTCTCATAGTCATTGCCAAAAATATTTAAATGTTCAAGGCGGCCATCAGCTACTTGAGCAATATACGGCATCAAATTATTTGGAACACCAATTGGATTTTCCCCAATTTGACCAGACTCATGAGCTCCTACAGGATTGAAATATCTGAGAACGGTTCCCTTTCGTTTTAAGTCTACTTTTGTCCAATCGTGTATTATATTTTCGATCATTAACTTTGTGCACCCATATGGGTTCACTGGATTAGTTGGGTGCTCTTCATCATAGGGTAGATATTTTGGTTTACCATAGACTGTAGCTGATGAAGAAAAAACAATATTATTACACTTGGCCTTAGACATAGCCGTAAGCAATGAAATAGAGCCACCAACATTTACTTCATAATACTTCACTGGATCTGCTACACTCTCGCCAACAGCTTTTAACCCTGCAAAATGTATGACTGCTTCTGGTTTAAAGGTATTAAAAATTTTATCTAACGCATTTGAATCACGAATATCTGCATTCATAAATTGCAACTCACAATTAGTTATAAGTCGAACTCGCTCAAGTGCAACTTCATGTCCATTCGAGAGGTTATCTATTGCAAATACTTCATGACCAGCCTGTAAAAGCTCAACACATGTATGACTGCCAATATAACCAGCACCACCTGTTACAAGAACTTTCATATTAATTTTTCAATCTTTTTGAGTATTCATGTGCAGTCGCACTCATGAACCCATCAACAGACCCGCAGTCAAATCTTATACCCTTGAGACTAATAGCTTCTAATAAACCATCCTGAGCATGCAAATTCAACGCATCAGCTAACTGTATTTCTCCGCCAGAGCCTGCCGGCAAAGCCCTAAGTGAATTAAATATATCCGGGGTCAAAATATATCTGCCAATCGAAGCGAGATTAGAAGGCGCTTCATCCTGTCTTGGCTTTTCTACTACTCCTAGAACTCCATGACCATCAGATGAAGGAATGATGACACCATACTGTGAAATATTAGCTTCATCCACTGGCATGACCGATAATTGCGAAGTGCCAGTTTTTTCAAATGCATATACAAGATCAGCCGTAACACCTGGAGCGTAATCCGTTAAAAAATCATCTGCTAATAAAACTGCAAAAGGTTCGCCTCCAACTGCGCGTTCAGCACAAAGAACTGCATGACCTAACCCCAATTGTTCAGGCTGACGGACAAATATACACTCCACGTGCGATGGAACAATATTGCGCACCATGTCCGCTTGCTCATTTTTTCCTTTTGAGCGCAAAGCCAATTCAAGCTCTTTATTTACATCAAAGTGATCTTCAATCGCACGCTTATTCCGACCTGTAACAAATATAAGCGTATCAATTCCAGCAGCAATCGCTTCTTCAACTGCATATTGAATTAAAGGCTTATCAACAATTGGAAGTAATTCCTTTGGCATTGCTTTGGTAGCAGGTAAAAATCGTGTACCAAAGCCAGCAACTGGAAACACAGCTTTTTTAATTTTTCTATTCATTGATTACTTTTCCAATTTTTTAAACTATGATTAACGCCTAAAAAAAATATAATCCAGAAGAATTGCCGCATTGCCTCTTTTGTTAAAATATACGAAAATAAAAAAAATACGCGGAAATATCATGAGCTCAAACACACCACTGATAGCAAGATCAAAACCTGCTAAATTCAATTGGGAAGATCCATTTTTATTAGAAGATCAACTCACTGAAGAAGAGCGCATGATACGCAACACTGCAAAAGCTTATTGCCAAGATAAGTTAATGCCAAGAATCATTGAAGCTAATCGCAATGAAATATTTCACAGAGAAATTATGAACGAAATGGGCGAATTAGGTTTGCTTGGCTCAACAATACCCGAAAAATTTGGTGGAGTTGGCGCTAATTACACATCCTATGGATTAGTTGCACGAGAGGTAGAGCGCATTGATAGTGGTTATCGCTCTGCAATGTCAGTTCAATCATCATTGGTAATGCATCCAATTTTTGCATATGGAAATGATGAACAACGAAATAAGTATTTGCCAAAATTGGCTTCTGGTGAATTAGTTGGCTGCTTTGGGCTGACTGAACCAGATCATGGTTCAGATCCAGGGGGAATGTTAACTCGAGCAAAGCAAGTGGACGGTGGATACTTAATT
>Ga0206126_10000942_pt1 | contig 37545 bp, 52 predicted proteins | sample Helgoland_Spring_5_FD_148621 | JGI IMG/M metagenome (GOLD analysis project Ga0206126, IMG submission 148621) | Pelagic subsurface seawater microbial communities from Kabeltonne, Helgoland, North Sea - Helgoland_Spring_Bloom_20160412_1 | ecosystem: Environmental > Aquatic > Marine > Epipelagic ...
TTCCTTAATAAAAATGCTTAGTGCAAAAAAAAGCCACCCTTTCGAGTGGCTTGCGCTGATGTCCCCACCAGCATACTAAAAGGGATACTACACCCTTGAAGATTAAATATTACTTGGAGTTGTTTGTATTGTCAATCTTGCAGTAACCCTGCTTGCAATAAATAACCTCTAATTGCGATGTCTGTTGCCTTTGCAGCTTTAGGCCTTGATTGAAGCAAGCTGCGCATCAACTTCGGATTAACTGCTGCTTCAGTTAATACACCTTGCAGTTTTAATGCAGGTACTTCCGTCATCACTTTTTTACCTAATTTAGCACCAAGAGCAGACATGATTAGTGGGCTACTTTTTGCTAATGCCATCATACTTCCAAGTGCAGATCCACCTGCCCTTGCAAGCACATCTAACACGCCATCACCCATAGTAACGAGTTTTTTCATTTTTGTTGGATCATTAACTGCGTCCTCAAAGAGTTTAGCTTTTTGACTAATGGTTGTAAGGCTTGCAGATTGCTCTGGTGTGATAAGTCCTGAGTCAAGTAAGTTTTGTTTTACAGTCTTTCTTCCTGCCTTTGCGTTTAATATCTCATCAAGATTATTACCACTAATCAAGCCTTCTAGTTCACCAGATTTTACTTTTGCTCGATCAAAAAGTTCGTCAAATACTGCGTGCCTCAAACCTTCAAGTGCCTCTGGACTGTTTGTTCTCTTAACTGTTCTTGCTAAATCCTTAAACGCTTGTGTCTGAAAGTCTGAATCAAACTTTTGTTTTATTATGCCTGATAAATCATCTGATCCCCCGGCAAGTTGAGCAGCTAAACTTTTCTTCTTTTCAATTAATTTAGATAATCCATCAGATGCAGTTTTCTTTAAAGTTTCTGCAAGTTTAACTTGTTGTTCTACATCTCCAATATCATCAAGCATTCCAATTTCCTTCAAAGTAAGCTCATTTTTTTGTATAAAATCCGAAAGGCTTTTTGCTTTTACTTGTTTAGTAGACGTATCAACTATACTTGCAGCAGCAGACTCCATGAAGTCTTTCTGCATCTTATTTAAAGTTTCTGTTGCCTGTGGTGCTTCCATTGTATCCACTGTGCGTTGTGTGGCTTTCTTGAGTGCCTGGAAGTTAACTGCTCTTGCTGCATCTGAACCTCCTTTTGCTCTTTCCAAAAATAATGTAGGATCAAGGTCTTGTAATTTATTAATTAGCTTTGTATTAAATTTCTCATTTAAAGACCTTGAGAATGCACGTGCTTCAGTTGCAGTCACATCAGTAACCTTTTCTAAATCTTGCAAAAGAGAGTTTGCAATGTCCTTCATTGGCTTTGCTTTATCAAACTCCTTTTGTGCAGTTAAACTTCTTTGTCTATCAAGTATTCTACTCCTAACATTAAAAAGTTCTTTTGCAGAAATTGGTTCTGGTTGCATTTCTACTCGCTTTATAAATGCGTTTACCTCTTTTGGAAAAAGCGTTTCTCTAAATTCAGCAGGTACATCGTCTCTAAGTTGATTAAATTTTTTAACTACATCTAAATTAGATGTTGGTATTGTTACTGACTTATCAACTTGTGACCATAATTGCTTTTCAGTTTTGCGAGCAAGTGTAAGTTCATTATCGATGATTTTACGTGCCTCTGCACTTGCGTTAGCTCCATCCTCTGCATTTTTGCTTAATACACGATTTACTGCATCTCCTGCTTTTCCTTCTGCAATCTCCACTCTCTTTGCAAGATTCTTTTCAAAAAAGTCTATACGTTTTTGTTGTGCTTCTTTTACAACTAATGGATTACCAGACCCTTTTAGTTTGTTTATCTTTTTATTAAAGTTAGCTACTGTATTTTTGTTCTGCGTCTCAAGTGCTTGTTTGGCTAAATCATCCGCAGATGCCATCAAGGTGTTTTCTATTTTTGTAAATGCTTCTCGTGCCATTGGGTCTTGTACAACTTGAGCAACAGTCATTCCTGAGTCTTCTGCTTGTTTTAATTCATCTGCAAGACCCGTGAGTCTGCGTTCGTCAAGTTCTGGATCTGTCTTTGTTAAGAACCCACTTTCTTGTAGTGCTTCTTCAACTCTTTGTCTAGCTGCTGTTTCTCTCCCAGATGGTGTAAGGTTTTCCGCAAGTTTTCTAGTTTGCCTTACACCTGCTTGCATTAATGGTGCAGGCCCAGCTACTCCACCTATTAACTCGGAGGCCATACCTAAATATTCATTACCTGGATCAATAGCTTCTGCACCTGCTCTAAAAGTACCTGCACCTAATGCAGATGTGCCTTCAATTGCTGCCATCTTTCCTGGTGAACTTGCAGTTGATTTTACAACATTGCTTGCCAAATCACGAATTGCAGAACCACTTGGCACTGTTTGCATCGCAGCTTGTGCAGGTTTTACTCTACTTGCTGCACCAAAAACAGGTGCTGCCATTCCTGTTGCTTGCCCTATTGTCCTACCACCACGAGCTAATGCACGCTGGTCAATAGGCAACTCTTGCTCATCACGATAACCTATCCCTCCAGCAACTAAAGCCTCCTTAATTGAATCACTTCCACCCATTGGTGCTTCTGATGGTTGTATAAAATCTTCGGGTACACCTAATGCTTCTAATCCTGTATCTGCACTTTTTACCAAAAAGTTAACTAAGTCAACAGGTGCGCCAAGCGTGTCTGCAAGCATACCTACATTAAAACCTTTTGCACCAGCAGATGCTTGTTGTGTCATTGTTGATGGTTGGCTCAATCTATCAAACTCACGCAAAGCTGATATAGCTCTTGCTTCGCTTGCTTTATCAAATGCACCTTCATCAATCATACGAACGACTGCGGCTGCCTCGGCTTTGTTATTTATGTATGACATACTATCTTCTAAACCTATTTAAAAGTTCATCTTTCGTTGCCGCAGTTCCACTTTGTTGTTCTTTATCTCTCTCTATTATTTCCTCAAGAGAACTTGCTAGTGCTGGCAATTTTTGAATATTATCAAAAGCTTGTTTTCTTTGACTTTCTGTGCCAATTCCTGCCGTAAGAGTTTTTTCATCTGCTTTTATTTGTCTTCTAAGTAATGCTGGAAGCTTTGTAATCTTAGCTCTAAAAGTTCCATCATTATCACTAGCTTGAGGAAGTATTTTATTAATTTCTTGTTGTGTATATACAGATCCTTTATCACTTAGTGCTTTCACAAATGCAGGTCTAAATTGTTGATTGATAATTTCAACTTGCGCTTTACCTTCAGCGTCCCCTTCAAATGGAGTTCCTCCATAGAAATATCCTGCAATAGTATTAACTGCACCTTTAACCTGTCCTGCTAAATCACCTTGTGCAGACAAATTCATGTTATCTAATTGCACAGCAGGTGCGTCCGTACCTTCTGGTGATGATTGAGTTGCGTCAAGAACACCTTGCAGTTGTTCAGATTGTTTTCTTAAATTATCAGCTTCTGCTAAATTCTTTACAGCTTCAGATTTTAAAGTTTCTAATCTCTGTGCTTCTAAAGGTGTAAGTTCTCCCATTGTTTCAATCTTTTTCTCTAAGGTAGCAATTTCAGTAGCACCTTTGGCAAGATTTTGAACAAGTGTTGCAGATTTTAATCGTGACTGTAATTTCCTATCACCTTCTGTTTCACTTAGAAATTTATTAGATGTTTTTTGAGCCTCGATTTGCTCATTTAGTAAATCCAATTGTCCTCTAACTCGGCCTCTTTCTGTTTCAGATTTTATTGTAAGTAAACTTTCTTCAAGTTTTGATTTACGATTAGTTAAATCTTTTGCGGCTAATTCTAAACCACTCATTGCGATCTTATTCTGTTGAGTTGCGTCTTTAAAATCAGCTTCTAGTCCTGCGATTCTGTTTTGAGATTGTATGAGTTGTAGCTTTGGTAATTGAAATAACCTTTTTTCCTGCTCATCAATAAACGCAACTTTTTCAGCAGAAGACTTGTTGGGATCATTTAAAAACTCGTCTGCCCTCAATTTATTCTCAGGAGATAAAACACCTGCTTCTACAAATTCACCCATGCCATTCATCGCAGATTTTACACGGGCATCTGCTTTTTTCTGCTTCTCCTTATTAAGCCCATACTGCTCAATGGTATCTCCAACTTGTTTCCCAAGGTTTGCATACATCTGCCCATACGCCCGTCCAGGGGCGGTAGCGGCATTCATGTCCATTCGTGCTATTGCTGGGCCTGGGCCTCGTCCGTAAAAAGGTTGTCTTGCCATAATGTTGTCTCCTATTGGTTAAATAAACCGCCTGCGGAAAATCCACCTGTGAATGCACCTCCAGCGGCAGAACCAAGACCGCCAAGTAATCCCGCAGTCATGCCAGCTGCATTTGCCGCACTTGCAGTTCGTGCATCCATTTGGCCTTGGTAATTCTGAGTGGCAAGATTGCCAGCGTAATTACTTTCGGGGTTAAATATTCCGGGGCTTGAATTAAGTGCGAATCCGGCAGATCCAAATTGTTGCATCGCTTGTCCTGGCGTGGATGCCGCTCTGCCTGTTAATGCAAATAGTGGATCAGTTGCGTTCATTGCATAAGCCGCTGATGCATTTTGTAATCGTTGTTGTTTGACTCCACGATTAGCAGAGAGTCTTTGGCTTACCATGTCTGCAAAGGTTGAACCTTGTCCTTCCATTCCTCGGTCTGCCGCACCACTTAGAATTTGTTGGTCTAAGTCGCGTTGCTCAGTTTCTGTCAGTCCTTGACCAGCGGCTAAATCCTCCGATGCGGAGTCCATTATTCCTTGTCGGAGTGAGTCTGCTAGTGGATCAATGTCTCGTTGGGCTTGTAAAAGTTGCGGCCCGTATTCTCTTAGTATGTCAATATCACCTTTTACTGTTGCCGCTTTTTGGCGAGCCATTGAGGGTGCAAAATCTTCTTCGTAGGCTTGCAGTAATCCTTTGCTTGGATCGATACCCATTTGCTCTAACTGCATTCGCCTTTCTAGGTCAGCATATTGGGGTCGGTACTTCGCTTCGGAAGCGTAAAGTTGAGGAGCTAATTGAATCTGAGCCTCCAATGTATCGCGAGTTTCTTTTCCATAATCACGGGGCGGAGGGGCAGATACATCGCCTTTTTTGAAACTTGGAACTCCACCAGCGGCTGGCTTTCCTGACCCTCCCATTTCCTTGAGCATCAATGCTTCCATTGGGTTAATGAAGGCGAGTTGCTCACCTTCGGGGGCTTGTGCATTTAAAGTGTTTGCCGCTAATTTTAAAGGATCGTTCATAACTTTTTACTTACTATTTTATACATTCTATCCCACGAATAGGTGCGGATGTTTGTTTCTCCATTCGGAGTAATTCTTCTAAATTTTAAAAAGGGGAGTGGTTCTAATTGCTCCATCATTTCTTTAATGCATCCTTCCCCGGCAACCCAGCGGATGTACCAGGTATCAGGAGTCTTGCAAAACCATTGGTCGCTTGCATCCTTCGAGCCATCAATTGCTTTGCACATCATGAAGTACGAAGGGTTTGAGCATACCATGCCACCAATCATGTAGTTGTGAAGCTCTTTGAAGAATGGGGCTTTGTCTTCGTAGAGAGCAACTATCTGCTGGTAAGGGGCATACCCTTTCAGCTTGGTCAGCAATTCTGTTTTTAGGTTTCCCATTAAAGGTCGTATGCGATAGTCATTCCAGATTTTAGATGTAATTGTCCGTTATTTTCTAAGGAAAAAACACGTGTCGAAGTTCCATCAGCATTGATTATGTCAATATACATTACTGAACCATCCACTCCTAAATTAAAGGTTCTCGCACTTGACGAAGTGTCTTGGTATTGCGTGATGGGGTTTGGCCCTTTAATGACAAGTGCGGACAATCCTGCACCTGTGTTTGCATTTTCTATACTAGCGACTACTGCTGAACCATTACCTACGACTGCAAATTTACTAGACTCGGTCGGAGCAGCAGCACCAATTACAACACGATCATTTGTCGCATCGCACACTAATAAATTCGCATCTGAATCGCCTTCCACACGAAAATCTACATCTGCACCAGCCTCATTGATCACCACTTTTTTCTGTGCCGATGTATCGTCCACTAGGAATTGCGTATCAGTATCGCTTATTTTAGCCGATGTGATGGCATTATCTGCAAGTTTGGCCGTAGTTACATTTGAATCTGCAATCTTTGCAGTAGTTACCGCATTGGATGCCAATTGCGTGTCAGTTATTGTGCCTGTCCCAATTGCACTAGCGTCAACTGCTCCAGCCGCAAATTTGGTCGAAGTTATACCTCCATCTTTTACCATGAGATATCCACTCGCATGAACTTGCAAAGTAGATCCATCTACTGCTTCTCCATTGCCCGTTTTAAAGGTAGCAGAATCAACAAGTGCATTTAAGTTAGCGGCAGTCACTGACTGACCGGATGAGTATGTATTTCCTTTGGTTAAAATAGCCATAATTTACTGAGTTGAAGTTCTTGAACGATCTGTGATTCGTGCGTCTAATTTCACTGCTCGCACTAGAGGTCTGCCAGCAGTTGGAGTAATTGTTGCGGAGCATCCATACCCTCGAAGTCGGACAGATGTACGAATGCTTGCATCCTCGCCTTGTGCCAAGTTTGCACCAAAGACTCCTGAGATTGTGGTAGCGGCAGAAGTTTGATCGGGGTCGGATGAGGTGAATGAAATACTTGCGTCTGAAACTGAGTCGGTGTCCGATTTTACATGGACTTCAGACCGGGCAAAAAACTTTCTGTCTAATGTGTCACCATCGTATTCGCGTGTGGTAAGGATGGATTGGACATCTAATGTTTGTGGAACTGATACGCCACTCTCCACGCTGATTTGATCGCCTCCATCAAAGCCATCGATTTGGTGTACTCCACCTTCTGATGTAGTTATATAAAGTGAGTTCTTTGTTCCTTCACGAGCCACAATCATATCTCGCACATTGAAGCTTACATTGTTTACTCGGTCGATTGATTCCCAGCCACCATTTATCGTGTTCCAAATCAAAATTACATTATTCTCAACTGCCCCATCGATTGGGATGGCAAGCCAATATCGGTTGTCAAAATAAGCACCGACTGCTTTATCGACATAGTCTTGGTTTATGCGTTTCATAATCGGTGTGATTGCTTCCGATAATGCCACTTCTAAACCACGCAAATTATAAAGGTCTAAAAATTCAAGACCATATACCCCTTGGTCTGAAAGAAAGAATATCTTGTTGGCAATCTGCACGATGGATCGTCTTGCAGAACATCCTAGATCGGGGGTAACTACATTGACTTGCACATCAGCCAAGCTTCCTGAGACCCCATCGAGTTGATGAATGGATCTTCTACAAAAGCATAAAAGTTTATTTTCTGTGAATGGTTCTAGTCCCACTATAAAATCGCTCGACCCGCCTGTGATTTTAAAGCTACCACCAAGCACATCAAAGGTATCTCCATTAAGGATATCGCTGGCAACTATCTCGTCTTGGTTTGGGCGCTTAACAGGCGAGGAATCCGATGTATTGAAGTAAGGCATCCAAAGTCTTCGCTGGTTTAATACTGCGAATGGAGTGGCTGGTTGGTGGATGAAATAGCTTATTGCACGGGGCTTAGATAAAACTAAATTTACATTTTGACCGAGACTGATATTTTCAACATCGAGGTTGAATGAAAAAATGCTTACGCTTGGTACTTCTGATACCTTCACTGATTGCTTCGCGAATAAATCAATGGGGCTACTAGCTTTAATAATTTCTAAATCCTCTCCAAGGGCTAACCCGTGATTAGCCTCAGTTACAGTAACCTGTCCATCCGTAGCTTCTACTGCCGTATCAATTATGTAGCTTGGTATTGTGTACGCTCCGCTTGGGACGAGTGTAAAGTCATTAAAGTATTCTGCAACTGCTCCGCTCGCATTAAAAGTCTCTGTGCCACTTGCAGTTGAAGTGACTGTGAATTGATTTACTGTGGGTGCGGTAGCTACTTTATATACACCATTTGGGTCGGTAGTAAAATTGCCTAAACCAATCAGCGTGACAAAATCATTTACGCTTCGTCCGTGTCCTGTGCAGTTGACTGTAATTGTATTGCCGGATCGGGTTGCAGAAGTAATCGCCTTGCTGGTGATAACAGGTGTCGATTCCAAGGTAGTCTGTTTGCCACGGAATATATAAACTTTATTAAATGCTTGGAGTAGATCACATCTTCCCGAAATTGTGTTTGAACCTGGATACCGCACTTTGAATTTCGCACGATCTCGAAGGCGTAAGATGTCGCACACATTATTAGTGGCGGTGAAAATGATATCATCTGCGGAATCGGAGTTTGGATCGCTAAATACGCCCGAACCAAATACTTCATTTGCACCATCATCATTTAAAATAAATAACGAACCAAGATCAACAAGCGAGTTAGCGCTTGTGGTGTAAGTCTCATTCCCACTTGCAGTCAAAGAATAAGTTAAGGTTGTACCACTTACGCTGGCTATTGTTTTTACTCCATTTGGATCAGTAGTAGAAAATCCTAATCCACCTACTGTTATACTATCACCCACGCCAAATGCAGAATCAAATGCGGTCGCACTTGTAAGGGTAGCAACATTGGAATTTCCGTTTACACTTGCACCTGTAATCACATAACCCAATCGAGTGATTGCTGAACCCGCTGGGAATGCAAGTGAGGTGGCAGAGGTGGAGAAGGATTCATTACTAGCAGTTTGAGCAAATGTAAGTTGCTTGTTGGCAAAGGATACAGAGGTTAATGTTTGTGCACCATTTGGATTGGTAGAGTAACCTGTAAGTCCTTCTATGAATATTGTCTGACCTGGTACAAATGCAGTATTTGGCGTGTCTACTAGAGTAAGCGTAACTACATTGCTCTGCCTTTGTGCCGCAGATATAGGGAATGGTAAGCGTATGGCATCAGCATCAATAGTAATCGCACCTGACAAGGTAAGAAGTCCTTTGCGTGGTTGCCATGTGCCATCGACTTCCATGCGACCATTCTGACTTAATTGTACTTCACCTGGTTGCAGTTGAGTAGGACGGACTCGGCTATTCATTTTAGTAAACGCAGTATCCCCTTCCGAGCGATATTGATCGTCAAGCCTACCATATGATCGGTAACGACTCACTTGTTCTTGATTTCTAGGTAGAGTTTTCTACCCATGTACACGATTGTGATGACACCCGCAATGCATCCGAACAAATCATCGAGATGTGCGAGACCAAAAGTGGCAACTGTCCCACTCATGCCGAGAATTGCAGTTCGGTCTATCATTAGAACAAGCAATCCAATATGATTATGCCAACGACAAGTCCGGCAAATATGGTTATCATTTTAGCTTTAGTAGACATGTCCATGAACTTGTCTTTTAATAATTCAAGATTTCTCATTTCGGGAGGGTGGTTTTACAGGAAATGGTGCGCGAGTCTGATGTTTAATTGCTTCGGTTTGCGAGCATTGACGGGCAGTGCGTTTTGCTACGAAAATTGGAATGGCGAGGTAGCCACCAAGGAGGATTGCCGCTCCGATAAGAATCTTTTTTATGTACGATGTGAATGCATCAAAGCCTGACTTGTGACTCTCCATGCCCTTTGCAACAAGCTCGCTCACATCTCCGTGTGTAAGTAAATCGAGCTTTTCTTCTGCTTCAATGAGGGCATCTTTGTTCTTTAATGCTTCACCAGCTAGGACACCAGCACCAGCACCTAATGCCGCAGTACCTGGGCCACCTAGACTACCTACTCCACCTCCAGCTATACCGCCCAAGGTTGGGTAGACAGAACGCAGACTGCACGATGCCATGCACAACGCCAATATGATTATGGCGGTGTAAATCATTCGCCAGGAGGTTCGTCAGGTGTCCACTCGTCAGTCGCTAAAATGGTGAGTATCTCCGAGTGGGAGTATTGCGTTTTGCCTTCCAAGAATGAGGGTGTTGTGTCGGTGTCAAACTTAACGAATGTCTTTGTGCCATCGACTGAGAATCTAACTGTATCTGCACTTGTCTCATCCACTTGGCTAAAATCAACGGAGTCAACTTCGTCCGAATTAATTATTACATATTTTCTGCTCATAATTTTAAGATGGTACTGTGGTTGAAAAGGTAGGCCCGTTTGTAAGTGTGCCATTGTTACTTCCACTTCCTTGGTCTGTAATTGTTGTGCCTGTTGCCCCATCGTTATCTCCCATTCTCCACCATCCTACAGGATTAAGTGAGGATATGTCTGCTGGTACACCTAGCGTACCTGCTGATGCTCCTCCTCGTAAAGTAGATATATCTGATGCTGATAACGCAGAGTTAAAAAACGCTACTTCATCAATTAAACCTTGGTGATACAGACTGTATATTGAGCTAGAACCAATTCTTAAATTAGCGGCATCAGTTGTACTGAAACTACCAGCAGAACCACTATTCTCAAGAGAACCGTTAACATAAAGTTTATCGCTACCTGATTCATGCGTACCTGCAACATGATACCAAGTATTAGCTGAAACTACAGTTGTGGAATCTAAGTAATCAGTAGAGCTATAAGAACCAAAAACAATCTTATTGTTTGAGTTTCTTATAAACAGTATGTAACCGTTACTAGTTTGTGTGCTAGTTGCAGAATCCACTATGATATTATACCGATCTATAGCAGTACAATAGAACCACGCACTCCATGTAAACGCTGTGGTTTCTAAAGCTGTGCTGTCAGGTATGTCCATGTAGTCATCACTTCCATCAAAGCTTACGCTATATTGGTTTGTGAATGGAGTACCACCACTAGCTGGTTGAGCAACCCCCGCAAAACTTGGTAAGCAAATTGGCATCGTTAGGAAGCAGTATCTCCAGCTAATACGAACACATCAGAGGCAGTGGAAACTAAAGTAGCGACTCCATGTTGACCAGCAATCTTCGTGTGCGATTGGCGATTATTAATAGTGGTTGAACTTGCAGAAAATGTAACTTGACCCGCACCTTTCTGTACGACTGAACAGGTAAACCCAGCACCTAGACTTGCTGGTACTGTTACTGTTACTGCCGATCCGTTATTACAAGTAATTACCTTACCAGCATCACCCGCTACAATCGTATATGCAGTACCTGTTTGATCGTTAAGAGTCGCATCGAATCCAAGGATGGCAGTGCCTCCGAAATCTCCGTCTGTAAGATCACCAGCATCAACTGTAACTGTACCCGTTCGTCCGGCAACCGATTGGACAGGGGCAGCGGCTACCAGGTTGGCAACTGTTACTTTTTTAGTAGTTGCAGTTCCACTTACATCCACGATGGGTAATACATCATTTGTTGCAGGTGTTGCCCCTAACGCAGGTAATGCGGTTATCTTTTTATTCATTTTCTAATTGGGTTAAAATTCAAATTCTAAATACTTGCCATCCTCAGTCTGCATGAATGCACCTGCCTGTGTAAGTATGACCAGGTTAGGTGATGGTACTCCACCACTTGTAAATACAGCAGGTGCTCCTACATTTAAATCTAGTCCTAAAGCACACATTTAAATATTGTATGCTATGATTGCACCACTTGTAAGTGTTATAGAACTTATGTTTCCATAGATGGCAGTATTTGCAGATAGAGTAGTTCCATCCTGTGCGTTGGTTATGTCAGACAAGTTAGTAACATTGCTTGTAATACTCGCAATGACTGTGTCTTCCGTGGCAACTATCGCAAAGAATTTACCTGCGTGCGCAGCAGTATCATTAATGTACTCGCCTCCATTTAGTCCTAAACCTCTATATTCTGATGCCATAATATGTTTTTCCTTTTATGCCGATGAAACGGCAGTTGTTCCGTAAGTAATGTATTCAATTTGTTGAGTCTGACCTTCTTGTCTTTCGAGCTTGTCTAACTCCTGTGATAAAATTGCTTCAGCTTGTTGATAAATAACCTGCGCCTTCTCTGTCTGTCCGTCTGCCTCAAGCCACATCCCGTACGCTCCTGTTACTGCGTACTCGCTAAAGATGTATGGGAATACTGATGAGTCGCTTGCATAGCCTGGAAAGCCTGCCCGGTAATGTACCCATACAGGTGCGTTACTTGCTCGGTCTGGTAGGATTGCTTCTCCGTAATCTGTGCTACCACTTGCGTCTGATATATTTCTAAATGCTAAACTGTGTGTGCTTCCACTTCCATAAGGATCATTCTCAGTTACCCGGAATATCTCACTTATCGTTGTCCCGAAATCGATGTAGGATAACATGCTTGCAGTCGCAGTTGCTCCACTCCCTGCACCACCTGTGAAGCTTACTGTGGGTGTGCCTGTGAATGCCGTGCCATTATTGGTCACTGCAACTCCATTTACTTCTCCGTCTGCATTAATAGTTGCAGTAGCTGCTGCTGAGTTTCCTCCTCCACCTGCGAAAACTACTGTTGGTGCAGATGTATAACTTGATCCTCCATTACCCACTTGTACGCTTCGTACTCGAAGGTCTGGTATTACTTGCGAGATGACTGAGTTAAATGGCCATGCAGTGCGATCCCAGGCTAACTTGCCAAATCGATTAAAGCTGCGTACGGCAGCAGTTGTTTCAGCAGTAAGAAAAGAATCCACGCCAACCATACTTACTAGGTTGGTCAACATGGTGCTTACTGCTATTTTCCTCATGCGAAGCTAGGTTCGTTAAAGCTTCCAGATACGAAGGTCTTCTTGGTAAATGATTTTGCTTTGAGATGTGGGTTGTCACGAAAGAACTCATTGGTGAATTGCTTATCGCCCCAACATCCTTGCTTGTCCTGATGCCAGCGAAAGTATTCGCGTGCAGGTATTGTACCTTTTAATTGACCTAGTCCCTCGACTTGCCCACCTTCTCCATTCTCTTTTCCACACTCAAGCTCACGCTTCTTTGCTTCGTACTTCTCCAGGTCAACTTCGTAACGAAGGTGCTTCTCTAAGTTCTTCATAAATTGCGAACCATTACCTTGAGATGGTTGCCACTTTGGTATGAATATTTCTGCCATAATAAAAAGATGTGGAAAAGGGAGTAGCCCGCTACGCAGACTACTCCCCAAATCCTAATTGCAATTAAGCAAATTGACCTAAATCAACGATACGTAATCCGATCACAATTTCTCCGGCAGTAGCATTAGCAATCGCTGCATCTGTTACTTCCAAGATAATTGAAGCTGCGGCGTTTGTTCCACCTACAGGTTGTGACTGACCGCCTGTGAATGCATCTCCTGTATTGAATACAGGGGCAGTCATGGCATCGACATCAAGAGCATCGATGAACTCATCAGGGTCACCACCACTTGTTCCTACGTCAATGACGAGCGAGGTTGTACCTGCAAATGCGACACTTTCGTATACACCAGCAAGTTCAACTGCACCACCAGCAGGAATAGTAGCGATGGTCAACTGACCACCATTACCGATTGTTTGTAGATCTTCGTAAGTAGCGGTGTATACGTGTGTAAAACCTCTACCTGCTTCATTATTTGATAATTCTGACATATCTTAAATCTCCTTGTTTTAAGTGTTATTAATTAAAGTAACCGTGAGCAACAGGTGACAAACATGCCAATCCAGCAACTACGTCTACAAAACCTCTGCGACCGCCACCTTGATTCTCAAGCTCAGTTACAGACTCAGCTTTCAAGGACATCATGGATACATACTCAGGATCAATTAAGAGTCCTGCATCTGCGTCAACTGCGTCACTTCCGCTTGTTCTGTTAATGAACAAAGAAGGAACGATTGCCACATTTCCAAAATCACCTTCGTAGATATTAACTGACAAAGTAATTTTCTTGGAATCAGCGTCTTGATTAACTGTATAAGTTCCGTTAGTAGCTGCAAGCTGACGGGAGAAGTTTGAGATTTCCTTCTTGAGACTTGGGCCTGCAAGTAAGGTCAACTGTCCACCGGGCATTCCGTTTGCTTCGTAGAGTTCTTGAAGAACGCTATTGAAGGTTGTTTCGGTCTGCGTGCCTGTTGTGTCATTAGCAACATTTTGTGCAAATGCAGGAACATCAGCAGGTTGTCCACCCACTCCTAGCCACTTTAACATGCCTCGTGTTTTGTAAGGTGCGCCTGCTCCAGCGTCTGCTTGACGATCTTGTGAAGAACAAAATGCAGATTCGATTGAACGTTTTACGTTGCGTACTGCTTTTGACTCAGCGTTTGCAAATTCAGATGCGACACCAGCAGTATCCACCATCTCTTGCAGATCCGATACCATGAATGTATCACGGAACTTTTGCACGTAATTGCCGATGCGAGCGCGGTCAGCAGACTGATTTTTAAAAGCGGTAACATCTTCACCTTCTTCGATTCCAGAAAAATCGGGCGAGTTGAGGCGGTCAACCTGATATTCAAAGAATGTCCCGGTTGCTTTTCCTTTTTTCATTAATGAAACGAAAGGCGTAGATTCTGGTTCTAACGTTGAAATTATCGACGTGAGATCCTCTTTATTTCCGCTTGTATTGTACGTAGTACTCTTAGCCATTTTATATATCCTCCTATTTTTGTTTTAAATTTATGCGATTGCTCGCTTTAGTTTTATGTAATTTTGGTAGTCTGCTATGTTACCCGATTTCTCGAACTTGGCATGAGCTGCCTGTATAGCCTTCTTCTGTTTACTTCCCTCGGTTCTTGATTTACTTGCACCTGCTTCTGCACTTGCGACAGGAGCAGTTGGTTTCTTCAATTTCTTCGGTTGACCTGCATTGGCTTGCTTTGCCTTTACTGCCTTTAATCCTTCCACCATAAGTCCAAGTGCAAAATTGCTATTGGGTAGGTGGTCAACTAAAGGCTTGTAGAGTGGGCTTTGCTTTACCTGCATGAACACTTTGTAATCCTCGCTCTCGCCATCACTTAGGAAATCGAAAGTTTGAATTGCTTGCTGGTCGGATGCTTGACGTTCGTTTATCCAGGCTTCTCTTGCGGGAGCATCTTTGCGAAGGATCTTTTTTGCATTCGCTTTGATTCTCTTGAGATCAGCTTTGGTGTAAGTCTTGTCTCCATCCTTTAGCACATATTCATTACCAGCGTCATCATACTCCACTTCGTTTTCCATCCCTTCGTCTGCCCATTCGATGAGCGTGTTAAGGTTCTCAACTTCTTTAGTAAGTGCGTTGACATCACTGACATTGTGCAGGGCATTATCCTTAAGGAATGCAGGTTGTTCAGCAGGCACGGGTGCTTGCTCAACTTGCTGCTGGAGTTCTTGGTTCTCAGCTAACAATGCAGTTTTCTGTGCGGTTAGCTTTCCAAACCGTTCGATTGCAGAAGCATTTAACTGTTTTGCTAATGCTATCGATTCCTCCTGGGACAATGAATCCAAGTCTATATTAAACTTTGAAAGAACATCTGAAGACTGTACGGGCGGCTCATCTGATTCCTCATCTGATTCATCCGACTCTTCAGCAGACTGATCCTCCAATTCCTCTTCTTCCGTAGATTCTTGTGCAACGGATTCAGATTCCTCTTCGGTGGTTTCAGTTTCCTCGCTTTGGCGTTTCTGCATCAAGGATGATGCGAGTTCTGCCATTGTTAGGTTACCTTCACCTGACGTTAAACTTTGAGCAGCAGAATTTTCGGAAGATTCTGAGACAACTTCTTCTTGTATTGTTTCCATGAGAGCAAGGTATAAATTACCTAGTGTAGCAAAATGTAGCCTAATGTAGCAAAAAGGGCAATGAAAAAGCCCTTACGACTAAATCCCCAAAAAGTCGCAAGGGCTTTATACTAACTACTATATAACCAACTAAAGTTTATAAAAGGTATCTAGTTCCTCGTCTATTGCTTCAAGCTTTCCACACATCATGTAGTGGCGATTGGTGCAGTCTATGATTGCTTTTGTCTGCAATTGTCGGATGACTTCTTCCCTCATTGCTTCTCGCATTTCAATATACTTCTTAAAGTGAGGATCGTTCTTTAAAGTAGATAGAGCAGTTATTGCTTCTTCGGGGTCGATATCGTGGTAGGTTTTTCTTTTTCGGGGACTCATTGTGTTAGTGTTAGTATTACATTTATAAACATAAAAAGAGTATCCACCATTACCTCACGCTCGATGAAGAACATGACCAACAATATGATCCAATACACTTCTCGTTGCAGGTGGGACACATTACTTACGCTTCCTTGCAGTCTTGGCTGCTTTATTAAATGCCTTGGCAGTAGGTGCGCCTTTTGTTCCAGGCTTTCTCATCTTCTCTTTACTTCCACCTTTGATACGTTTTCGTTTTGCGTGTATATTTTTATAAAGTGACATCTAACAATCCCATGCTTTGCGTGACCAATAATTGGCACTAAGTTTATTTGTCTTTCCTTTTATCCCACCTGACCTTGCACAGTAGCTCTTCTTTCGTGCAGGTTGGTTTTTCTTAATGGACATACTACTGTCCCCGAAGCGTACAAGCTTTACATCGTCTCCTTGCTTGGCAAGTACGGAAAACTTCTTGGACTTACCTGGTGTGCGCTTGGGTTTATTGTATGCACTAAACTTTTGACCTCGGTAGGTAATCATTTTTTCTTACGACCACCACATTTCTTTTTTGTCATTTTCTTCTTAGGTCTTCCAACCTTAGTCCCGTAAGTTCCCTTTCCCATCGGTGGCATAATTTTATCCTCCTGTTTGTGCTGCTCCTGTTGATCCAAATTGTGTGGGTGCTGCTCCCAGCCTTCCAATTGTCGCATTCTCTTTTTGCTGAACCTGCATCTGTCTTTGTTGCAGGTAATTTTGAATACGCTCCTGTAATGCCGGATCTTGTTGTACCTTTTGTGCTACATCGGGTTGAGCTAACCATTGCTGGAATATCTGCAACTTCATCTCGTGGGCATCATTTGGTTTAACATTAGGTGGTACGCCAGCATAGATTTCTGCAATGGTCTGTCTTTCTTCATCCATTGCTTTCTGCGAGGCGGTTTCTTTAGGAAGCATGATACTTTCCGCAGCACCTGGTAAAATCTGTCCGACTGCAATTTGTAATAATCGCTCAGTGTCAAGCGTGCCATTCTTGTCGAGTTGTGCGCCAAGTTGGGCAATTGCTTTTACACGATCAAGCATTTGCTCTGGGTCTTGTGTGGCTGCATCAAACTGCATGTAAAAATCAAACCTCTCACCAGGGTTTCCTTTGGCATACTTCTGCATGTCTTGCATTCCTGTAACACGGAAGTATTCTTCGTCTGGCCCATACTGCTGGTAAAGAGAGTACACTTGGTCGAGTACATGCTTGAGGTGGTAAAATACTTTATCTATCACCTCCTGTTGTTTCATCTGTGCTTCGACAGGATCTACACCCGGTGCGTTCCTTCCAAAATATCGATTTGCTTGTTCTGCAATGTATCTACGCAACTCAATGTTTACTGCTGATCCACGAGGTGTGTCTGCAAATCTATACTCTCCTGGCGTGCGATATGGAACACGTACCCCTGGCCCCCACTTCGTGGGGGCTCTCCCCATTGGATGTTCTAGGGGTGGTAAAGTGGTAAGCGATTGTGCATCAACCGCTGCATCTGTTTCTGCCTTGAGTACTTGCTGAAGGCTTTCGATAAGCTCCGGGTATGACCTAGACGAGTAAAGTTTCTTGCTTGTTTTTTCAAGGGTGGTAACTACGAATGGATATTTCCCATGCGAGTAATCAAGTAATTGATGCTTGGCATAAAGATCAGGTATATGACTTGAGTAAATGGTACAATAAATACCGGGTACATTATCCTCATCCAATAGTCTTTGGTAGCAGTACACAATTCTAACCAAGCTATTATCATCCGTTCTTGTAAATTCATCATCGTCTCGAATTTGGTAAAGTGTATCGTCTGCGTTTTCCCCCTGCCCTGCCATATCAATGGCAGCATCCACAAACTCTTCTGACCAATTTTCGGTACTAATTTTAGCCTTTAATTGCTCGGGTGTCATGGAAACAACATGAAACATATATGGTGCTTCCTGTGGATCGATACAATAGCTTGGCCAAAATACATCCTCATCTGGTGCAAGGGCTTTAATCTTAGGTCTACTTACAACTTGGCGAGTAACAGGAACTGTGGTTTCTCCATCCTTGCGCATTTCCTTTAACATTGCCCGTGCCTTGGATTTGCTAATATCAAACTGCGTTTTAAGTGCCTCACTTAATTCCTCATCCATGCTGCCATCCTGTATAGCTCCGGCAATTTGTGGAAGGACTTGGGCAATCTCTTCTAGCTTGATGGTTTGTTGCTGCTTGAGTTCTTGATTCTCATACCAGCAATAATGTACCATCATGCCCTTCTCAAATAAATGATTCAATCCAAGTTCAATCTCAGGATAGAACTCTTGCATCTTGGAATTGATTAACCAACGAAGGAACATACTCACTACATTGGCACGCTCAACATCACTTGATTCTGTGGGTGTGGCTACAATGTGCGCACGTCTTGTTGCATTCATACACATTGCAACTCGGCATGAGATTAACTCATCTGCCATTTTTACTTCTTGATCCGAGCTACCTTCCCAAGGAAATACCTCACCTGTTGAACTTTGTGAAGCGTGCTTCTTAAAGTCATCACTCTTGCCTGACCATAAGCAATGACGAGTATCGTAGTCTCTTTGCCTGCGGTCTAACCACTCGCCCAAATCACTTTGTGTGCGCTTGTACGCTTCACTTAGGTAGGCAATGTCAGGTTCTTTGGAGACATAAAGTAATTCTGGATCGCTGGCAGAGAGCATGTGTAGCATAAAGCTACAAAAGTAGCCTTATGTAGTCAATCTAATACCCACCACCACCTGTGACTTGAATGTCACGATGGGTGATATGTTCCGCACCACTTACAAATAGGTAACGCAAGCAGTCAATTTGGTCAGAAAAGTAGTCATTCTTGGATTCTCCAGCATATTCAAGCATGGACGATATTGTATTTTCACAATGATCAGAGAAGTAAAGCTTGGGACAATTTGTCTCTGTCATGGGCTCTGTATCATCCCAGCTAAGTGCATCATTGATCTTGGCAATACCAGAGTCTATGGACACGCCCGGTGCAGCACGGAATACAAATCCCATGTTGCTCATTGTATTAATAATATTACTCTCCCCTTCCTTGGTACGCACTGTGGCTGCACCCATTCGTGGGTCAACTATCCGTTCAAATATCTCCTCTCCTTCTTCCTGTGCCTCGAAGTAATCCTTGTACTGTGAGTATCCAAATCCTAGAGGACGTTGTCCAGGGCCAGGTTTACCCACTGCCTTACCAGCACCATTAATATGTGGGATTGCCCATGCCCCCATCGTACTGTCAGGGAACTCACGATAGACATATATCTTCCCATCTTTGGTCACACCTGCCCATAATCCAACCCAAGGTTTACTACCACCTGGATCGCATATAAAGTAACGGGTTACCGATACAGTTGGATCGAGGACAAAAGGAATCTTACTATGTTCTATTACATTTGTCTCACGCTGGAACTTTGCGAATTTTCCTTCAAAGCTCTTGCTTGGAATACCAAATAATCGAGCAAGCTTTACCTCCTGTGGTTGCTTGCTGTAGGTACGTACAAGTTCATTGGAATCTACAAAGGGTGAATCTTGACTCCAAAAGTAATAGATCCGACAGTCAGGCCAATTAGCAGACACTTGTTCAGTAGGTAGTTCCTTATCCATTAACGCAGAGTACTTTGACCTGACTGTCGTAGCTCCTTTCAATAAACTATTCACTAATGGCGTGTAACCTTGCAGGGTCGTAAAGGTCAAAATCAAGCGACCATGATTATCGGTAAGTCTCGCCAATAGCGTGTTAAAAATATTCTCAGGAATCTCTTCATCTGCGTGTATAGTATGGGCTGCCCATCCCTCAAAGATTTGTGGGTCTGCCATGTACTGCCTGTAGTTATTAAAGTATATCGTACTCCCACGCTCGGCATCTGGATGGGTGGGTGGCAAGATTGCTTTACCTGCATTAAATCCATTCTTCTGTGTGTATTGCAGTGAATGATTCTCACTCTTCTTCTTGCTTCTCTTGTACCTTGCCGGAAGCGAGTCCCATATATAACGCTGGGAATCTGATATACTTCTTTCCTCACTGACATGCAAAGAACGTATCTCTGCTTCGGGTATGTTCTGTGCCAAATGTACAAGCAAGCGAGATGCGAAGGTGGTTTTTGAGCTCCGGTTGCCTCCGAGGCAAACATGGATTTTTGTATCCTTCCAATTCTCCATGACCCTACGCCACCCAGGAAGAGTCCAACCCCATTCGATTGGATCTTCCTTCTCACTATTGGGTTGGTCAAGAAGCAAGCGAGTAAGTGTTTCTGCGCGTACAGGATCTTGTACGGTCAACCTATCTATCTCCTCATCTGTTAATGCACACTCCAACTCTCCCTTTACATACTTGAAGTCATCTGTCCAAGGTACGCCAAAGCGCGCGTCTATCTCATCTGCGTAGGTTATTTTACCCACGATTTAATATCTCTATTCCTACGATCAACGCTTCTTCGAGCGAGTTGCACGGGATTTCCTTTTCACCAATTGTCCAGCATTCCGTATCCGTTCCAACACCTCTGGGCTTAATTGCAAGGGTGGTGGCCCTAGCTTTCGCAAGTCGCACCTCGGTAATTTTACAACTGATTCGGATATCGCTCGTCCGTATTTTTTCCAAAAGATCGGATTGTATCCTGGTGGTACTTTCACTGTTCATTACACTTGCAGGTTTCTTCTTCAAATATTTTCCATTGCTTGCCACACTTCCAACACCTTAACCATCCAACCGGGCTTTTCCTTGCCCATAACTTCTGTTGTTCAACATGCCAATCATCGTCACCATCAACCCACTTCATTGCTTTGCCTTCTCCTCCATGAGTTCCCTCCAAACATCGCAACATCGCCTCTTTAACTCTTCCACCTCAGTGGTAAGTTCCGCGTTCTTTTTCTCATGCTCTGCAATAGTAGCAAGTAACTCCGTATTCTGATCGGTTACTCGCTTCACCCATTGAGGCCAATTCTCCACCTTCTCGCCTGTCGGCTTGTATATATTCATTCTTCTTCCTCCTCGTCTTCATCATCAAGTACGATGTCGCATTCAAAATCTATGACATCTTCATCATAGTACTCCTTCGCTGCATCCACCATACATTGAATGATCTGTTCATCCACCATGTCAGATTCCTCTGACCAGCGATGAATCATATTCTTAAACTCGTGGTAACATTGTTCTCTTGCTTGCATTTCTTCTTAAATCAAGTGTTTTGCGACACGGCATTACTCTGGGTACATTCGTTCTGTACACCTCGCCATCTTCCGAAATCGCTAGTTTATTCTTCCCCCAAAAACGATACCAAGCTTCTTGCATTTCATCCCAAGTTATTTGCTCAGTTTCCATTATGCATTTCCTTCCATAAAGTCTTCCATGCTAGTTCTGCTGTTTGGGGGACAACTCCATTCCCCAAGAGCCTAAGTCTGTCCACCCTGTGCTGAGTCCCATGAGTTGCTCCACCCAATTCGGATTGAGCTTCGGTGACCCTTGGTTCTTCCCACTCGTACTGCTCTTCTCCTGGTCTTGCAGGCCATTGTGTTGCTCTACTGCTCCGCATAATTTCAGCACCTTCTTGTTGTGATCGCCTTGACTGTACTGATATTTGCTCCCTGTCGCATCGTTGGTTGTCGCAGTCGGCCAATTCTTCTTCGCTTCCTCCGCTAGTATCTTGCCCCCCGTTCCGGGCTTGCGACTGCCTGGGTTGCCTGCTCGTGGGGTTGGCCAATTCATCTGATTCAAGTCTCTCCCCAAGCACTTCTGATTGCTCTCCTTCGCAGTTCTCGCTCCCTCGATGTGGTCGCTTGCTTGTGGAGTTGCCCACTTGTCCATTCCGTACTTGATGAAGTTTGGCAGTTGATTCAGATGTCCATTGAAGCCCTTTGACTTGTGAAGTACATGCTCCTCTGAGTTCGTCCCCTTGTAATCCCTCGCAGCTGGCGTTGGGTAGTTTCGCAAGGATGAACACTCGTTTCCTTTGGTGTGGAGCGCCAACTTCTTCCGCACTGAATATGCCTGTCGCAACTCGGTAACCTTCTTCTTCCAAATCGGACAGGACTCGCCATAACCCCATCGTGGTGTGTCCTGCGACATTTTCCCAAAAGCACCAAACAGGTCTAATTGCCCTGATGTGCTTGAGGAGGTATGGCCATAAGTGTCTTGGGTCTTTTTCTCCTTGTCGCTTGCCTGCTGAACTGAATGGTTGGCATGGATATCCTCCAATGAGTCCGTGTACTTTTCCACGAAACTCTCGTGCAGGGAAGGTTTTAAGATCCGTCCAGATAGGTGCGTTATCCATCCTCCCTTCTTCAATCTTCGCTGCCATGTTGGCGCAGCAGAAGGCTTCGATCTCCACATTAACGATTGTTCGCACATCCACGCCTGCTCGTCTAATGCCAAGTTCAAGCCCTCCGTATCCGGTACAAAAGCTGATAATGTTTTGGGTATTATCCACATTATCCATCCTTAAATAATTCGAGGTTCTTGTAATAAAGCCTGCGAAAACGTGGGTGTACATATAGCCCATTCTCCATTCTGTACTTCCACTCATTTCTATAATGTTCCAAGCAATACTGCTCAAAGGCATGTGTGTTCCCATCAAACGCATTACAAGCATCCTTCTCTTCCTTGCGCTTCTGTATGAACTTATTACGGGCATATGTAGTGTGGTTGTACAGTATGGACTTATTGGTAACCACAGACCTCCATTTAACTTCCTTCCTTATATCCAAGCGACTCACCACGCGCCTCAACTCCTTGAGTATATCCTTTAACGCTTGTGACACACGCGCACCACAAACCTCAAACTTCTTAGCAATCTCATTGTACTTCAAGCCCTGGAAATAATACAACTCTACCAGAATGCGATCTGCTTCAGACATTAGACCAAGCAAGGTAAATGCATAGTCCTTCATCTCTATATCATCCACAAAAGTCATTACCTTCTCTTGATACGCTCTAACTCAATGCGTTGAAGCTCATCCTCACTCTCTTCCTCCTCTTCGCTCGGCATGTCTCCTCGTACATCATAATCAACCTCATATTGCTCGTCATCTGGATCAGGTAACTCCCTCCAAAATTCCCATCTGTCTGGTGCAAAATCACTCATACTAATCTGTCCTTTCTGTCATAATTTCCTGTTAATCCCCACATATCACCTTCCTCACGCTTTACCTTAACAATACTTCCCAGGGTAAAACTACCCGGCTTGGCACGCATCCTTCCATGTGTGCCATCTGGAAACTCGATAAATCGCAAGTAAGGATTCTTCGGTAACAAATATACCTTTGCAGTACGTACATCATCCATTGACTGTTTAATCATTCCTTCCTTAATCAATGCACGCTCGCTCTTCTCCTTCTCCTCTTTTTGCGGCTCTTCCAACTCAAGCAACTTAGCAACCATCTTCTTGCTCAATCGCTTGTTACTAAACGCCAATCTTACAGTAATTGGTTTTACTCCCACCAATTGACTAAACTCCGTGTAATTCATACACGCTAATTTCAGTATTGCTTTTCCTTGCTCTGTGTTCATTTGTAGCCTTATGTAGTCTTACACTTGACAACGCAAGTATTTTCTGAAAAAAAATGAAACAACATGCCAAAGCAATATAAACGAAGAGCAGGATTACCAGCAGATATACGTGGATTTTGTACAGATATGACAAAAAATAATATAATTAAATCAGCAGCCAAAATTGCAGCCAAACAATCAAATGCAACAAAAGAGGAAGAGATCATCAAGCAACAAGATCCAAGAATCAGGGAGTCAGTTGCCAACTTCCTACGCTATCGACTCGACATGACTGAACAGGAGTTTCTCAACAAGGTAAATTCCAAGCTCTCTGACATGGTAGCAGACTCACTCAACACTCTGCATAACAAACTCGATGAAATACCTCCACAGAACCTCGCCTATGCAGTGGCAGTACTCATGGACAAGTTCCTTACAGTCTCAGGAAGGCCATCAAACATCACTGCATCGGCAAATGTAACCCTTGGTGCATCAGACATGTCCCCGGATCAAGTACGCTCAATCCTAAAAGGGGCAACCAAAGAAGTAAAAAAACAACCCACCAAAGCATCAGAGGATAAAGTAGTAGACATCACTCCAGATGACTCCTCTAAATAAACAAATTATTGCCCTTCGCAAAAAAGGTCTGACCTTTAACCAAATTGCAAAACAACTTCTATGTTCAAAATCTACTGTATCCTACGCCCTTCGTAAAAAAACAAGGCAGAAGTCCAAAGAAAAGAGTGCAGATTATCCAAGGCACTTAAAAAAAATAAACAGTAAAATCTACTCCTTTACTAATCCACGAATTTCAACACAAACAAAAGCTGCCTGGTATCTCAATAAATCACCAAGGCAAAGCTCAAAAGCAATCTCAGATAAAGCAAATCGATTTCAAAGACCTATGACGTTCAACTATAAAGATGTTCATGCAAAGTATGGTGACCACTTCCCTTGCGCACTAACAGGTAGACCACTTGAGTTTAATGAACCACAAACTTACGAGTATGACCATATACTCCCCACATCACGTGGTGGAGATAACTCAATCGATAATCTGCAACTACTCTGCCCAGAAGCAAATAAAGCAAAGGGTATGATGACTGATGACGAATTTAAGGATCTATGCAGAGAAGTAATTATCCATGCTGGATACAAAATCTATAAGCCAATAGATAAATAACTCTTTAAGGTATTGTGACGGGGTTGTGAATCCCTGGTCAAACTCATCGCCTGCTTGGTAATCACATAAAAGCCAAGCACCTCCCCTTTCCACTAGTAAATCGAGTAACACACTCCATACCTACTAGCCAAACTACAACCACCATACAACGCCCTACAAGCTCTTGCATGGGGGTATGGGGGTACTAACCATGGATTGCATGGGGGCGTGGGTTGCTTGCCCCCCCTGTCGTAACCATACGCAAGCAACGCCCCACTTTGGGGGCAACATTGTGAAAAAAGTTATGGAGGGGGTAAACATAATATAGAAAGAACGCAGGCACGCACGCACACCCCCGCCCCCCCGGGTGCGTGCCTAGCGTATACGCAAACACGCGTCTATTTAGAGCATAATTTGCACTGTTTGTCATTACTAGTGACAACCACACCCCTTTAAACACTGACATTCTAGCTTGCGACGTGGCAAAGTTGTACGATCGCACGCAAACAGGAGCTGGTATCGCTTGGTATGGTGGAACGAGATTGGTGTATTTATGTAGTTAGTGTAGTTAGTGTAAGTATGTATCATGTGTATTTTAAAAATGCACCACCAGCGAGTAATGCTTTTTATTGAGACACTATTGAGACTGGCATGTGTTCCATGCAATAAGATTCCCCTGCCACCACGTCGCAAGCCCGGCAAGATTCCATGCAACTAGGTTGCAAGTTTGCTTGTAATTATTTTGCAAGAAAGTTTATTTGCTTTCCGTCCTTTGCCGTGGAACGGCAGTTGACGGCATGGTGCATGTAGCATGTATACTCGCTTGCAAGGTATTTTATTAGCTGAACGTCAAAAGACTACATTATGCATTTTAGTTCTTGCGTTATGTGCAAGACTGTGTTTCTGTGTATCAATCCAAGCGAGTTACTCGCACTTATTACTACTAACAAATACTACATATGAAAATTCACACTTCACATTCTTTAAAATCGCAAGATTCTAATGATGACAATTATCATTATCAATTAGTTGACGGGGAAAAGTACCTGTTGACTGACGGGGAGGCTGATTGGTTATTCAACTGGGTAAAAGATAAGTATGAAATAGCAAGTCACTTGATTGAAAACATTATAGAAACTGAACAAGGCTATGTTTACACTTTGCAATCAATTGAACTAGGGGAAGCTTTAGAAGCTGACCAAATGTTCCCTAAGGCTGTTATGCTATCTGATGACAGCGCGTTACAAGCTATCTTCTTTTACAGCGCCTGTGAGCCTGCATTCTTCGAACTTTAATCTCTAACAAATACTACATATGAAATATTCAGAACTTAAAGACACCCAGCAAGCCGCATTCAATAACTTTGAAGGTATTATATTTGCTTTCACTAACAAGCAACTTGAAGACGGCCTTGCAAAGCTTGGTGCAAGCAAATCAGAAATTATACAGTGCAACGCTGGCATGTTTATTCTCAAGTCAAAAGAAGCCGCACTGGATACGTTACTTGAAACAAGTAATAAGGAAATGAAAGAAGCGCTTAAGGATGAAACCTTTTTACAGGACGCGCTTACATATGAACTTTGCAATCATGAGTATTGCATAACAGGTAACACAAGGGACGCGCTAGCTGCCCTTGACCTTACAAGTGAAGAGATACCGGGGCATGTTATGAAAGCGAGCAGGATAGCAGCAAGCAAAGACTATTAATCCAACATACTACAAACAAATACATACAATGCAATACGACATTTCAATCATCATCTTAGCACCATACGCCATCCTTGGCGCTTGGATCGCAATACAAACAATACTTACAAAGGGGAGAAACTAGCATGAAACTAGACAACTTTAAATGGACACGTCAAAAAAATGGCGTGCTGGATTTCATAGACATTTACAACGAGAAAAGTGTTTTTGGGAAAGGTTACGCAAGTATGTGCATGATGCATGAAAACAAGCATGTTTTGGCAACTAACTTGCGAGCTTGTTTTGGTTTCCTGACTTTGCATAAAAGCACAAAACTTGCGGAAAGAATACTTACAAAGGAGAAACTAGCATGACATTATTTATTGAAGTAACAAGGGAGCAGAATCCTTTTAATAAGCAATTACATTACAGAGCTAAGGCACGCAATGCATACGGAAAAACATGGCAGGGCGATGGTATTGATGGAAACAGACAACAAGCCATTTCTAAGTGCTTTGTTAAGTATGAAAAGCAAGGTTACTCAACTTATTACATCTTGAAAGGATAAGCATGAAACACGCAGCAAAACTCTTTCCAATCGCACTGCAAGAATTGATTGAGATTGGCGAGAAAGCACGGAAACAGAGAGAGCAAGGGGAGCGTGCTGGGCATGTGGCACGGCCTCGCGGAGCGAGGGCATGCAAGCATGTAGCATGTAGGGAGAAACAAGCAAAGCAATTACAATTACAATTACAAACAAGGATATAATTATGACACCAAAAACAAAACAAGGGCGTTTAGAAATGAGAGACGAAAAAATTAGCAAACTTATAAATGAGGGCTGGGAATACAAGAAAGTTGAGGATTGCGGTTTAATCGTATTAACTCACATTTTCAACAATAGAATTGTGGCGCTTGGTTTCAAGGGATCTTCTCTTAAACCTTGGTTTCACTATCGATTTGCAAGTGTAGAAAAGAGAATGAAATTCGTGCAAGATAGGATTGATTTCTTGCGTAAAGATACTGTAAGCAAATCGAGAAAGAGCCCGGACGCAAGCGAGCATTTCATGGAAGGTGATGTTCTTTATGATTCTTGGGGATACGATCAAACAAATATCGACTGGTATCAAGTAACCAAGGTAAAAGGAAAATCTATTTGGCTGCGTAAGATTGCAGAAAATTCAAGCGATGCCGGAAATTGTTCTTCTGGATATACTCAACCCCGTAGATATGAATTTACAGGCGGTGAGTTTAGAAAGACAGTGCAGCCGGGCGGCCATGTTTGCTCACCTTTACGGGGTGGCCTGTACAAATGGGACGGGAAGCCAAAATATTGCAGTTCTTACCATTGAGAAACAAGGAGATGAGCAAACAAGAAAACTCACTGCTCCCAAAGCTCGCCATGGGCATGACGCTATTCCTGGCGCTCAAGTTTGGCACGAAAGTGCTTGCATGGTGGGCTAAGAGAAACAAGAAACAAATCAACTAAAAATATACTATGAATAACACACTAAAAACAATCCGTGATCTTTCTGATAACGCTAAAAATCTTTTTACTAAAATCTTGATCGAAGGTGATCTTGCTCGCAAGTCAGATTTCGACACGCAAGAAGGATGGGAAGAGCTAGTCGAAGAGGATTTGCTGAACTGCTGGGCAGATGATACTGAAACAGAGTTCTGTGAAATTGGAAACCAAGCATAATAAAAGGAGAAATATTATGAGTAATTTACAAAAAGCAATTGAATCAATAAAACTTCACCAAGAACCTGGTCACTTGCCATCAAATGATTTGGTGCTTGCAACTGCAAACAAGTTTGGGGTTGAGCCGGATCTTATCATGCTTCCATTTATTGATGAGGAGAATGCAAGACCAATTAAATCCTCAACCATTGGAGAAATGGCAGAGAAGCAAGGTAAAGATGGCAAGCGAGCAAGAAGGTTCTTGCGTAGTGGTCTAGACTCTAAGCTGGATTACAATGAGCAAGTACAGAACCAAGCTATTGGAAAGGATGGAGTACCAGCATGATTCTACCCATTGAAGACAAGCTAGAGGAAGCTCACACTTTTCTACATCTTGCTATCCATGAGAAATCTGGAGAAGAGAGAGAAGGTATCTTGCTGGATGGATTGGCAAGCTTGCAGGAAGTCATGGAAATGATGCAGAAAATGAAACGTAAAGTAATCTATGAAACAGATCCAAGGTTAGATCCAAACTTTTAGTCTAGTGAAGATTCGTGATTATACGAATACCATAATCATATTATCAGATAAAATACATCTCTACCCCGTTGCCCCTTTAAAAGCGTTTTGATTGCACCACATGAGTAAATACCCTCATAATCAATCAAAACGCTTTTTTGATGCCTTCTTGGGCTTCATATGGCATCATATGTATGACAATGTAGTCTCATAAATCCTAGAATGGATTCTTTTGATGTAAAGTAGGGTCAGGTTCTTGTGTTGAGAAACGCCCGGTTGGTTTTGTAAAAGTAAGTTTAGTAGCACGCACCTCTCCATTCCTGTTCTTTGCAACATTGCAAATAATATTATCCTTGGTTGGATCTACTTCTTTCTCTCGATGCATGAGTAATACACAGTCAGCATCTTGTTCTATACTTCCAGACTCACGCAAGTCTGAGAGCATGGGGTTTCTGTTAGCACTTTCTAGCGCTCTGTTAAGTTGAGAAAGGGCAAGCACAGGAACTTCGTACTCCATTGCAATTGCTTTTAATGAACGAGAAATGTGGCTTACCTCTTGCACTCGTGAGTCATGCCCAGGTGAAGAGAGTAACTGCAAGTAATCAATGACTACCAAACCAAGCTCTCCCTCAAGTCTTTGCTTAGCAATGAATGCACTGATTGACTGCATGGTGGCTTGGTTATCATCCTTGAATGTAATTGGCCATGATTGCATGGCTTGTACTTGCTTCTCAAGCTTTTGCTTATGTCCGGGTTGCAAGAATCCTTTGCTTGTTGGTTTTCGTACTCCACTAGCATTGGAAAGTAATCTACCACAACATTCTGAAGATGACATTTCCAAGCTTGCATAGCTTGCACGCAGGCCACGCTTTGCAGTCTCATAGGTCATTTGTATTGCAAGAGCAGACTTCCCTACTCCAGGGCGTGCAGCAAGCACATACAAACTACCTTTCTTGAATCCACCTCCAAGAATAGCATCAAGTTTGGGCAAGCCTGTACTAATTGCTTGTGTACCTCCTGCATCCACTTGGAGAAACTCTGCAAATGCTTCTTTACTTGCTGCACCACAACTTACCACGCCCTTTCTTTGACTGAGTGACTTTGCAATGGTGTTTACAAATGTCTGACTTATTTCTTCAGCAGGTTTGCTTGCTTTTAAATCATCATTGGCTTGATACAAAGCACGCTCCACGCATCTTGTATTACGATGGTTAATTAATTTCTCAATATATCTTTCAATGCTTCCACCACCATACTTCTCGCTAAGAAAAAGGATCTCATCTTTCAAGTCACCATGTTCAATGATTAAATCAATCTCGTTGCATGGAGATAGTCGCAAGCACGATTCAAATATCGTTCCACGATCCAAGCTAGAGAAGTCATCTTTGGTTAACGCTTCTCCAGCTTGTGCAGTTGCTACTCCACTCTCATCATGAAGCATGGAAGAGAGAACTGCTTGCTCTGCTAACTCGTAATCAATCATCAGGGTGTTTCATGGTAACATCGAAATTTAATCCATGAGTTGAAACAGAATTATCTACGACATTATCATAGCCTCCATCATTCAACCATGAGTTTGGATGTTTTGCATAATTTCCTTTCTCGTGAAAATGTTGATTGTATTTATCTGCAACTATCTTCGGATCTAGATTTTCAAGTGCATCCCAATTCTGTCTGATAGTCTTGACCACGCGTCTTGCAAATTGCTGGTTTTTACACACTTCCCAGAATGCTTGAAACCATGCATGAGTTTCCTCTTTTTGAGTTTCCTTTTTAGAGGGTGTTGTATTACAACACAATATATCTTTAGATATATTTATATTATCTACACACGCGTGTACGCGAGGATTGTAAGACGGGGGTATTACATTGGCATTTTGTAAAGTAGGTGCAATGAACTGTGAAATCGCTGCTTTTACGACCTCAGATTTATTCATTCCTGTAAGCTCACAAAAGGTCATTAATCTCGCATTTGCAATCTCGTTTAATCGGAATGATGTGGAGTAACTTTTTGCTTTTTCTTTTTCTTCTTCTGTCATGTTTTTATCCTCCAATTATTGCTATTAACCAGGCAAAAATCATCCATATCCAAGTGATGACTGCTGCGATAAACATGGCAGTAAATATTATTTTATTCATTATTTTATTAAGTGTTTGCATTGTGCGTGTTTGTATTTGTTTGTAGTATTTGATCTCGCATAAGTGTACGAGAGGAGTATTTTTTTATGGTTTCTACGGGTATCAAGTATGCCTTTTTTGGTTGGGTATCACCCTTGCCTGTAAAGATCCGCAGTGGTGGATTCTTCTCCACAATTAAGTCTTTTAACTTCCGTGGAGCTATAAATATAAACTCCGATTTTGTATCGAAGATCCACCAATCTGCGGTTGTTCCCATAAGCCCGGATGGCTTGCCATACATCTCGATTTCCACCACGAGGTTGCCAGAGTAATGCGCCTTCCAATCTTGTTTTACTTCATATCCTTCCTTGGTATTAGCCAAGAAAAAATCAAAGCCTGTGAACTTACCCGGTATTGCTATGGGCTTGTGTCCAAGAGATTGAAAGAACGCAATTAACTCCGCCTCTCGCAGCTTGCCAATATTAAGACTCGTGTCGAACTCACTCATGGACACTCACCTCTACCCACGTCTCTTCTTCCTTGTAGGTTTTGACTTTTTCCTGACTGACTTCGAGGGTGATCGCTTGAGGGTCATCTTCTGGTATAATGTCCGCAGCCCGGAGCGAATCGACAAGGTACTTGACTCCCCCAACCAAGTTGTCCGGGTCGCAGATCCTGACTCGCTTGCTGATAATGCGGACTCGATGGCGATCATCGCTTCCTTCTGCATTTCTCTCTTCTCTTTTACTCGCGCCCACCGATTCATACCTAGTAGTGTGTTCAAGGAAGGGGTTCGTTTCTTCACGCACAGTGTTATCTTTTCTCCCTTTTCCATTAGTTGGCATCTATGTTCTTTCCCACCAGGTTAATCTTTTCTGCCATGACGCGGTCACATTCAAGTAGGTCTTCAATCTTATTACAGGTGTGGGATATATTACTATGATTACGATCAAACACCTTGCCCAGCTCTTCCACCTTGTACCCTTGCTTCCGACTGTAGTAGATCGCACATTGGCGTGCCAATGATACATCCTGTGTGCGCTTCCTACTTTCAATCTCTGCTACACTCACGCCAATGGTGTCTGCACATATCTGCTTTATTTTATCCACATCAACCATGCAGTCACGGGTAGTCATAATAGTAATGTCAGGATCACTTACATTATTCATATCCTCGCCAGCAAGTGTTGCCACTAACTGTTTCATTGCTGCATGGAGCACCACAACCGCGCCATCAAAATTACCAGATGCCATGTGTTCTTCGGCATAGCCCAGCACTTTATCCATCTCACTTATTTTCAATCTATTAGCCATTCTGTTGAATCCCTTCCTTCGGTTTTTAACCATTTGTTAATTTCTCGTTTGTCCCATGCAAATCCACGCCCTCCTCTGCAAGTCATGCCATCAATGATGTAACATGTTAAACCTTCATCCTCATGAAATTGATCCAACGATGTTTGTGATTTGTATCCCATGAGTTTTAGTGCCTTCTTAGAGGTGATAAGGTATTTCTTTTTTCCTTGATTCCTACCCATCACGCTGACTTCTTTACGAATACCCCATCTACCATTCTGCCTGTCCGATGTTCAATATCCCGGTAAGCAGTTGTTAGGCAGTCACCCAAGGTTACATTATTTCGCTCGCAGATATTTATCATCACCACAAGCATGTCACCTATATCATCCTGTATGTCTTGTTCTTGGCATACTGAATCTGATAACTCACCCAACTCTTGCAGGAGCTTTAACACTTGTGACTTGTCATCCGATCCATCAATCAGATTTCTATCCCTGTGCCATTGTATTACTTTGTCTATAAGGTTATTCATTTATTCCTCCCCTCATTTTCCCAACGCAAAGCAGTAGAAAAATCAACCATGTCGATCAGTGATTTGTTCCCTATCTTCTGCCCTACCACTTGGTGCTTCTTAATTATCCTGTGGGCATAGCTCCTACTCACCCCAAACCTTTGTGCAAGTTGTGAAATCGATAAACGATTCTTTGCATATAATGTCCCAAGGTTTAGCGTTTTAACGTCATCACTATATCCAGGCCATATATCAGTCCGTAAGCATTCACCATATATCTTCATTGCTTCTAGTACTCGTGGGATCTCCTTCTCAATGTCTGCGTTTTCCAATGCATAGCAAGCAGTTGCAAATGGTGCAGTCTTCTCTACCACTAAGAATACAAACTGCTTAGGTCTTTCTCCCATAGCTCGCAATGCAGTCATGTAAAACGCTGCTTGGAACGCATAGCCAAATTGACGTACGCTTTTCGCAAATCCTTTCTCACTTGCATCTAATGTAGTTTTAAGATCAAGCACCATTCCATTCTCGCTATTGTACAGATCAGGACGCACCTTGCAGGCCGTGCCTTCGACCTCGAAGAATCCTGTATGTTCAACCTTACTTGCCGGGTGATATAGCATTTCCATTAACAATGGATGTTCTCGTGCTGATCCAGCTACATCCATGCACATATTATAGTCAGCAGGTGGCAACCAACGCTTATTTGGTTCTGCTTCTTCCATTAATTCAAATGCTTCTTTGTACGCTTTTGTTCTGCTTGAATTACCATCAATCTCTAGTGGCTTGCATCCAAACTCAATGTCTGTAAGTGCAGGCTCAAGTGTAGCAGTATGTACTAAGCTACCATTTAATAATGCTGGTGTGCTTGGCGTGGGGAACTGCATCGAATGCTTCACCTTTGCCGGGCAAGAGCCGAGCAATTGTCTTGCTCGACTCGAACCCAACGCAGTATCCGAATGATATTCCTCGTTACTTATGTTAGGACGTAACATCAGAATGGCGCTCCGTCTTCATCCACTTCAGCAGCAGGTGGTGTAAACTCTGCAAAAGGATCTCCACCATCAAATAATGCCGGAAGGTTTATCCTCTTTAACTCTGCCTTGGCAATCGCACGAATGTCCTCGTCCATCTTCTTGATAGGCTTCGGATTCATTGCATAGGTTGTATCCAATCCCTCGCCATTTCGTACCACACTAATGTCATACTTCCGGCAGTCTCCCCAATCTTCATCCTGTGCAAGCTGCAATAATTCTGCTTGTAGTTTGATCTGTGTAAGCTCCAAGATTTGCACCTTACTTTCGTTATAGTTGTAAACCACGAACGCATAAAAGTTGCGTGGCTTGTCTGCGAATTGCATTGGCGCTTGTGTACCTTCAGCCCATCTCACCGGACGTTTCTTGCCATCCTCTTCTGTCCATCCCAGCGTTCCATGAATAAAGCCTGGAGTAGGCTTGTCATCTGATGCTCCAATGATACGAAACTTATTTTCGCCTTGCGTGAATCTCAAGTAGTTTCCACTACCACCACCACCCTCCGAAGGTGCTTTTATATTATTAGGTAAGAATCCCATATTTTATTTATTTACTATTTTTGCGTGTTATGTATTGACAAGTAGCCTTATGTGTCTTTCTGTGTGTTTTATGCCACAAAAACCCAATCTCACTAAGCCCGTATCGATACGTTTAAGTCCGTCCGTACGGAAAATTGTCAAATCCCTCTCTGAAGATACTGGTCTTCTTCAAGCCCAAGTGTATGACTTGATCCTTCGGGCAGGCACGGAAGCGATTGCAAAGAATAATATGCAGTTCCAGATGCCTCTTCACTTTGAGTTGAAGAAGTAAGGTTATTTAATTGTTCTATTAAGTCTGCAATGCAGACTGTACTAGGGCGGTCGCAGAAGATTTCTACTGTGCCGTCCTTTTTTTGTGCCATCTCAATTCCGTTAAATACTATTGTGTAATTAGGTGTAGTCATTTGTAGTTATTAATTATCGTTTTTTACCGCCATTTTAAATTAGAAGTTTAAATTAGGATGCCTTTAACTGAGGCAATCCTGAGTAGATCCTGTCCGTGATCTTTGTATCTGCGTGACCCAACGCTTTACTCGCTGCATAGATCCCATCACTACGCATGATGCGATGTCCACAGTACTTACGAAGTAAATGTATTCTGTAAGTCTCCTTCACTGCACACTCGTTCTTTAAGAATGAGTTGAATATTTCTCGAAGGAAGTATCCAGGTGCGTCTAATACCAATGCATCGGATGCTGCACTACCACGAAGGTCTTGGATTAAATCCCAATAGGTTGGGTCAGTTGGCCTGTCCTCAAAGTCTGTGGGCTTTGCACGCTTGATGGACTTAGGTTGCCATACCCGGATAACTTTATTGCCATCTAGCGTTGAATAAAAATCACTCCACTTGATCCGCTTCATTTCGGATCTACGTAAACCAAGTCCATACCCAAGCAAGAATGCCATGTAGATACTTGGTTGCTTAAATCGAACTTCCTCGCACCTTGCAATGATGCGATCAATCGCATCCGTGGGGATGAATGCCTTCACCCCAATTGGTGCAACCCGGTGTGCAGTCCAATTGCTAAAGAAGCGAGCTTCGATACCCACGCTCACATAGTACTCGCACATGTTCCTAGAAAATAAACTCTTCGCACGGCGCAAGCGTTCCTTATGCTCCGGAAATACCTGTGCGTAGTGCGCAGGCAATGTTAAATTATACTTCGGATGTGTGCCACCCAAGTACCGGGTATCCATATCCTCATTCATTTCCAAGTCTTTCAAAACCAAACGAAATATTCCAGCACATGCCTTCATCGTTTTGTACGAAGGTGGTGTAAAATTCACTGCCTTGCAGTCAAGATAGTTATAGATTAGTTCACTTATCTGCACAACTCGCAACGGAGGCGCTACGAAGTCTAACTGTATGGGAGTATTAGTCATTCTTGTAATGGGTAATTTTGGGGAACGTTGTTCTACGGGGCGACTTGGCGTTTGTAAAGCTTGATTATTCATAAGGTTATTTTTGTATAGTATTTTACTTTAGTTGTTGTTTTTTACCATTACTACCTAAAGGTTTGTGTGCTTCCTCTTGCGAGTGACGAACAGTCCCCTTTAAACAGTGATGTATTCCGTAGACGATATGAGCAGTAAAGGACAATAAATTGAGTGTCAACCCCCCTTTTACTTTTCCTTAATAAAAATGCTTAGTGCAAAAAAAAGCCACCCTTTCGAGTGGCTTGCGCTGATGTCCCCACCAGCATACTAAAAGGGATACTACACCCTTGAAGATTAAATATTACTTGGAGTTGTTTGTTTTGTCAAGTCTACGGGAACATTGCTTGTGGGTTTTCTTTTTCTTGAAACCTACCTCTACGCTTTAAGAAATAATCCATCTTCTTGTCTTCGTATTGCTTCATTATTCTCGCTCTCTGCCCATCATCAACACCAATTAAAGATTGTACCTGGTCAAGCATGTATGGGCCAATATCTGAGTTTGGCTTGCGTGCAGCTTCTTCGTACAAGTCCATGATTTGCAACTTGTTTTTACCTGCTCTTGCAAGCTGCATTGTTTCTTGCATTAGTGCTTGTGTATTAGCTTCTGGGTCTTCTATTTGATACTGATCGTCAGGTGATAATAAACCTTTACTAGCGAGCAAATATTTAATTCTACGCTGAGAATTACTTCTTGCAGTTGCAGATGTAGGTTTCTCAAGTAATGCTTTCATAAAAACAGGATCTAGCATTGCTTCAGTTAAGATTTCACGTAGTTTTAAAGTCGGCATTTTATCAAGAAATTTCCTACCTGCTTGAGAACCTATATGGGCAACAATGAGACTAGGTGCGCCTCCTGCTAAAATACTTTGTGAAGCTAATGTAGCACCAGCAAGTCTACCTACGATGTCAACAAAAGCGTCTGTTCCGAGACCTTCAGAGATTGATTTTAATTCTTCACCACTTGCTCTTTGCATAAGTGATTCCTCAAACTCTTTAGCTCGATTTGCCATTGCTTTGATCGAATCCATTTCTTTCTTCGTGAGCAATTTACTAGAAACTAAATCTTGTTCTAATGTACGCTTGCCTTGCTTTTGTGATAAACTTTCAAGCAACTTGTTACCACTCAAGTAACTTGATTTGCCATATTTTATGGTGCTTTGTTTTATTAAGTTTTCTACAACAGATTGCTGGATACCTTCTAATGCTCTATTTGGATCTGAATGTTTTCTTGCAAGATTTACAGAGTGTTTAAGATCAGTATTTCTTTTTTCACTTCCACTTAAAATATTTCCTATAAAATCATCAACTCGGCCAGTTTTTAAAACTCTACCTGCTAATGACTTAGTTTCAAAATTGTTTTTTAGCTTTTTAGTAGACTGCTCTAGTCTCTTGACTAAATGAGCTTGTACTTCTGGTTTCCTTAAATCGTCAAATATACCTAAATCTTTAAGACCTTTTTCATGTGTGTTTAAAAAAGTTCCAAGTTTTGTAAGATCAACTGTTGAACCATCCACTATAGTTTCATTTGCCATTGCATAGTAAAACCTAGCAAGTGGATCACGCATGTCTTTTTGATATACTCCCTTTGCACCTGCTTGCATGATGTCATCAAATGATTGGTAAACTTTTTGTTGTTTACCTTTTAAAAGAGTATCAAGGACAAGGTCTGGTTTCTTTAAATTACTTTGTAATCCCTTTGACCACATTTGCTGCACAGGTGGTAGATATAAAAACTCATAACGATTTCTAGTTGCAGCAGATGCTAAATCTAATTGAGTCCCAGACCCTGCACCTCTCAAATCGTCAACTATTGATGTTTCTAAATCATGCAACCTACGTGCTAAATCACGATTTGGATTATCTCCTTTCATTGCAGCCCTTATTTGACTGCTGATTTCTGATCTAGCTTTTAATAAATCATCGGACTGTAAGGATACTGAGGTATTGCCTGTCTTTTTTGTAAGTTTACGTAATCCATCTGTTAAACTTATACCAACCATTCCTTCTGGTTCAGATGCAATTTTTAATAAAGATGCTTCAGTTTCTGTTGGAGTAACTCGTAATGTGCGATCTACTCGATTCCATAATTGATTTTCTGTAGTCCTTAAATCTGTATGGGTATCATCAAATATCTTTTTGATTTGCCTAGCAGTTTTTT
>Ga0206126_10000948_pt1 | contig 37399 bp, 34 predicted proteins | sample Helgoland_Spring_5_FD_148621 | JGI IMG/M metagenome (GOLD analysis project Ga0206126, IMG submission 148621) | Pelagic subsurface seawater microbial communities from Kabeltonne, Helgoland, North Sea - Helgoland_Spring_Bloom_20160412_1 | ecosystem: Environmental > Aquatic > Marine > Epipelagic ...
ATGATTGATGTAGATGAAGTGATTGGAGGTGAAAAGAATGTGGGCGGAGGGTGGAAGATGTTGATGGAATGTTTGGCAGCGGGGCGTGCTGTTTGCCTTCCAGCAACGGCGAATGCTTCCGCGAAAACAGCCACATATGGTGTATGGAATTATGCGCGTCATCGACGCCAATTTAAAATTCCGCTCATTAAGATGGAGGGAATTCAGGATAAAATGGTGGATATGATGTATCATACTTGGATTATTCAGTCCAGTGTGAAGCTTACAAATACATTGCTGGATTATGGAGAGAAACCGGCGGTGATATCGGCAATTATGAAGGAGCAGACTACTGAGCGTGCTCGTGAAGTGCTTAATCACGGTATGGATATTTACGCTGGTAGCGCCATTTGTTTGGGTGAAAATAACTTTTTGGAAGAGTTTTATCGCAGTGCGCCAATTGGAATTACTGTTGAAGGAAGCAATACGCTTACCAAAAATTTGATTATTTTTGGACAAGGACTGAATAAAAGTCATCCACATATTTTCAATGTTTACAAGAGTATTTTGGATGATGATTTATCAAATTTCAAGAAGCATTTTAACAGCTTGATTGGTCATTCGTTGTCGAATTTGGTGTTGATGCCAAATATGGGTGGATATAGCAGCGTTCTTCAAAGACAGACCAAATATTTTGCGAATTTGGCAAATTTTGTTGCTCTTTTGGGTGGAAAAATAAAGCAAAATCAGTTTATTTCCGGAGATATGGCACAGATTCTTTCAAATTTATATCTCTCGCATTCTGTTGCATGGAATCATTCCGTCGATCCTGTTTCACAGGAGTTGACTGATTATTGTCTTAAACGTTTAGCCGATGAGACACAACATCACATTAATAGAGTGATTGATAATTATCCTTCGGCAGCTATTCGTATGTTACTGCTTCCAATGCGTAAGGAAGTTCCTTATATGAATTATGATGATAAGCGAGATATGATTAAAATTGTTGAAAATAATCCAGCTATTATGGAATCCGTCCGCGAAGATATTTATTATGATAGTGGAATTTTGGCAGAATTGGAAGAGCTTAACTCTCTTGATGAAGAAAGTGATGAATACAAAACTATTTATCAGAAGGTCATTCAGGTTGGCGAGTTTCCAAACGCATAATAATTTGCCATTTTTTTTTTGTAGACTTAATATATAATTATGGATGGGTTATTTGGATTTGTGAAAAATATTTATTATCAAAATAGAATGGTGCCATTATTTTTTCGTAGACGCGATCCCTTGATTGCGCGTTTATTTCAACAAACACAAAAATATGTTCCTATAAATACAAATTTTTATCAGTCTGTTTTTCAGGTAGCAAAGTACAATAATAATAGTTTTGTTCGATTCTCAAAGAATAACGATTTTTTCAAAACTTTATATCGTGAATCTGTGAAATTATCGCAAAAATCTCAGAAAGTTGACCCACCTATTAGAAAAAAAAATATTCGAACACCAGATCCTGAAAAAAAGGCGGCTCTTTTAATTGGTATAAATTATAAAGGAACTGATGCCGAACTGCGAGGTTGTGAAAATGATATTGAAAATACAAAACGTATTCTAATTGAAAAATACGGATTCAAATCGAACGAAATTATTGTGTTAAAAGAAACTTCACATGTTAGAACACAACCAACGCGTGATAATATATTACGTTTTATGCGTTGGTTAGCAAATAAATCTAATTCGGGTTATGGTACAGTGTGGTTTCAGTATTCTGGTCATGGAACTTATATTAAAGACACAACTGGTGACGAAAAAGACGGAAAAGACGAGTGTATTTACACATGTGACGATAATTTAATTGTGGATGATGAATTCCACAAAGAGTTAGTTTCGCGTATACACAAAGAGAGTAAATTATTCTGCTTTATGGACTGTTGTCATAGTGGAAGCATCATGGATTTAAAATATAAATATCAAGCAGGAAAGAATAAATCGGTTTCTGAAAATTCGAAAAAGGCAGCCTTAGCAAATGTTTTAGCGCTTTCTGGTTGTAAAGATGATCAAACCAGTGCGGATGCTTGGTTAAGTGGTGACTGGTGTGGTGCTCTTACAAAAACATTTTTGGATGTTATGAAAAAAAGCAATTATGATATTACCCTTTTTGATATGGTGAATAAAATTCGCAATGGATTACAAAAAGGGGGATTTACGCAAATTCCACAGTTGACATCAAGTAAGGATGTTTCGACAGATACTAAATTTTCTATCTAAATAAATATAAATATAATTTTATAATCACAACTATATTTATATGAAAGGATTAATGATTTTTCGGCGGGATTTCCGCACAGTCGATAACACAGCATTAATTGAAGCATCGCGATTATGCGACGAGATTTATACTATTTTTGTTTTTACACCAGAGCAAGTGAGTGATAAGAATAAATTCAAGTCGGATCCGGCAGTGGGATTTATGATTGGCGCATTGAAGGAACTTGATAAACAGTTTGGAGCCAAAGGAGGCAAGTTGCTCACATTTTACGGAGATAATAATGAAGTAGTAAATGAATGTGTAAAAAAATGGGGCATTGACTCGGTATTTTGGAACAGGGATTATACGCCTTATGCCAAAAAACGCGACAATAAATTGGAAAAGTTATGTAAAAAATTAAATATCGAATGTCACATTTCAGAGGATTATTATTTACACGCACCAAATACAATTTTTACAGGAAGCGGTACGCCTTACTTGAAGTATACACCTTATATGAATAAGGCATTTGCTGCCGGATTTCCAAAACCATCTTCTGGAAAAGTGAAAAACTTAGTTGGTAACCATAGTGGTGTATCACTATTTTCTCTCTCAGAGGCATTTGAAAGATTTGTCGGAGATGAATTAAATGATTTGGAAATCCCGGAAACATATCAGCGAGAGAAAGTCCTTGAAATATTGCGTGATCAGAGAGAATTCAAGGATTATAATGAAACGCGTAATAATTTGATGGCGGAAACAACCCGTCTCTCTGCCCCAATAAAATTTGGAGTCGTTTCTATTCGTGAGGTAGCCGAGTCATTTAAAAAAAATAAAGGTCTATTACGGCAACTCGTATGGCGTGATTTTTATGCTCAAATATTGGCTACAAACCCAGAGGTGTTGGGAAGCGCGATGAAGGAGCAATATAATGCGCTAAAATGGAGTGGAACTACTAGTCATTTTAACAAATGGTGCGAGGGTAAAACTGGGTTTCCAATTGTGGATGCTGGGATGCGTGAATTAAACGAGACAGGATATATGCATAATAGGGGGCGGCTAATCACTGCTTCGTTTTTAATAAAGACATTGTTAGTGGATTGGCAAAAAGGAGAGAAATACTTTGCGCAACATTTGGTGGATTACGATCCAGCTTCAAATAATGGTAATTGGCAATGGGTAGCTAGTACAGGGGCGGATAGCCAGCCATATTTTCGTATTTTTAATCCTTGGTCGCAGGGAAAAGAGCACGATCCAGAAGCAGAGTACATTAAAAAATGGATACCAGAATTGAGAGAAGTTCCGGTGAAAGCAATCCACAAATGGGAAGAGTGTTGGCCTTTATTCAGACAATGTGGATATCCAAAACCAATTGTGGATTATAAAAAACAAAAAGAAAAGGCACTGGATATGTATAAAAAAATTTAATATGTTGCATCCACTTCGCCTTAACGGCATCTACTTCGCCTTAACGGCATCTACTTCGCCTTAACGGCATCCACTTCGCCTTAACGGCATCCAGCTGTACTCAATATACTAGCAACGGCTCCATTTGTATCTCTTGTTCCGGTAACAAACAAGGAAGGAATAAAAGCGTGAACAACCGCCTTGAAAGCGCCTATTGTATAAAGACCAGCAAAGCGTAACGATAAGAAACAATGTTCAAAATAAGTCATACAAACACTATTGGGATGGGCGAAACTACTAAATAAATTACGAACTGTATTTGGCATGTTATATATTTTAACACGTCAAAAAAATTGAGAATATTATTAAGATATCAAGTGATGAAAAGCGAACGCACATCATGAATATCACCACTGAATTGGAGCACAACTTTTCAAGTATCAAAGATTCATGGGGACATTATTATCAACTAGAATGTTTCTTAGAGATAATAGGATATATACTTGGCGCAATAATTGCCTATATTAAGTTGTGTATACGATAAAAATTTAAACTACGGGAATGTACCGTAATGTATCATTATCATAAATTGTAGCACGAAAAACATCCTTATAACCTTCAATATAAACAGTATCTCCATCGTATATTTTATCACAACCATATTCATTCATACAACTTTTGCCTTTCACTGAAACAGGTAATTTAATATTATTGCGTTCACTCATTGTATAATATTGCCAGTTGTCGCGATTAGAGAGAAGTGGACGACCCATTAAAGCCAATATTTGTTCTTTGCCATTAGTTGAGGTAAGAATACCTACTTGTCTATACGCAGCATCAACTCCTTGTGTGCGAATATTAACGGGTAATCCTAATCCAGGAACAATATTCAGTCCACTTCCTACGCTGCGGACATCGCGAGAAGGTATAATATAACGCTCATCGTTTACAGGTGGAGCATAAGGATTGAGGTAGGTGTCTCCAAAACGATCAGAATAACTTATAGCTGGGTTGTTTCTAATAAAAGGTCCGCCAGTAGTTGGATTAACTACATTAATATCCATATTAATTTTTTTGTTAGAACCATTAGAATGATGATAATCTGACATAACCATTGAACCGGCAGGTTTATTTAAAAATAAATAACCACTAATAAATATCAAAATACAGAAAATTGTAAATATAGTATAATTTTCTATACAAAAAACGCCAGGTGGACAACGTTTACTCATTACTATATACTAATATTATTTTACAAAACATATAATAATTTATCTACTATCTAATACAACTTCGGGAACACTTGATTTAAAAGTATAATTGTATGAGGGTTCAATTGTGGGTTTATACATTGCTGTTTTAGATTCGGTAATTGGTATAGTATGTGGATTCCATGGACTTTTAAAATCATTCCATAAATCAGGAAGTCCATACTTAAACGATTCATTTTCATTAGTATATGCCGAACTCTTTTCTAAAATATTTTTAATAGATTCTTTATTTTCTTCAGCAATTATTTTTTCTAATGCTTCATTTTTATTGTTTTCATTATTTTCAAAAAATTCAACGGTTAGCTTATCGTTACTAAAAGAAATCTTATTGGAAGCTATTCCTATAAGCAATAAAAATAAAAAACTTATCATCATAACCGAGGCAAGATCATTTGTCATTGTTATTATACTATATATATATTATAGTTAGTATAATAATTAATTTTTCTTCATTTTATCTTTAAGGGCGGTCATGTCGAACGATGACATCATTTTATTCATTTTATCTAAATCTAAACCTTTTAACATGCCCTGAGCACTTTTCAAGAGTGGACCCATTCCTTCTAATGATTTAGTAAGTTGATTTTGTTGTTTGATAAGCATATTGGTATCTTTTGTCATTTTTTTAAAATTTTCATTACCTAAAATGTTGTGTAAGTTTTTATAGGATTCCTCAACGGTTTTTTGATGATTGACTTTGGCTCCCTTTGTCATAACAGGTTTATCATTCTCATCGGTATTATCATTTTCCTCATCATCAGTTGGTGCAGGTTCATCAGCATCATATTCATCCGCAGCCTTAACCTTTTTTTTGCTTTTCTTTGAACCTTTATTTTTCATTCCCTCAACAGTACGACGAGAGATATGAAGAAATGAACTGACAATAATAGCAACTAAGAGAACAATAACCATGTTTTTTGTGAAGTATGTAGTTAAAAATCCAATAAGACAGAAAAGAGTGAGACCAATAAAGTTACTTGTTGCTAAATATGCTAATACATTCATAAAAGCAATAAATAAAACAATATATAAAACATATTTATTAGTTACTACATCTTTTGTTGTCTTTAATGCGGTCTTTTTCATTTGTTTGGAGATTAGCATCGTATATATATATTAGATAAGAAAATTGATTTTATAAAATAAAAATATTATAAGTAAACATTTAATTTAGTAAAATGGTACTGTTTTATCCAAGAAACAACCGATACAATGACGATGAAATTTATGAAGGTAGTGATTATGAAAGTGATTATGAAAGTGATGATGATGAAGAATTTGTAGATTATAATCAAGGTGATAATGGAACTGGATTAGCAGTTGTATGTCAATGGAACGAGCGTATATTTGGCCGTACAAATGATTCCTCAAAGGGAATTGATCATCATTGGATTGTCATGGAGATTATTAATATTAACAGGATGAATGAAATGGAATCACGGTGTGAATTTTACAAAAATCATTGCGGAGGCAATGTCTCACTGGAAGTTGTTAAATGGGAATGTCTGCCTGGATTAGAATTGGTTGGCTATTGGAAAACGTATTGGATTAAGTTGGTTCAGCGAAAGTGGAAGAGTGTTTTGGCTCAACGTAATGAAATTACGAAAAAGCGTATGAATACTAAGTCGCTCATTTATCGTGAAAAACACGGTAAATGGCCTGAACAGCTAATGATTATGCCCACATTACGAGGAATGTTGGCTAAATGATTATGAATAATATTATTTACTTTTTAGACTTTGTTTTTTTACCAGCAGCAGGAGTTGTTTTACGCTTAGAACTGTGAACACGTTTTTTTGGAATAACATATCCTCCACGACGACTTTTGCGTGCTTTGCGTCCCTTACGTCCTTTACGTTTAGTCTTTCTACGCTTCTTACCACCACCTTGACGTGGTCCTGGGATATTTTCAATACCTGGAAGACGTTCCAATAAAGCAGCATCTTGCTGTGATGCTGCTGCTTGACCTCTATCTAACGCAGCGGCTCTTCTTCCTTGTTCACTAAGTACAAATGGATTAGGGTTGCCACGTTTATCAACTCCTCCCAAATCTCCTTGTCTAAGAGCCGGTGGCGGCAATGGTGCTCTTCCGCCGCCGCCACCGCCACCGCCACCTGGTTCTTGATCACCTCCTCCATCTGGACCGCCAGGGCCTCCCTGTTCAGCAGATGTTAATTCTTGTTCAATCGCATGTAATCCAGCTTGGATATCATTCACCTGACGACCAACAGTTTGTGGCATTTGATTAATAGGACCAGTCAAGTCTTCGGGCAAATTAGTAAGAGCGGCATCTAATTCTCTATTAATATTTGTTAATTTTCCCAAGAATTCTCTCTTTAATGCGTCAGAGCCTCGTCCTTTAAGTTGCTTAATTCGATCAACAATTGCAGCAATACGGTCTTGGAATCCAGCTAATTCTTCGAATGCTCTCTGAACATTCTGATTAACGACGCCAATATCTCTATTAATAGTTTGAGCTCTTGTGCTAATAGTTTGAATCTTCTCCATAACTTGTTCTTGTAATGTATTTATTTGTTGTGATAAAGCCATCTCCTAATATACAATACCGTGAGAAAAATAAATTCAGTTCACTCAAATATCCTCATTATCTGATTCAGAATTAGAATTAGAATATTTACTAATATAGTCATTGCCCTTTTCTTCTACTTCTTTGTCGACGGCAATAATTTGTTGTTCCATCATATAATTAATTGTATCTAATTCACCGATTTCTTTCAACTCCTTAAAATATGTATTTCTTAGGTTACAAATGCCATCTTTGGCCTTTTTAAATTCTTTCACTAAACGTGGATAGTGGATATTATCTTTGTATGTGCCAAGTGAATCCAATCCATTCTCCACTATTTCCTTAATGATTTTTTTTTGAGTATCTAAATTTTCATTATAATAGTATCGCCTACATCGAACACCCCAATCACTTGAACGATAGTGAACCTTTTCCTTAAAAAAAAGCTTCTCACCTTCTTGTGTTCTTGCTAAAAAAGATAAATTATCAATAGTATTTTGTAATGGCGCAGGAATTCTATAATCGCTAGTCATTTATTAATTGATATATATAAATCATTTTTATATCAGTTAAAAGCCGCTAAAATCAGTTAACATTGGACGTGGCTGATTTTGTGAACGCGAAATATATCCAGATGTTGCTTGGCTATCAGACTTAGCCATAAATGGAGAGCTTGGTAAAAATTGTGGTGCTGATGATGAATCGTAGTTTGGGACCTTTTTACATTCGAATGCTGGTTCTGGGCAACGAGCACAAGGTGGACATGGAGGACATGGTTTCTCACGAGGAACAGTAGCGCTTACTGGACAAGCTGGACAAACTGGTGGAACAACTTGCGATTTAAGAATGTAAAGATCCTCATTTCCCTCTGGGATTTCACTCTTTGGAATTCCCTTTGGATTGGCAAGTTTAGCTGTCTCGCGAAGATTAACCTCATCATCTGCTTCGGCATCTTGAACATCATTTTTCTCTTTTTGATTTCTTAATCCCTCAACAACGGCAGCACCACAGCACATACCTAAACCTAAAATGATTAAAAGTAAAAGTAAGAGTTTTGCGGCTGTTAATTTAATTTTCATCATTCTTATATTAATCTAATAAAAAAATTGATTAAGAACCACATTTATTAAAATTGTATTAATTAATACTTTTATAATGACTACAAAGCGAGGATTGGCAATCTATGAAAAAAGCGACCCATCGATTCTAGAAATCGGTATTGATGAAGCTGGAAAAGGACCTATGTTTGGCAGAGTGTATGCCGCAGCAGTAGTTTTGCCTAAAATAAACAGCACAGATACTTTTGTTCACGAAGAATTGCGGGACAGTAAGAAGATTACATCTCAAAAAAAGTTGAATGCTTTGGCTGATTACATTAAAGAGAATGCCACTGCATGGAGCGTTTGTTACCGAGATGAAAAGGCGATTGACGAGGTAAATATTCGACAAGCCACATTTCAGGCAATGCACGATGCTATTGATGAAACGATTACATTTTTCGACCATCCTACATCACAAATGAAGTTACTTGTTGATGGAAATGATTTTAAGTCTTATATGCTTATGTCTCGTGGAATGCTAAAACAAGTTCCACATACCACGTATGAAGGCGGTGACAATAAATTCACTGCGATTGCCGCGGCTTCTATTCTGGCGAAGACTGAACGGGATAAGTATATTTTGGATCTGTGTGAGAGAAATCCTGATCTGAAAGAGCGATACAGTATTCATACCAATAAGGGTTACGGAACTATGAAACATATGGCTGGGATTAGACTACACGGCATTACTGAATGGCATCGCAAGTCCTATGGAATTTGCCGAGATTATGATGTATCTTAAATTAAATTAAACACCAGAAAAATAAATAACCAGGCTGACATATCTTGGTCCATTTGGAGCACCCAAATTAGTACTTTTAATACGGAGTAATAATCCTTCATTATTGGAACCTAATACAATATTTTCATTAGCATCTAATCCTGTGTTTGTCCAATCATAGCTATTGAAATCGGCTTGTTTTACAATAAAATCTGTATCCTCAGGCCATAATACAGTTCCAGCAGGCATAATATAACTTCTATCAAAAGCTCCTGTTCGCACACCATCAACAATTTGATTACTTAAACCATTATTTTTATTGCCTATGATATTTATATTTTCTAATTCTACGATACTGGTTTTTACACCATCTTGTTTGATTTTTGCAATTATAAACTGAATATCACCATCAGCAGAGTTATCATCCTGTAAAACTTCTAATCGGTATCCTATAAGCGTGACATCGCTGTTTAAAAAATCCACATATCCTAAATTGGCTATATCATAATCAATAGATGCTATATTGCTAGTGAGCGCAACTTCCGAAACATACAACCATTTTTTAATACTTTGATATGATGTTGCCGCACTTGCAGTAAATGTAATAGTTTCTGTATCACTAGTCACAGGAACGGCAGTTGATTCACTAAGAGATGTTCCTGTAATAGTAATTACACAATCTAAAAGAGGGTCTGTTGGAGTAATGGTATTTACTGTGAGATAAACGTGATTATTATAAACTGCGAATGGAGTTGAATATGTTACTGTTTCAGCTTGTACTACTTGATTTTGAACAAGCAATGGGTCTACACCTGCCAAACAAAAAGATGTAGAAACACCTGATTGTTCTAATGCTACTGTATATTGAAGTGTACCTAATGCTGTTCCTGGCGGACCTTGAATACCTTGATCACCTTGTGGTCCTTGAATACCTTGATCACCTTGTGGACCTTGATCACCTTGTGGACCTTGATCACCTTGTGGACCTTGATCACCTTGTGGTCCTTGAATACCTTGATCACCTTGTGGACCTTGATCACCTTGTGGTCCTTGAATACCTTGATCACCTTGTGGACCTTGATCACCTTGTGGTCCTTGAATACCTTGAATACCCTGTGGTCCCTGTGGTCCTTGTGGTCCTGGTGGTCCCTGTGAGGTTACTGATGAGCTAGTACAACAATTTATTGTTCTTAAATATTGTGAATGATCCATAGGCATTGTTTTGATAATTATTATAATATATTTTTAGATAAAAATTGATATAATTCTATTTTTATATATGACTATAAATACCTATTGACATAATGAAGGTCTTAGTTTTCGACACAGAAACTACTGGATTACCACAACGGGATGAAAATGGAAAATCACCATCATTCTATGATACAACCAAATGGCCGCATATTATTCAGTTCAGTTATATTTTGTACGATATTGATAAAAACAAAATTCTAGTCAATCATGATCATATCATCAAACTAGCAAAACATGTAACAATATCACCAGAAAGTATAGCGGTTCATGGAATTACTCGTGAACAAAGTGAACGGGAAGGTATTCCTATTGAAGAAGCTTTGGAACTTTTCCATATCAGTATGATGAATGCTGATATTATCATTGCTCACAATATTTCATTTGATAAGCAAGTAGTGATTGTTGAATGTATCCGTCATAGACGCGCGGCACCCTTCAAATTTAAAATGCCAGAACAGTATTTTTGTACTATGAAAAATACTGTCGAATTATGTAAAATCGAAACCATCAGTAAAAAAAATGGTAAAAAGTTCTTCAAATACCCAACATTAAGTGAGCTCCATCAAAAAATGTTTGAAATAGTCCCTCAAAATACACACGACTCAATGGTTGATATTCTAGTGTGTCTACGATGCTTTCTCAAACTTGTATATGATATCGATATTTGTGAGAGAAATAGAAAATTTTGTTCTTACTTTCGCAAAATCTGTCCGAAGTGAATATAATTATTTATAAATTAAAATTTTTTATAAATTAAAATTTTTTTATAAAAAATAATTAAAAAAAATAATTAAAAAAATAAATTTATGCCGAACACATCGCGCACTCTGGTTCAATTGTAAACTGCTGAACATGATGCTTTGGTTTACGGCGCAAATAATACATACCGGTCTTTAATCCCTTCTTCCAAGAATAGAAATGCATTGAAGTGAGCGAATTATAGTTAGGGTCTTCTATCCACAAATTTAAACTCTGACTCTGGCAAATAAAAGCACCACGATCCGCTGACATATCAATGACATGCTTCATTGGAATTTCCCAAACAATTTTGTACTTCTCTTTAAATTCGTTTGAAAGCCCTTCAATCTGTTGAACACTACCACGATTGCGAATAATATTATTCTTCAAATCCTCATTCCACATACCTTTATCTATAAGCTCACGCATTAAATATTTATTTATAACAGTGAATTCACCTGCGTTTGTACGGCGTGAGTAAATATTACTAGTCATCGGTTCAAATGCTTCATTATTACCCAAGATCTGACTTGTACTCGCTGTTGGCATTGGTGCTACAAGAAGCGAGTTTCTTACACCATGTTTCATAACTGACTCGCGCAAGGCGTTCCAATCATATCGACATGATGGAATAACACCCCAGGCATCATACTGGAAAATACCTTTACTGAGTGGACTGTCGGTAAAAGTCGAATATGATCCCAGGTGATCTTCATGAAGATTATTCACTTCGTGAGCAATTGGTTTCATCATATCAACTACCTGTTTCAAAGATTCACTTATACCAGAACCTCTAATGCTTTTAATCTTACAACAAAGTTTATCATCCTCATCTTCAAAAAGAATATAGTCATTATCTATATATTGACGAATTTCTTTCATTCCTGCCAATCTGTCAATTGCTAGCTGATTGGAGCATTCCATTGCCGCATGATAAATCGTTTCAAAAATCATCTTGTTAACAGTTTTTGCTTCATCACTATGAAATGCGATATCCATCTGAAAAAAGGCATCGGCCAATCCCTGGACACCAATGCCAATGGGACGATGAAGCATATTAGAACGACGCGTTTTTTCAGTAGGATAGAAATTAACATCAATAACACGATTCAAGTTATTTGTGATAATCTCAGTAACTCTATGAAGTTCTTCATAATCGAATGTTTTGTCCTCTTTGACAAACTGACTGAGAGCAATGCTTGCGAGATTACACACAGCACTTTCCTCTGGGGATGTATATTCAATGATCTCCGTGCAGAGATTGCTCGATTTGATAATACCTAGATTATTCTGATTCGATTTGGAATTACACGCGTCCTTGTATAGCAGATACGGTGTACCAGTCTCCATCTGACTATCCATAATCTGAAACCATAAATCACGCGCCTTCATCTTCTTGATCCACTTTTCTTCGGCAACATACTTTTCATAAAGAGCTACGTATTCGTCACCATATACATCGGAAAGTCCTGGGGCGACATTTGGACAAAAGAGATACCACTCGTCATCCCTCTCTACACATCTCATGAAGTGATCAGAAATCCATAATCCATAGAACAAATCTCTGGCTTTAAGCTCTTCATCTCCATGATTCTTTCGCAGTTCTAAGAAGTTCTCAATATCACCATGATGTGGCTCAATATAAATGGCAAACGAACCTTGTCGCTTTCCGCCACCCTGATCTACATAACGGGCAGTTGAATTGAAAACCCGCAACATAGGAACAATACCATTACTACTACCATTTGTTCCCTTGATATGCGAACCTTCACAACGAATCTTGTTAATGTCAAGACCAATACCACCGGCCCACTTAGAAATCATAGCACAATCTTTCAGTGTATCATAAATTCCTTCGATACTGTCTTTCTCCACCGTGAGCAAAAAACAGGAACTAAGCTGTGGACGAGGGGTACCTGCGTTGAAAAGAGTGGGAGTTGCATGAGTGAAAATGAGATTTGACATATAGTCATAAGTTTCAAGCGCCGCATCAATATCATTCCAATGAATACCGAGCGATACACGCATCCACATATGCTGTGGTCGCTCACGAATTACACCATTTACTTTTGTTAAATAGGCGCGTTCCAATGTCTTAAATCCAAAATAATCGATGAGGAAATCACGACCATAGTCAATTTTTGACTCAATCTTCTCGCGATGAGACTCAACAGCACCCCACGTGTTTTCGCACAAAAGACCGGCATCATGTTCTTCCTTCATGACTTCATAAAAAGAATCACTAGTATTCTTCTGTAAATTAGAAATACTGATACGTGAAGCCAATTGTCCATAATCATAATGAACAGTAGACATTGAAGCACATTGTTCTGCCGCCAATTCATCTAATTTAGATGTAGGAATTTCATTATAAAGTTGGTCAATAACTTTCAAACAGAGGGAAGAATAATTCACACTAGATAGACCTGCCTCAGCACCTAAAATCTTGATACGCTTTAAAATCTTATCAAACGAAACTTCCTCCTTTTCTCCCCCACGTTTTATAACATACATTTCATTATTACTCATATTTAATAATATAAAAAATATGGGTATTATGTTTCTAAATATTTTTGATTATACATACATAATGTGTAAGTAAATTATCATTACTTTCTATTTTTCTAATTCATCGATTTTACAGCTATAACAGTCAGTTGCTAAATTACAACTTTCTGGTGAACTTGTTGGATTTTTGCAGCTTATACTAGATCCATTAATTATTCCACAACCAATAGGGCATTTTGAGTCAGTGGCATAATGGTATGCATTATCATAATGATCAGAATACTTATTCTCACTAGTTAATTTATCGTCGTCATTTAAATCTTCCACAAAATTATTGACTAATCCACTCCCGTTATTGTGATGTCTTAAAAAGTGTAAATCTGTACCGGCAATAGCCCTTGAAGATAAAATAGTTTTAGATTTTCCATTTTTTTTTATACTGTAATCGCCCTCCATATTGGTTGATTTGAGTCTATGAATATCATTTATGTTTCTACTAATTTCTAAAATATAACTCAAAATATCACAGACATCTTTTTTAGCATTTATTCTCTTATCAGCTTGTTTTACTGGATCAGAATCAGTAATTTGTTTTATATCATCATTGACCTTTTTACCAACCATTACAATTGTTTCTTCATTAAAATTATTTCCTGATGTATAGTCTTCATCGGTAATAGTTGATAAGAGTTGATGATTATTGAACAAATTATTATTAATAAAGTTTAATTTTTCATCCATGGTTTCAAATCCTTCAATATTTCTATTTGGAGCATCTTCTAATGAAATAGCACCAGACATTCGTTTATCCGCATTGTCGAGTGATTGCGATTCATCAAAATTACTAGTATCATCTAAATCAGTATATAATTCATCATATGAAATACCGCCTTTACATTGAATAGATTTTTGTAATCCATTTACAATTCTTGGATCAAATCTATATTGTGGATCTTCTTCATCATTATCAACTTGAACTAAGGATTCATTTATTATTTTTGGGATATTTAACTTTTCAATAATTTCATTGGCGTCGGGATTAACAATTTCATTCCTTTTTATTTTCTTTACAATTAATTCTAATATCTTGTAGTTATCCACACGTTTTGAACCCATAATAGCTATGTAAGAACTGTTTTCAAATGATTCATACAATTTACCATTAAATAAAAGATACAATGATAATAATAAAATAGATATAAGTAAAAGTATTATGAATATATTAAATTTTGACATACTGAAATATATATATATATATATATTTACAGAATATAAAATATATACATATTCTCTAAATATTAGCATTGTAAGCAATCGGAAGCAAATATACAACTGTTTGGTTCATTGGTAGGGTTTACACAACCAATGCTATTATTTCCAACCATTGCACAACCCTTTGGACAAGTGTATGTAGTTAATGGATAAAAAAAAGGTGTAAACAATGGTATTTGCCAAGCATTATTATATCCATAATAATCATTATAATTGTCATACATGTAATTTATGTTATTTCTAAAATGTTTTTTACGACGAAATCTTGAATCACCAGGAAATATAGTTTTGTAGCCTCTTGATTGTCCTGTCCATACAGTTCGAGGCATACGTACACTATTTTTACCGTTGGGTCGGCGTCTTCTATTTCTCATACCTTCAAATAGTGAAACCGGATTTTTTATAATATCGTTATCTAAATATAAAAAAAATACTAATATACCAAACATAATAAATGTTATTAAATATCTAGGCTTAATTATCATTCTATATTAAATAGAAAGAAAATTAAACTTGTTCAAAAATTTCAACGTCATATTCTTTACATCCTCTACAATCACGAGCAAATACACAATTATCTGGATCATTAATAGGATCTATACATCCATATGTTTTATTTTTACCAATTAAAGCACATCCACGTGGACAATCTATTTCTAAATTATAATATTCTTCGGCTAATCTTTTTGGTCCTAGATCTGGACCCCTTTGTCTCTTTGGTACAAAACCGGTATTTCTTACGTAATCTTGGCTTTCTCTGAAACCCATAGGACGCGATTCAATAATCTCTGATACATATGCGATTGGAGATCCCGATGTTGATTCTATGTTACTTAATAATTGGGGTTGTTCAAATGAAGGTTGTTCTAAGCCAGAACCAAGAACTTCTTCTTCATTAAATTTTATTTCCTTAGGTTCAATCTCATCCATGTTAATCGTTAAGTCATCAGGAACCCTATGGACAGGTACAGATCTTGATTCTTTGCTAAATAATGATTTTATTCCATCATATAATTCGGAAAGCTTAGAATTAACATTATTTTTATCATTCATAATAAGATATGTTAGACTTCCTAATAAAATAACAACAAAAAGTATAACAAAAATTTTAGTGCCTTTGTTTTTTTTGCCAAACATTATTATACTATGATAAGTTTTTATTTTGTTAAAAAATGTATTTATCTAATACAATCTGTACATTCATAAGCAAAGATACAATTGCCTGGACCATATCTTGGGTCAACACAGCCTACCGTAAAATCTCCAACGTGAGCACATCCTCTTGGACATCTAGAATTTGAGTAATCGTTCCATGTATCAGCGTTGTAAATTTCTTCCCTATTTTGTTTTCTTTCTTTGTTAAGAATTCGTTTGTTTCTTGGATCATTTATTCCTTTTGCGGTCACTAAGTTATGTAACATACCTAATCTGTGTTTAACAATCTGATTTGTTCTCATAATTAATTTATCTCTAAATTCACGAGGTAATTGCTGTAAAATATCAATGATAACTTTTTCATACTCGTCGCAATTATTTGGTAAAATGCTATCTCTCTTTCTATTTTCATATAATCTATGATAAATTTTTTCAAGACTTCTTGGTGGTATATTATTATTGTTCACGATGCTCTTTAAATTATCATCATCCTCTGATTCAACAATATTGCTAATCTGCTTATTTAATTTAACAATCTCGTTATCAACGCCTTCAACTTTACCCTTTTCATCCTTGGAGTCGTTTAAAATATTAAGTAAAATTAAGCTATATTCGATACATGTTAGTTTGTCTATTTGTGTTTTTGTTAACTGTATTTGTTTCTCTTGTTTTGTTGTTAAAAACTTATTCTCTCTATTTGTCATTCCTTCGACAATTTTCTCGTTCAAATTTCCATTTTTTTGTTTAGTTGATTCATCTGCTCCTGTTGGAACTTCAATGCCAACATTCATATCATCTGTATTTGAAGGCATTTCTTTTGCTACCATTTCTACTAAAACTAGTTGCTGTGGTGGTTTTCTGTAAAAGTATAATCCAGTAACAATTACACCTAAAAGTAATAACCCAAGTAGAAAAAATTTATGTGTATTAGTATTTTTGATTAGTTTCATGTATATATTACTCTAAGAGAAATAATAAATACATTAGATATGTTAATTTACATAGATTTAACCATCATGTAGATAATAGCAACAGCGGCAACAGATGGGATGGTAACCATTGCTAACGAAGATAACTCCGAATCGTTATTCATAAGTGGTTGTGGTTGTGGTTGTGGTTGTGGTTGTGGTTGTGGTTGTTGAAATTCATCAATTTCAACAAAACCTGGTTGAGCAATTGGCGAAACCTGTTCAACAGGATAATAGTCATACATCATGCGGTTCCAACGTCTGTTCCAAGGAACTCTTTGGTGATGTCCTCCACCATGACGACCACCATGACGACCACCATGACGACCACCATGACGACCACCATGACGGTGTCCATTTCTGAATCCCTCCTCAATACCACCACCCATCGATGGCATCATGTCACCACCACCCATCGATGGCATCATGTCACCGCCCATCGATGGCATCATGTCACCGCCCATCGATGGCATCATGTCACCACCACCCATCGATGGCATCATGTCACCACCACCCATCGATGGCATCATGTCACCACCACCCATCGATGGCATCATGTCACCTTCAACATCTCCAAGTGTCTCATCAACATCTCCAAGTGTCTCATCAACATCAGTAAATAAATCTTCTTCACCGGCCGTAACCTCTGTCATCATCATTTTAACTAATTCATCCTCCTCAGTTTTTTTTTGATAGGTATTGTATAAATAATATAAAACTCCAATTGTTGCTAAAAGAGCGATAGCAACAATAATTTTATGAGTATTTGAGAATCCAGATTTTTTCATCGTTTTATATATTATTTTTAGAAAAAAAAATAATATATATCTTTACCTTTTTTTATTATTCATTCTAATTATCATGTAAATAAGACCCATAACAGCTACTGATGGAATAGCATAGATAAGTACTTTATTTAAATCAAACTGAGATGGTGTATCTAATGCCATTTGTGGTTCAGTATCAAAGACCGGTTCAGTATCAAAGACCGGTTCAGTATCAAAGACCGGTTCAGTATCAAAGACCGGTTCAGATACAAAAGGAGGGACGGGACCATCATTGTCTCTTCTAAATCTGCCTCTTCCTCTGCGTCTGCGTCTGCCTCTCCCTCTTCTGTCATCATCATCATCATCAATTTCACTTTTTTCTTGTTGAAGCTGCTTAATTTGCTCTAATAAAATACGCTGATTTTCTTTTAATGTTTCTAATAAATCAGGATTTGTTGTCATTCCCATATCACCTGTTTCTGTCTCTTGGTTTTTAAGCTCTTCGAGTTGAGCCATGAGTTGTTGAATGCGAGCATCAATATTTGCTACATCTTCTTTGACATCACCGATACCAATCTTTATTTCTTCTTGACCACCAAGTATAGATTCACTCAATTCTTCAATAGCAGTACTAATATTTTCTTCAAGAGTATCAATATTTTCATTAATAGCAAATTTGACAGTTTTTAATTGATCTTTTGTGGAAACAGAAGCTAATGTATTTTGTATACCAAGTAACTCAGTTTCTATTTTTTCTAGGGTTTCACTGTAATCAGGAATATTATTGATCTGGGTAACTAAACCAGCTATCGAATTTGTAATATTTGTAATATCATCTTTTGTTGAAACATTTTCCATTTGTTCTAATAAACGATCTAAACGGTCTTTTAGTTCATTTAAATCAGGAGTCTGTCCTTCTATTTCACCAGTATCAATTACTGCTGTTGAGTCATTAATTTTTTGGTCAGCAAGTGATATATATTTGTTCATTAAATCTACTCTTGCAACATTGTTTGTCATCTCTTGATTTAGTTGTTTGTAAAAACCTACAATTAGGCTAAACTTATTTTCACTCACTATCTTCTCTACCTTTAACTCCATGTATTTTTGAACAATTTCTCTCTTAAACCAATTAGTATCATACTTCCTTCCACCACCCCCAAACAATCCACTAAATAAATCTACTACATATCCAGCAGCTATTCCTATACCAGCTCCAACAGCCATACCCAGAACAGAACCAATCGCACCACCCAATACTGAGGCAGTTGTGGTCAGTCCATGTTTTAATGCTAATTTAGCTCCTGATTTAACAGCAAGTTTTCCAGTATTACTACTAGCTTCTGAGATATACTGTTTCTTACTACTTATCCATTTACTAACCCAATTGCTATTATTTGTTCCAGGTGGTGGAGGAACTGGTGAAAACGCATGTAATTCATTTCTTATCAAAGGCTCGATTTTATTCATATCCTCAACAGGTAAATATTCATTCAATCCACCTGTATTTTGTTTCCATTTCTGAAACTCTTGCGGATAGTTTTTAGCTAAATTCATCCATCCATCGGCATACCATTCCCATTCATAAATTAACTGTAAAACAATTAAATACTTATCAAAGATAGGAATAAAGGCATTTACTTTTCTATTCTGTGTATCTTCTATAATTTCATTGGTAATTTTAATTGCATCAAGACCTAAATTACTCAATCTCTTTAAAATGTTTGCTGTGTTTTTTTGTTGTTCTGGTGTACCTTTGTTAATATTTTGAAAAACATGCCTACACCCGAGAGCAATATTTTTATTTTGTTGAATTAAATTAGCAATGGATGCTATTAATTCATTTACCATAGGCATTAGTTCTTCATCCATGTTATTGAAATCTTCAAGAATAAAGTCAGTTTGACGTTGTAAATATTTTGGATTAGCCCATCCCGTTTCTTTTTGTAATTTTTTCTGTTGTTGGTGATCGTTTATACCCAGCGGCCAAGCATTTAACCATACAGTGGAGAATGTTGCATTACTGAAATTATCATTTCTATGATCTGGGGTATATACATGTTGTGTCGATCCATCCATAGACTTTTGTAAGCTAAACTTGGATTTAGGATCCTGAAACGAAACAATCCACAACCCGGGCAGCGGCCCCTTGGTTTTATTTATAATAAAATTTTCAGTATTGATAATTATTGGTGTAGATCTAAAAATTCTAACATTTTCTGAAAATTTAGTATCATTATAGTCACTTTGTTTTATAGGTTGGCCTAAATTGGTATATTTATGACCACCATGATGTGGTTTGGTTGTGTCGCTTACATACCATTTGTTAATAATACCTGTTATTTTTAAGTTATAGGCATTAATTTGATTTTTTAATGTGTTAATATTTGTTATTGAAGATTCAACTAAAATTTGAGCATCTTCTAATGATCTAATGGGGGATGAATAACCAAAAATATCCCTAAATGTTGGTTCATATATTTCATCAATATTATAAGCAATTGGAGCAGGGATTTTAACATCAGTACGATTTCTTCTATGTTTATTGGGATCATAATTCAACTGGGACCAACCAAAACCAATATTGGGAGTCGCCGCCCAGACGCCTAAATATTGGTCTCTCCACCACTTCGGAGCAGCGGGTCTTAAATACCAATTAGGTATCGTATCACGTTTTAACCATTCTATATTTAACAATTCTTTACCACTTTTTTTATGATATAATTTTGAAGTTTCAGTTAAAGGGACGTTACTCATTAAAGGACTATCTTTTGGTAGCAATCCAGTCGAAAATGGGTATGGAGATACATATGAAGTTGATATTGTTGCTCCCATAATAAATTAAATTATAAAGTATGTAGATATTTTATAATTATTTGTTTAACAACCAGAACAATCACTAGAAAAAAGACAACTGTCTGGTCCATATCCAGGATTGACACATCCCATGGTGCCGTCACTTAATTTAGCGCATCCCTGGCGACATCTGTACGAAATCCAGCTAGGAAGGTAAGAGGCATAATATGGAACTCCATAGTAGTAATCACGCCAACGGTTGTTCCACCAACGTCTTGGATAATTATATCTTTTACCGTATCTGCGGTATCTGCGACGACCGCGCATTCCTTCTTGTGTAGATGTCATAATATGATAAACAGCAAAAGTTAAAACTAATAATAATAAAACTGAAATAATAGTAGAGTTACCTTTCATTTATATATTCAATTGATATTAAAAAAATTTACTCTAATACCTTTATTAAATCCTGGTCTAGTGGCAGGTGTTGGCAATGTAACATCTAAATCTTCATAAAAATTTCCACATAATTCAGCAGGTGAACACTTTCCATTATTTGGTTTGCGCCATTGTCTTAAATTATTAATTTTTGTAGAGTGTGCCGAAAATACGGGATAATTTTTATACTGTTTTTCCTCATTAAGATTAGATATTGTTGGCTTAGGCTGATGTTTTGGATACCAATCCGCTAATAATACATCTGACGGATATTTATCAGGATTTAATCTTTTATTAGTTAAAGAATCCATGTTTTCAAAAGTTTCTGTAATACTAAATAAATAAATTCCAATTATAGCAAATATAATAAGCGAAACCTGTAAATATTTCATACTATATATAATAAGTATTTTATTTTGATGGCTGAATAAAATGTCAAGACTTAATTAGATTATAACTTCTTTTTTCGAAGAAAAATATTACTTTGTTTATATCTAGTTTGATAAGGAATATTATTATTCATACACCATTGAATACATTTTTCAACGTTTAAATTAGTACTTTTATCTATTTTTTCCTGACGCTTTTCCTGAATCATCATTAATGTGCTATGAATTGTATTCAGTTGTTTTTTTCCAAATATACAATTCACTTCTTCAATTTCTTTAATAAAACTAATTGGAATTTCAAAATTAAATATAGAATGAACATATTTATTACTCTTTATTTGTCCTAAACTTTGTTTAAATTTTTCAAGAAAATGTGAACTATTTTCTAATTTAAATCCTTTACAAACTAAATATTTTTCCGAATTAGCAAATCTACTTGTTTTTGGTTTACAAATACTTATAGATGTGTAAAGGGTACTTAATAAATAGATAAGCTCAACAGTAGGTCGACGAAATATGTCGAATATTTTTAAAATGAATGAACCGTTTTTTTTCTGCATTAAAATAGCATACATAATTTGTGATAAAATCAAAGGAATAGCAGCCATTTCTTGCTTTTCATAATTAACTGAAAAATCAAATCCCCCGTCTCCTGTAATAAGTTCCATAGAATTTCTATATTTGTGAAAACAATGATCCAAATTTTCTATTTTAAAGAGATCGCCATCACCTGTTTTTCCATATTCATAGTTAATATTTGTTGAAAACTTGAATTTATTTTGTAATTTTGACCACCTAGGAACATTTCTATTATCAGAAATTAACGTCATCCCATGATAAGAATCATACTTATTTTTTCGTAAATACATCATTGCTTCTATAAATCCACCAGGTCCTTCTGCTAAATGAAACGAATTCAATGATGATGAATCGTATAAATCAAGAAGTCTATAAAATCTTATTATTTCTATCATTTTAAAAAATGAACGTGATACTGCTTCATAACTCGAAATACTTTTGGAATTACTATGAATTGGTGTATGAATAAACTCATATGGGTTTGTGATTTTTTTATAGTGATCCCATTCATTTACATTGTCATCAATACGTTTCTTACTTTTTGTTAAATAAAAATAGAGTGAGTCAGAAATAAATATTTCTGTTATTTCTTGAAGTTTCGTGGTTAATCTTATTGATTTATCACTTACTATATTAGTATTCCTTTCTAAGTTAAAAATAATCATTACTTTTATTTATACTAATACTATTACAGTATTCATAGTAATGATTATTTAGGTCAATTTAAAATTATATTAATGATGTAGTGATTAGTTTATAACTAGTTTCTTCTTCTTTTTCACTGGTTTAGTACGCAATTTTTCTGTATCATCTAAGTCAAGTTTTACTTCAAATTGCGATTGGTCGGTTTCACCAAGACGAACTTTTTCAGCATCAACTGTGCGGATTTTTTTGAAGACAAAATAGTTATTAAAGTATGAAATATATTTTTCGTCTGGGGTCATTTTATATTTATCTTCATATAAAAGTTTGAAATTACCTATTCCTTTTGGTAATCCCATTTCCCGTGCGTCTTCGTCACTCAAAGGTGCAAAACCATAATTTTCCATTGCTCGTATCAAGTAATCAAAGTTTACCAAGTATTCGCGAAAATATTTGTTAATTGTTTCTTGATAGACATTAATGGCATAGCCTAAGGATGTTTCGTCATCAACAAAAGTCTCGCGACTATATTCTTTTACTATTTCCCAAACTTTTGTTTCTCCGTCGCGTAGTGCTAGTCCTTCACCTTGTTTGCGGTCTTTAAGTGCGTCAAAAATCTTTTTTCCATCATAACATGTACCAATAAAGTACCCTCCTTCTTCTACACACTCAGCAACATTTCGTAAAAATCCTTGGAATGTATCACGATTTTCGCAGAAATAATGGAGTGCAAACTGACAAGAACCAATATTGAATCCCTTCGCCGCTTTTCCATACTGACGTGTAACTGCTGGACCAAGAGCTTCATTCTTGGGAATTTCACCAAAAACAGACTGAGTAATTTCTTTTCCCTTTTCAGTGAAAAGAGCTAATCCTGAACGGATGTTAAGAGCACTGTTTCCATTAACAAATAGACAATATGGTACTCCTTTATTATCTCGACGAGCCTTCAAGAACCGCGCACAAGCACCATCATGTTTATTTTCAATATTGTCTCGTGAAATATCAGTACCAAATACGAAACTGAGATGGGCACTAGTCCATTTGGACAAATCGCCGGCCTTTCCTACTGTGAAATCAATGAGTGTATCACCGCGATTTGAAACACTTCCAATAAGACGCTTCTTAACACCGATATTATGGAAATGACGCAATTGACGCGTAAAGTTACGTTCTACATTGCGATTATAATAAACATCATCAACAATATCATCAGGAATATCTGTTCCAGTTGTGATCATACGAGATGTAACAGGAACATGGATAGAGTGCCAGTTACCATTTGCCACATGATACGCATTACCATAATTTTTCTGCCCAGCCTTTAACTCTGCTGTTTTATCAAAACGAACGCGCAATGGTTTCCACCGGTATTCTTTTACTTCATTATCTATCTCGTAACTGAATTCAACAATAGATTGATCATCAATGATGTCTCCATTTTTACATATGAGTTGAGGAGTTCCAGATGAATCATTTTCCATAATGAGATGACATATATGAGCCTTGCTATCATATGGATTAGTAGGATAAAAAGGCACTGGATGGTATCCTTCATTATCATCTTTTCCTTCGGGAGCAGGAAACTTATCGTCTAATACATCCTGACATGGGTTTAAATAACCATGTTTGACTGGATCAAAACCACATCGCAAAGTGAGAATTTTATATTGAAGGATTTGATCCATACTTGCCGTATCCGTTCCATTTTTGAATATATTACCAATGATCTGCTCACCACTCTTATTTCGCTTAATACTGATAAGGAAGTCTATGGTGTTAAACTCTGGTGGTTTCCATTTGAAAGAGTGTTCCCAAGTGACCTTCTTAGGAGCGCTAGATTCACCAGCTTTATTTCCACCAACACCAAATTCTGCTGGTGTGAAAATGAGACCATCTGTTTCATAAGGAAATAATCCATCTCGTTCTTTTTCTAAAATAGTATTACATCCAGCGAAAATACTACGTTCGTGTGTTCCAATATAAAACGTTTTAGGTTGAATCACCATAGAAGCGGGTTTTCCAGATACAAGAGCAATATGTTTAGTTAAATCGCGAATGAATTCATTCAAAAGTGGTAAGCGATACTTACTGACCTCTTCTCCTGTTTTGATTGGAACAAACGCGAGTTCACGAACACTTTTACCTTTAATATAATAGATATCGAAAGCCGCATAAGTATCCATAAAATTCCCATGTTTATCGTGAAGAATGTGTTCGCCATCAAGCATCGACATAAATAAATCCTCATTCTTTGTAACTAATCCTGTAAATTCAACATCCATATTTGTAGTTAGAAAGTAAATGCGTCCCTTTCCATTAATAAATATGAGTTTGCGTGTACCGTCTGCCTTATCAGTAACTGTGTAATTGTTGCGAATATTAGGCAATGTAACATCATCCCTTAGTTGTTGAATGTTCTTTAATTCAAGCGTATAGGATGCTGGTCCACAAAAATCACGAGGGAATAAGTTTTCCTTCTCTCTACCGAAAAGTAATTTATAATATTCACTCCTTAATTTTTTGCGTTCAGGAACAGAAACTGGATAATTCGTACCTTGTAACCCAGATAAAATGATCTTTGTAGCCTTCTTGATTGTTTTTTCAATACTATCAACGGTGTCTCTATATGCGATATATCGATTATTAACCTCAATCTCAATCTCATATTGCTCCATCGCACCAAAAACTCCTGAATCCTGGATATTGTATTGGCGCTGATTAATACCCATCTTGACAACACTCATGTCGACCTGAATAGGCATATCCTTATGTCTGAAACTCACACGATTAATATATCGAAAGTTCTTTCGTGTATTACTCCATTCACTTAACACTTGTCTAGCGAGAGGAGTTTTGGCGGTAATCATACTTTCTTTTTGATAAGAAATACGAAATTGGTAATCTTCATTATCAATTGGAAATACTGTATGATCCCCAATTTTCGCATAATTCTTCATCATATAGGTAGTGCTACCTTCCAATTCTTTATCAATAGTGTTTGTCTTACAGTATCGTTGGATTGACGACATTCCACGAATCTCAGTACGCAAGCTTGACATCTTAGTGCGCCCAGTTTTGATATCAGTGAATTCATTTTGAATCTTCAAACTGTAATCACCAAGAGCATTTTCGCTACTAAATCCACTAGATTTGAGTTTTCGAATAACGTTGTCAAAGTCTATTTTGGTAAGCTTTTGTCGAGCTTTTGTGGAAAAACGGACTTCCAACTCGTTTTCAGTTTTCGCAGATGGGGCCTCTAAATGATGTTGGATAACATCACGAAGGGAAAATTCCTTTTTTGATGTCATAATTATGTATATATATAGTTATGACTATTTATTTTTAATCAATTTTAATTATAATATCATCATATAGTTGCTGTTTTGTTTTTTTCTTATTATCATGAGATAATAGATTAATACCAAGTATATTACAATATTCTTTAAGTTCGTCTAATTTGTAAGTTCCTGGTGTTTTTAGAGTAGTACGAGTTCCATCCATAAATAGTTTTCCGTGGGTTTTATTACATTTATCTTCTATATTAATGAGCTCATATGCGATTTTATATCTATTTTGATGAATTATATAGAGTTTATCATTCTGATCCGATGTATCATTCTCAATAATATAATAACGATTATTAATAATAAAAATCAAATTAATTTTATAAAATAATGCCAATGCTCTTAGAGTTGATAAGTTGATGTCCTTATCATATAAAAGTGATGCTTCAACATCATGAAACCTAATTTTATTTTCTTTCATAAATAACTTTTCCTTTTTGAGCGTTTCAACAAATTTCATTGAAAATTCATTTTTAATTCTAAATAAATTATTTTTATTAAGATGATATTCATCATCTCCTTTCAATATACAGAAAAATGCCCAAAATAATGAATTAATTGTATTTGTATTTTGATTACTAGTTGTCTGCGTTGGCTTAGCATTTTGCGTTGGCTTAGCATTTTGCGTTGGCTTAGCATTTTGCGTTGGCTTAGCATTTTGCGTTGGCTTAGCATTCTGATGATCTAAATATCCTCGTTCTTCAAAAAAATTCTTAGTGAAAGCATATTTTTGAAGATTAAACAACTTCATGACTGACTATATTATCTTGTTCCTTATCTTTAATAGGGTTAATATTTGTATTAAAATAGGTATCATTAAGCTCTTGCTTAACATCCTCTAACTCTTGTAGAGCATCTTCTTGATCATTAATATAATTAATATATTTGTATAATTCTTCCAATTGGTTTTTGCTTAAACATGATAGATTAAAAAATACTCCATTATTATTTTCACTATGTGAAATATCCATCTTCATAATAATTTTTAATATTTCAACTTGTTGTTTTTTTGTCAACTGTTCTATTTTAGTTTTAAGAGTTACCAATTCAAGCATTTTATTTTATTTAGATACACAAGGGATTATTTATATAGTTTACGCTTCTAAAACAACATATGGGGGCTTCGATTGTCCAGGTCCAGCTCCCTGGGATTTCGGAGTAACCAGTTCAGCAATGACTGAAATAAATGGATCATTCAGTTCAAAACGCTGACCAATAACGCGAATCATAACCTTATCATTTTCTTTAACCGTCTGAAAATAATCATTCTCATGGAAATGATCACGTGAAATAAATATAATTACAGGACTTGTCTCATGATCATCTTTAATTGAGGCTTTAATACCAGCTTTGGTTACATTGTTTACTGTACATTCAATAAGCATCCCTTCAACTGGAAAGGCAAATAATGCTTCCAAAACAACCTCAAACTGGATATTCGACCCATTAAGAATTTTTCCACTTGAAAAACTAATTACTCTAATTGAACCAGGTTTAACAAATCCATCCTTGCAACATTTACCTTCAAACATCGATCGTAAATCCGCCTCTAAAATTTCTTTAATATTACTTCCAACGTCATTGATTGATACTGAAACATGCTTTGTGATTACGCCTTTATTATAAATATCCGCAAGTGGCATAGTGTATATATTTATAATAAGGAAATATTTATTATATCAATTTTTTGAAATATTTCTATTACTTCTTATTTTTCAAATAATTTAGAACATTTTGTGCATATTCAGGTTCAACAAACCAAACGTTTTTATTGACAGCGTTCTCATTGTAACATCTAAGGACCATTTCAGAATAACAACATAATTCTACATTCCCAATCTTACCCGTATTTTTATCTGTGAAAACTTGTGTAGGACATCCTTCACCACCCTTGGCGGATTTTAATATCTCATTCAATGTTTTAATAGTTTCTTTCTTAGTAGATTGATCACAACGTGTACCTGTTTGACGTTTTACATCCCGCGATTTAGTTTTGTATATAAGATCGTCATTATCCTTAAAAGGAGTTATAAATCCATATATCTCATTCAACTTTGATATAATTATACCAAGGTTTTTACCATATATAGGCTCTAATATATCTGATTCTGATTTTTTAGCTAATTTCCAACCGTCTTCACCGAAGACAAAGAGAGAAATATCCTTTTTATTTGTTAAATAGATACCAAGCATTCCACCTGGTCCGCGAAGGAAACGAGGTTCTATAACCATTCCTAAGAAACGTTTGTTAAATTCGTTTGTTTCATCTTCTGGTTTGTAACCAAGATAAAAATAAGTTAATAGCGCTAGTTTATCATCAGTTGACATTGTATCCCATATATGTTGCATAACATAGAGTTCTAATTTTTCTCTTTTCATTCCACCAGATTCCAGTTTTTGTATAGCCAATGACGCATTTTTATACCAATTCTTATCACTTCTCTTAATTTCTGATTCTGGTAACGGTGTAATGGCTACCTTAAATCTAGCTTCATAATGTTGTATAACATTAATAAGGGGTCTATCTCTCTGTTCTTCATGTTCTTCAAATGATTTTATTTCACTAGGTAACTCATCTACAATCTTGCTTCTCTTATACGAAATAGGACGATTTCGATCAAACATACTAACATGTTCATTTTCCAATTCTAATGGTTGGAAAAAATAATATTCGCCTATGTTCACTAAACGTCCACTTCGTTTATATGGATCCTCTATTAATTCAGTTCGATCATTTACCAAAGCATCGAGAGCCGCATTAATTTGTTCAATTGGGTATTCTCTCTGATAATTCAAAATTATTACTAACTCATCTTTTTTATAAAAATAATGTTCCATAAATAACTCCTTTATTTTTCGAATCAATGTATCACTTATCGATATGTCATATGTATCCATAACAATATCATCTCCTCTTATTTTTGCCATAGGTTTACATTCATAAGAACATGATTCCATATAGTCACAAAGCTGACTAAACGGCTTATCTCCTATTTTATATTGAATGCGTTTTCCATTTGCCAACATTAATGTTTTTGTCTGTTTCAGTAATTCTTCTGTGGCATTCATCTGCTCACTATTTAATAAGCAATCAACCGCTCCTTCTTTTAACGCACGACTTACTTTCCCTATAAGCATGGCTTTCATTTCGGCTACACGATAAACATACATGTCAGCCGCCTCGTCGCCATTTTTCAAGAGTGAAGCATAGAAAAATATCATGACATTACGCTTATTAAAAGGAAGTTTTATATGACTACACGTACGGACAGCACGACCAATAGTCTGTTCCAAACGGTTTGTGTTGTACCATGGCTCTAAAATATGAACCTGGCGTATATTCTTAAAATCGAGACCTTCTGTACCAGCACGCGAGATTAGTATAATTTTTATTTCGTCGCCATCTTTATTCTCATCTTCTGATGCTTTCTTAACAGATAATGAATTATTTGGTGAAAGATCCTTGTCACCAGTTATCATTACGTATTTTACTCTTCCTTTTCCTTTTCCACTTTTCATCAAAGAACTTCCTCCATAACGTTGACATCCTCTTTCTTCAAGGGCAAGGGCAATTGGAATTAATCCACCATCCAAAAATTGTGAATATACTAAACAAATTCCTTCGGATGAAAGAACAGTATCGCAAATCGCAGCAATCTTAGCACTATATTTTGGTAGTTCTGATTCTGAAAAAATCCTTCCAAACTTTTTGACAAGTCCACTTCGGTAATCATAGTTTTTACGGTTTTTAAAAGTCATAATACGTGATAATCCGCCTTGACCAACAAGATCACTAATGGATACGTCCTTCATGTCTCCATCTTCCACTGGAAATACCATATTCAAGGCTTGTAATGGTTTTTGTAAAACTGTATATCCAAAACGCTCCATGTTTTCTGGATTAGGCATTTTTTTGTCAGATGTTGTGCGTTTTAATTCTTCGATTACACGTTCATATACCTCGGCTTGATATCCATCAAGTTTCTGACAAAATAAATCAAGGTGTTCCATTCGCTGAACGATACGATTTCCTGTAATTCCTTTCGTTGGATAATCCGCTGATTTCAGTGAATTCTTTGGAGAAAATTGTTGTGGAAAAATACGATATGGAAAGGTATAAGGATTATCACCTCTTAAAAAAGATACATAACCGGTTGCCTTTCTCATAAGTAATTCTTTTCCAATTTCTTCACCATCTTTACTTAAAACCATATCACCTTCGCCATTAAAAACATCTTTTATTTGGATAGGATGACGGCCATCATTTTTATTCATTAAATTTAAAAGCCAAATAACTTCACGAGGATCATTATACATTGGTGTAGCAGAGAGAAGCAAAAGACGAAGTGGATGAACAGCGTCTATAAGCTTTTCTAACCAAACAGCAACTCGTTTACCTTGCTTGTCTCCTCCACCCATACGAATATTATGAACTTCATCGATGACAATAAGTCTATTAGAAAATACATGTTCTAACTTACGACGAGTGATTTCCTCTCTCTTCTCCTCGGAAAATTCATCAGATACATTGGCAGATTTACGAATGTAATTCGCGAATTCAACATAACCCATAAATGAATAATAATTATTAATTAACCTTTTGACTTGGGATATAATTTTATCTTTTGATACCCCTTGTAAATGAACTGGATTTATTTCCGCTAAAAACCTATTGCCACTACATGCTTCAATATTCCAAACCCCTCCTACCTTTTTCATTTTACGATCATCAAATAATTGCTGTCTAAAATTTCCCTGTACATTTGGTGAAGCCACAATGATTATTTTTTTTGTTATACCCATTTGCTTCATATAATTTCGCATTTCTTCACTAACTCCAATAGCAGAGCATGTTTTGCCTGTACCCAATCCATGGTACAAAAGAAGTGAATTATATGGGGTATTCAATGAGAGAAAATTTTTAACAAAAATTTGATGTGGACTAAGTTCAAAACGCATTGAACATAATCGTTCTGACTCATCTTCAACATCAGCAATAGGAAGTTCAATTGAATTTTCATGAAATTCTTTACGTTCTGCTATTTTTATGTTAAAAGTAGGGTCATTAATATTGGGATATAATTTATCCATATATATATACTGAATATTTATTTAATAGTTTGTTTATCTTGTCAACAATTTTCAGTCGCTCTAAATGGTATGGTCTAATTAGTAAATATGCCTCTTCTAATGTAACCCATTTAGCATTGCTTATTTCTAATTTTTGAAAATTAATATCTGTTAATTCATTTTCATTACAGTTAAATTCTGCAAGATAATATTTATCCTTATAAGACTGATAATTTGAACCAATTACAAATTCTTCATATGGATTCACATTATCGATTATATTAAGAAATTCTTTTTTATATCCAGTTTCCTCACTCCATTCACGTATAGCGCAATCCTTAGAATCCTCCTTATGATTTTTTCTACCTTTGGGAAATCCCCATTCAGGAGAATCCCATCCAATAGTACATTCGTCAAGTAATGTTTTGGTAGTATAAAAATCATTCTTTAATTGAATTCCATTCATTAACATTTTGAATTTATCACTTGCAAATATCTTTTCATTAGAATAATAGGAATTTTTAGTAGATCCCCATAATTCCAACCATAGTTCATCAAATGATTTATCTCGAATATTATTTTTTTCTTCATTACTCATTTCAAACATGATATCTATAATTTGCGATTTATTGTTTACTGAATAACGACCTCTCAAAAAATCGATGTAACCAAATGTGTGTTTTCTACATACCATTAAATATTCAAATCTATCTTGTTTATTTTTTCGAAATGCTATAATACCACTACTTTCAAATGGTTTACGACAATTATGAAAATTATGCCCATATTTATCGCAATTATTACAATAGGTCTGTGTTTCATTTTTCATTCTATTCATTACTTATTTAGTTAGTACGGATGAACTTTTATATTGTTTGATTTTAATGGAAGAAAGTATATCGACAATTGATTTCGATAAGTATTGGTATGTTTTTCATTCTATTGGATTTCATTACCCACTTAATCCCAATAAGGTAAGTAAAAAAAAATATTACGATTTAGTCATGAATATTCCAATTTTTTTACCAAGTGAACGTTTAGGCAACGAATTTAGTAAATTGCTAGATAAGTTTCCTATTACTCCTTATTTGGATTCACGGGAATCCTTTATTAAATGGACTCATTTTATTCATAATAGGATGAATGAACAATTGGGATTGAAACCAATGGATTACGCAAATTTTATGGCAAAATACACTATTCTTCCTGAAAAAAATGAACCGAAAAAAAGGAACTGGCATTGGTTGATAGGAGATTATAAAAACTTTATAATTTTATCATTATTGTCAATAATTATGTATATATTATATAACAAACTTACAGTATGAAGATAGAAGTAGTTATTTTAGGATTAACAGTTTTTTTTATAGCAAATGCTTATAATGATGGTAAATATGTGGAAATGATAAAATCGTGGAAGAAGTATTATCAAATGGCATTTATTGGCTTTTTAGGATTTTCACTCTATTTGTTTATTAAAAGAAATCCAGCCCAGTCACATAGTTTGATTAAACATGCTAATGGTATTATCAAATATATGCCTATTGATAAAAATACAACTGACATGTTAACTCCTATTTTAGATTTCTCTAGCCAAAACATGTTTGAACAGGTTGGAGGGGCAACTTCTGGCGGCGCCGAGCGACGAATTATTAATTCAGGAAAAACAAGTAATAAACGTTCCGTTAGTGAAACGAAGAAGAAATTCGTTGCTTCTAACCAGAATTGGAAATGTAATTCATGTAAACAACAGCTAACAGCATGGTTTGAAGTCCATCATACACAACCGTTGGAACATGGTGGTTCAAACCATGTTGATAATTTAGAAGCGCTTTGTAGAAATTGCCATGGAGAGAAAACTGCGCTAGATAATTTATAATGATATATATAATGGGACTCTCCCTAAAAATTACAGTTCTTTCAGTTATTATATATACCATTGCTATTATTCTATTATTTCGATTTGATCCAACAGGACACTTCAACATTGGTAACTCATTTACAGTAACATTAACCATTTTTGGTTCTCTTATTTTAGGATTACTTCTATTGTTAGGGTTTAAAAAAGATATAATGTACGGGTTTCAAGGTAGCAATTTAACTGGGACGAATCTAATGAATATATTGAAAATTGGCGGAATGATAATACTTGGATTATCATTGTTTTTAGGATTTGTCACCCTAATTTTTCATTTTATGAAAAATCCTCCAATGACCAAAAGTTTTTTTACGGTTATAAATACTCTTATATTCGCTACAACTATTATGTTTTTTCTCTATTTTATCAAGGATATAGAAGTTGGTAACTCTTACATTAACTTAATTAAAAATTTCATCTTGTACATTCCTTGTTTATTTTATGATTTCATTGATTGGGCGAAGGAACAATACCGTATCACAACACCAACAGCATTTATTATTTTAGGAATAGATATCCTATTTATTGTTATTCAAAGTTTATGGGGTAAAGTAAAACATCTTTATCATCATAGTAAAACTGGTCAGACACTTTTAGAAGGTCCTATATATTTAGATAAACGTCGAATGATCGGTAGTTTTGAGGATCTTAAACCATCATTAAAGGATAAAAATTATAGTTATTACTATGGTATCTCATTTTGGATATACATCAATCCACAGCCACCTAATACAAGTATATCTTACACTGAATATTCTACTATATTTAGTTATGGGGATAAGCCAAAACTTCTTTATAAAGCGGATGACAATAAGCTAAAAATTCAAATTAAAATGAATAATGAGGAACTAAAAAATATTTATTTGGGAACAGACTTGAAATTACAAAAATGGAATCATTTTGTTATAAATTACGATGGTGGTACTATGGATGTATTAATTAATGATAAACTTATTTCTTCAACATCGTCCATTGCTCCTTATATGACATTAGACGCTGTTACAGTGGGACAAGATAATGGTATTCATGGGGCAATTAAAGATGTTGTATATTTTAGGAAACCATTAATATAATAAATAATAAAATCTAGGTAGATAGTATATAAGAAAATGACCCTACTCCAAATAGTTTTTATTATTATGGCAATTATTATTTTTTATTTTATCTATTCAGCATATACGAATAAAGGGTCAATAACTTCTTTATCAAGTGCCAAAGCTAGACAAGTGGTTGATCCAAAAAATTTAGCTAATTCATCTGGAAGCAGTAATTACACTTATTCGGTATGGATGTATGTCGATGATTGGAACTATCGCTACGGACAACCAAAGGTTGTTTTTGGAAGAACTGACAATAATCAGTTAGGAGAGTCTAACCCTTCTCCATCTGTCAGTTTAGGGGCTATGCAGAATAATCTTACTATATCCTTAGCAACTTATCCAACAAAGCAATCGACCACTCCAACAATTCACAACTGTGAAATCAAAAACGTTCCACTCCAAAAATGGACACATTTACTTATCAGTCTCTACGGACGATCCTTAGATGTTTATTTAGATGGTAAATTAGTGCGTACTTGTGTATTACCAGGAGTTGCCAAAGTTAATACCCGCGCTCCTGTTGAAATAACACCAAATGGTGGATTTGATGGTTATACAGCTAAATTTATGTACTTTGATGGTCCTACAAATCCACAAGAGGCATGGAATATCTACAAAGATGGGTTCGCAGGAAGATTAGGATTAGGAAACATCTTTGAAAAATACAAAATTAAGGTTGCCTTTTTGGACAACAATATTGAACAAGGAAGTATCGAAATTTAATTTATCATGATATATATAATGAGTTCATCACCTAATTTAGGAAATGTATCAACCTCAAATTTCTCTCCTGTTCCAAAGACAAAGGGTATGTTTGACGGAACAAAAGACTTTATGGAGTCGAATAGTATAATTGCCAAGGTTGCCTTTTTATTTTTAGTTCTCATTGTATTTATCCTTCTTTTGCGATTGGGTATAAGCATTATCAGTTATTTTATGCGACCAACTTCTGATCCTGTTTTATTAGATGGTATGGCCGATGCTAGTCAAATGATGGTTATCCCTCAGAATCCGGCTGTTCCACATGCTGTACCAATTTTACGTTCTGTCAACCAAGAAGATGGTATTGAGTTTACATGGTCTGTCTGGACTTATATTAAGAATTTATCACCAGACAATCTGTTCAAACATGTTTTTCACAAAGGAAATGACCAAATAAATCCTGAAAACGGTATGAATAATCCAAATAATGCCCCTGGTTTATATATTACTCCAAATACTAACAACTTTGTCATTATTATGAACACTTTTAAGAATATTCGTGAAGAAATTATCGTTGAAGACATACCATTAAATAAATGGGTTAATATTATTATCCGTGTAGAAAATCACAACTTAGATGTTTATATTAATGGTACTATCGTTAAACGTCATATATTAAACAGTGTTCCTAAACAAAATTATGGTGACGTATATGTAACCATGAATGGTGGATTTAATGGTTATACTTCTTCACTCCGTTATTGGAATTCCGCTCTTAATATTCGTCAAATACAGAATGTTATTGATAAAGGACCTAACTTGGAAATGAAAGAAAAATCTATGATACAATCTGAACCACGTTACTTTTCATTGCGTTGGTTTTTCCAAAACCCACAAATGGATTATGGTGGATTATAAATAATCCACTTATCCAATATGATGGTGGATTATAAATAATCCACTTTAAAAAAATTATAATTTAAAAATAAATTTATAGAATAATATTTTAATATATAGATTTATTATATAAAATGAGTATCCCTTGGAATAATATAAAAAATATTACAGGTTCACTTCAAGATGAACGTTTAGGGGGAGATATTGATATAAATGGAGATGGTACTAGAATAGTGATATCCAGTTATAGAAAAGGATTTATACAGATATATCATCAAGGTGCAACAGTAGAAGATTGGGGTAACATATTTACATCTAACACCTATGGACAGAATTTTGGTAAAAGCATCGCAATGAGTAAAGATGGAAATACAGTATTAGCATCAAATTATGATAGTAATTATATTAAAATATTTGAATTTGATCAAAATATTTCACAATGGGAAGAAAAACAACAAATTAATGGCAATGGTGGTAGTAATGATTGGTTTGGATATGATATAGGTATAAATGAAATTGGAAATAGAATTATTGTTTCATCACCAAACGGGAATAGTAGTACTGGATTTTTTAGTATATATGATAAGGGTAGTGATGGGATTTGGAACCATTCAAGAGATAAAATTGATTCAAACGGTATTTTTTTTGGAGGGTCTGTTGATATTAATGCGTCTGGTAATAGAATAATTGTTGGTGATAGATATTTTGGAGATAAAATCGGTCGAGTACAGGTGTTTGATATAACTGGAAAAAATGAAAATATGACTTTTACACTATTAGGTTCAGTTATTGAAGGTACTACTAATGCTACTACGGGTAGTCAGGCAGGTTATAAAGTAAAAATTAATGGTGATGGAGATAAAATAGCTGTAAGTTTTCCTTTTCAAACATGTGATGAAGGTTCAAAATGTGGTTTAGTTAAAACCTATCAATATGATGTTAATGTTAATGATTGGGAACAGTTTGGTCAAGATATTAAAGGAACCCCTTTACAAGAAATAGGAGTTTTTTTATCATTTAATTCAGCAGGAAATAGAGTAGCTATATGTGCAAACCATAGTAGTAGTGATAGTGAATTTGCAAGAATTCTTGAATATAGTAGCAGTAATAACCTATGGAAACCAACATCAAATCCATCATTAGTTATTGAATCATCTGATCCTGAAATAACAAAACACTATAATGAAGATGGTTATAATCCTTATTTCATTAACTTTTGTGATGGTCTAGCATTAGATGGTACAGGACGTAGAATTATTGTAACAGACACCCTATTTTATCAACATCCGAATTCAGTGGATACTGCTATTGGATTGGTGCAACTTTATTTACAACCTGAACCTGAACCTGAACCAGAGCCAGAACCTGAACCTGAACCTGAACCAGAACCTGAACCAGAACCTGAACCAGAACCAGAACCAGAGCCAGAGCCTGAGCCAGAACCTGAACCAGAACCTGAACCTGAACCTGAGCCAGAGCCAGAACCAGAACCAGAGCCAGAGCCAGAACCTGAACCTGAGCCAGAACCTGAGCCAGAGCCAGAACCAGAGCCTGAGCCAGAACCTGAGCCGGAACCAGAACCAGAACCTGAACCTGAACCAGAGCC